>Ga0080004_1124403_pt1 | contig 25367 bp, 24 predicted proteins | sample WasSprMetagenome_FD_69207 | JGI IMG/M metagenome (GOLD analysis project Ga0080004, IMG submission 69207) | Sulfidic aquatic microbial communities from Washburn Spring, Yellowstone National Park, USA - WS (SPADES assembly) (version 2) | ecosystem: Environmental > Aquatic > Thermal springs > Hot...
GCCTAAAGTACGCTACGCATAGGGCTTCCCCAAACCTCTTCGACTCGTCGTATGGGGATCTGATGCCTATGGGGTTAACCCTACCCCAGTAGCTTTCTGGTGTTGGTATTACTTCGGCATCACCGTAGACTTCTGATGTCGAGGTGTAGAGGACTGTGCCGCTGTGTTTTCTTGAGGCTTCTAGGATGTTTAGGGTTCCTAGGCTGTTGGTTAGCATTGTTTCAACTGGTTTTTCAACGTAGAGGTCTGGTGCTGGGATGCTTGCGGCGTGAACTAAAAAAACATACTTCTCTTCAACATTGAGGTTTGAAACGTCGCCTCTCAAAAATCTGAAGTTTGGTAGGTGTAGTAGGTGCTCGATGTTTTTTGGGCTTCCTGTTGATAGGTTGTCTAGCACCGTTACTTTAGCGCCGAGTGTTGTCAACGCTTCGGCAAGCCAGCTTCCGATAAAGCCTGCTCCACCCGTGATCAAGACTCTTCTGTCTTTGAGGGCGCTCGTATCAACACCTTTGGTGAAGGCTTCTATCCCGCCATCAGAATCTAAGCGTGCCTTATCCATTTCCACTTCGCCTAAAGTATTTGTAGGATGTTTTTATGGCTTCCCAGTAGGTTTCGGGTGTTCCTATGTCGAGCCTCATCTCATCCTCTCCAAGCTGCACGCCTATTACTTCCCGCCCGTTATCTATGAGCTTTTGGATGGCGTCTGTGAGCTGGATTTCGCCACCTACACCAGGCTCCAAACCCTCCAGGACTCTGATCATATCTGCGCTGAATATATAGAATGGCATTATGGCGAGTTTTGATGGAGGTTTTTTGGGCTTCTCGACAACCCTAACAACTTTGAACACGTTGCCCAGGCTCTTTTCAGCTACCGCGACACCGTATTGCCTCGGGTCTTGAACCTCTTGAAGGAGCAAGACCGCTTCGGCTTTATTAGAGAATGCTTCACACATCCTCCTGAGGAAGCTGTTGTTTCTTGAGACTATGTAGGTGTCGCCTGCGCAGACCAAGAAGGGTTCTTCGCCTATAAAGGGCTTAGCCGTTAAAACAGCGTGGCCGAAGCCTTTAGGCTCAGGTTGGTTAACAAACACTATCCTCGAATCCTCGATCATCCTGTAGAAGTTTTCAAGATCCTTAACGAGGCTCGACTTCCCCCTTTCGTTGAGGAATTTAACGAAGCCCCAGTCTGGTGTGAAGTGGTCTTCGATCGATCTCTTACCCCTCCCCACGACGAAGCAGAACTCCCTGAAGCCGGAGAGGTAAAGCTGCTCAAAGAGTGCTTGGAGAAGGGGTTTTAAGGCAAGACCGTTAACGCTTCTAATAAATATTGGGAGCATCTCTTTAGGCATCTCCTTACTAATTGGAAGAAGCCTAGTGCCAAGGCCGGCGGCGGTGATGACAACCTTTTCAGCGATCAGCTTCAATCAACACCCTACGTACGTGCTTTTAGTTGAGAATTTCGTATCCGTCTTAGGCATTTGTTTAGATCATTAGGGGTAGCCCTTCGATTAGTTTACCTGTTGCTGGACCCACTTTGTAGCCCATCTGCTCTAAGGCTACTACGCCTATTAGCGGTGTTGTGCCCTTAGGTCTTTTGATGATCGGTGATTGAGCTATTCTATCCTCTATCTTTATTATTGCGTTGGCCACCAGCTCCACTCTTGTAGCTCCCTCTGCGGTTTCTGCTTGGTGCTCTCCTAGGCTCGGTAAAGCGAGCTCAGCGATTATTTCCTCGGGGAGGGCTGGGAAGGTTGCTCCGGTGTCGACTAGGGCTTCCACCTCAGCCCTCCTCACATCACCTAGCTCCAGCTTCCCCTCTAAGTATTGGATGTAGTCTGAGGCGTTGTAGAATGTAGCCTTCACGTAGGTGTGTCCCAACGTATCCGCCTCGGAGAGATGATTATGTAAGCATCTATAAATGGTTTTGTTGGATATTGGACTTCATGTCCTAAGTAGCTTCATTCGCCTCGTTTGAATCCTCGTAGCCGCATTTATCGGCTTTAAGCGGCGTGCTGGTCCATTCAAGCTTCATGGCTTCGAGTGCTTCCCTAAGCTTTAGGGGCTTAGCCCACGTTAAAATGTTCGAGCATTTACTTATGTTGAGGGATGAGTCCTTAGGCCTTTTTGCCCGCAAGTGTAGCTCGCTCATCTCTACAGGCTCTATTAGATCTGGATTGAGGTTGAGGATGTCTGCGAGCATCTTCGAGAACTCGTATCTGCTTACCCTGCTAGCTCCAGCTGTGTGGAGTATGCCGCAGATTCTTCTCTCAGCTATTTCGACGAGCATCTCCGCGAGGTTTTTGTTCAGCGTTGGGGAGACATATTGGTCGATGAGAACCTTAACTTTGCCACCCTTCCTTAAATTTTCTATGAGCCAGGTTGCGAAGTTGAGCTTTGAGCCTCCCCAGCCGTAGATGACGCTTGTTCTGGCTATGCACCAGCTTCTGGCGTATTGCTTCACGAACTCTTCGCCCATCAGCTTCGTGTAGCCGTAGTAGTTTATCGGGTTCGGCGGATCCTCTTCGCTGTAGAATCCCTTTTCACCGTCGAACACGTAGTCTGTTGAGACGTAGACGAGGTGGGCGCCGGCTTCGGCTGAGGATGCAGCTATGTGCTTGCAGGCTTCAGCGTTCACACGCCATGCAAGGTCCCTATTCTCCTCACATCCATCGACGTTGGTGTAGGCTGCGGTATGTATTATTGTATCTGGCTTGATCTTGAGTATCGCTTCTTTAACGCCTTCGGCGTCTGTGAGGTTTAGCTTTAAGGCTATGCCTGCCTCCACAGGGTGTTCGTTGTAAGCCGAGAATACTGTGTGCCGGCGCTTTAACGCTAGGTTAACAACCTTACTGCCAAGAAGCCCGCTCGACCCAGTTACAAGAATCCTCATAGCGTATCCCTGGGCTTAGCATTCCAAGGCGTTGGATGCAGCACTTCCTCTGTTGCTATCGGTTTCCACCACCACTCGTTCTTTAAGTACCACTCCACCGTCTGCTCTAAAGCTTCGTCGAATCTGTGTTTAGGCTTCCAGCCGAGTTCGCCTCTGATTTTGGAGGAGTCTAGGCTGTAGCGTAGGTCGTGCCCAGGTCTGTCCTCGACGAACTCTATGAGCGACTCGTCCTTCCCCATAACCTGTAGAACCTTTCTGACGACTTCGATGTTTTCGTATTCGTTGTAGCTTGAAATGTTGTAGACTTCGCCTGCCCTCCCCTTCTCTAGGACTAGTCGCAGAGCCTCGCAGTGGTCGAGCACGTATATCCAGTCTCTGATGTTCCTTCCTTTGCCGTAAACTGGAACCTTCAGGTTTAGACTAGCTCTAATTATGGTCTTAGGTATGAGCTTCTCTGGGAACTGGTATGGTCCAAAGTTGTTTGTACATCTCGTTATGACAGCGTCCAACCCATATGTCCTGCAGTATGAGAGTATGAAGATGTCCGCCGCTGCTTTGGAAGCTGAGTACGGGTTTGAGGGCTTAAGCCTATCCTCTTCCCTAAAAGAGCCTTCAGCTATCTCGCCGTAAACCTCATCCGTTGAAACGTGGACAAGTCTAACAGCCTTCTCCTTACATGCCTCAAGCAGGTTGAAGGTGCCAAGTGTGTTGCTTTCGAAGAAGAGCCTGGGGTTTGCGATGCTTCTGTCAACGTGCGTTTGCGCAGCAAAGTTCACTACGGCATCCACACCAGAAACGAGCTTTAACAGCTGCCTATAGTCCGTTAAATCGCCTTTTACAAAGATGTATCTAGCATCACCCTCAACATCCTTAAGATTCGCTGGGTTTGATCCAGTAGATAGATTGTCAAAGTTAACGATCTTAACATCGCTGTGATGGGAGAGCATGTAGCGTATGAAGTTTGAGCCTATGAAGCCCATACCGCCTGTAACAAGTATCTTCAAGCTGTTTCCCCAGCTATCTGTGAGGAAGCTTCGATCTGAACATGTCTCCTGTTATAGTAGTCGAAATGTGTATTCTTAGAGTAATAGGGTTGCTCCAGTTAATTTAACGCCCTCCTTCGGGTCTAATGTTATTCCATACTTATCCATGGTGCCAGAGCCTACTATTAGTTCTGGTAGACGTATTCTCCCACCCTCCACTTCAATCTCCTCGATGAATTCGTCTATGATGAATACCGTTTCTGGGAGGATAAAGCCGTCTACCACTATGATGATCTGAGCATATTTGTCTACTTGAATGAATTCGCCATTGATCCAGTAGAGTTTTATGGGCTTAGCGAGCTTCAACCAGTTGGCACCAAAGCTTTCCTCGAAGAACTTCCGCTGAACAGCTGTAATCCCAGAGCCGCTGTCGAACAGAGCGGTGCAATTAACCTCCCTATCCAGAAACCTTATCCTCACATTCTTCAAGACACGCATTAGCTATACCAGAAAGATGGTAGAAGCTCAGGATAAATAAGTATTCTCCTATTGACCACTATTTGTGGGGTGGTGCGAACCAGTCCCATGGCTTGTTGCATCTTGGGTCGTCGCTTCTACCGTTTATCTTCTTCGGCACCACCTTCGGGTCGTTCCAGGGTCTCCTCTCCTCATCTGGGTTCTCGTAATCGTAGAGTCTGTTCGTGAAGTAGAGCAGCAGCGCTGCTTCTTCGCCTATGACTTTGAAGCCGTGCCAGTATATGCCTGGGATCCTAATGAGTTGAAGCTCGTGTGCGGTTGAGATAATCTCCTCCAGCTCCTGTTTCTCTTCGTCGTAGGCGCATATCTTCAGCGACCCTTTGAGGGTTAGGAAGTAGTCGACCTGTCCTCTTAGGTGCCTGTGCCACGCTCTAACTATGCCCGGGTAGCTCATGGATAGGTTTGCCTGAACTATCCTGTCTTCGCCTAGCAGATCGCTCCAGTCAGCCCTCATAGCCTCTGTGAAGAAACCCCTTTCATCGAAGTGTCTCTTCAAAGGTTTAACTCTAATGCCTTCAAGCAACTTTATGAAGCCTCCACTAGCTATATTTCAACGTGTGACCTCTCGCCGAGTATAAAGCGTTTCCCCGTGGGCTTGCTCGTGTTTGAGATTATGGTGGAGTAGGGCGCTATTAAGCTGTCAACTATTCTGTCGTTGACGTCGATAGTGCAGTAATCCATAATTATTGAGTTCTCTATTTCGCCTCGCCTTATGGTAACATGTCTACCCACACTTGTATATGGGCCTATGTAAACACTAGAGTCGATTACTGATCCCCCTCCTATTATAGCTGGACCCCTTATGAGGGCTCCACGCTTCACTTTGCAGCCCTTCTCGATGACAACCCTCCCCTGGATGGATGCTTCATCCTCAACGTTTCCTTCAATTTTCGCCTCCATCTCATCAAGGACAAGCCTATTGGCTTCGAGTATGTCTTCAGGAGTTCCCGTGTCCTTCCACCATCCCCTCACGAAGTCGTACTCGACTTTGTAGCCCTTATCTATGAGCATTTGAATGGCCTCCGTTATTTCAAGCTCCCCACGCCACGATGGCTTAAGCTGCCTTATCATCTCGAATATTATTGGCTTGAAGAAGTATATGCCCGTCAATGCGTAGTTGCTTGGGGGCTCTTTAGGCTTCTCCACAAGGCCTATGAGGCGTTTCCCATCAAACTTGGCCACGCCGAATCTTTCGGGGTTTTTCACCTCACAAAGCAGTATCATGGCGTCGGCGTCAGACCTCTCAAACTTTAAAGCAAAATCCCTGATTCCGCCTTTAAGAAGGTTGTCGCCAAGATAGACGACGAATGGGCTTCCGCCCACGAAGCCCTCGCATAGGCTGACTGCATGTGCTATGCCCTTGGGCTCAGGCTGAAAAATGTATGTAATCCTTGCGCCAAAAGCACTGCCATCGCCATAATACTCCTTCACCTTCTCCGGATAGATGTCTCCAAGCACAATGGCCACATCATTCACGCCGGCTTCAACAAGATCCTCAAGCACATGCTGCGAAATGGGCTTATTGGCAACGGGGATCAGCTGCTTAGGGCCCGTGTGCGTCAACGGCCTAAGCCTCGTCCCATGCCCGCCGTGAAGAATGACACCCTTCATGTTTCAAAATATTCTAACGAAGTCTTAAAAGCCTTAACATTCTTGTCCATTTTGGTTGAATTTAGTATGTCTTAACGCTTACTTCAGGAAGTGCCAAGGTACCCTAGGCTTCGTCATACACTTCATTATGACCGAGTCGGGCACGACTCTTACTAGAAGCTGAACTCTCAGTCGTTGGGAGTAAATATACTTGAAATTTTTTAAAATCCATAAAAGAGATTTCAGATAAGTTAACGGGACGTAGAGCTTACCTCTCAGTGCGAGGTAAACTCCATGAAGGAATAAAAAGGCTAGATACATCGGGAGGTACTTCGCCAAGTTTTTAAGTTCGTAGTTTTTCATAAGTGACATTATGTGATTCTTCCTTAGGTGGAAGAGGATTTGGAGGTTCTCCTCCCTTCTGCCGACAAAGGCTCCGCCGTAATGGTAAACTATTGAATTGGGTACGAAAAGGATCTTGTATCCAAGGAGTCTGATTCTCCAGCACAAGTCTATCTCTTCGTGATCTATGAAGTAAGCTGGGTCGAAGCCCCCAGCTTCAAAAAATACGTGACGTTTAACACCCATGGCAGCCCCCTTAGCGTAGAATATTTCACGAATGCGATCGTATTGTCCGAGGTCGGTTTCCTTAAATACTTTTGCGCTTGCCCAAGATTCTATGCCGCAGTAATCGAGGTAATGGCCTACGGACTCTATCTTATGCTTTTCATGTGCCATTAGAATTTTACACTGTGCAGCGCCAACCTTTGTGTCGCTAATTAAGACTTTGACTAGCTCCTTAAGCCAGTTGGGATCAACTTCCGTGTCTTCATTAAGAAAGACTAAAATGTCACCTCTTGCGTGTCTAGCACCAACATTATTTCCTTCAGCGAAGCCCAAATTCTCATCATTTCTGACAATTTTGAGACGTGGATCTTTCCCGAACAGCCTTCTAGCTATTTCTAGGCTTCCATCCTTTGAAGCGTTATCCACTAGAATCACTTCGAAATTAGGGTAATCTGTTTTAAGGACGGAGCTTAGACATCCTTCAATGAACTTTGAACCGTTATAGTTGAGGATTATGATTGAAACTTTTGGGTTCATCATTTAAGTAGCCACTTCATGAACCCATAAAGTTTTGGGCGATGAACCTATCCAACCGCTTATATTATTCATGAAGTGTATATGCCCACAAGCTTGAGCTGTTGGAAGCCTACGCCCCCTTATAGCCTTAAAATTATGCTGTTTCCTCAGCCCATTTCATCAACCTTATTCATACATTAATTTGGAGCGATACTTAAATAAGAAGAGTAGCTTGGCGCTTGTCTTCATCATCCTTCGCATCACTTCTCCATCATCTATAACTCTGCCAGACTGAATTCTACTCCTAGCAACTATTGTGTCTTTTAGGTTCATTATGTTCCATACTGCGGCTTTTATGTAGGCTACGATAAAATGCGCATCTCCAGTCTTGAGGGAGATAAATATCGATTCAGCTGATTCCAAAGCAAAGAACAGTGGGAGAAGCTTCAGAAGGGACTTTACGCTATAGTTTTTTAGGAGCGTCCTCATGCTATTTCGGAAATCCAGATACCTCCTCGTAAGCAGGCTTGTCTTGCTAACTGTAGCGCTGCCAACGTGGAAAACTATGGAGTTAGGAGCCACTACAACTCTGTAACCCAACAGTTGGGCCCTCCAACATAAGTCTATATCCTCACACAATGCGAAATACCTCGGGTCGAAGCCGCCGAGCTTTTCCCAAATATCCCTTTTAATGAGGAAAGCTGCCCCCTCAACTGCAAAAACCTCCCTGACAGAATTTGGGAAAGGCTGTGGAAAGGAATGACCAAACCTATCCACTATTAGCGCCTCAGCCCTTCCCTTAAACGAAGTTACTACTTTGCAGCCGACTATACCGATCCTAGAGTCCGATGTAGCAACCTTTACCAACTCCTTAAGCCAGCTTTTATCCACCTCAGTGTCGTTGTTCAAGAAGACTAAATATTTGCCTGCCGCATATTTGGAACCTATATTGTTGCCTAAGGCAAAGCCGACATTCTTAGGGTTTACAATGATCTTTAGCCTAGGATCGTTGCCAAACAAATTATTCACGAGTTCGACGGATCCATCTGTCGATGAGTTATCGACAAATATAACTTCAAATTTTGGGTAATCTGTATCCAGAAGCGACTTAAGACATTTTTCAATAAACCTTATACCGTTATAGTTCAAAACTATTATCGAAACTAGGGGATGGCATTCTTGCAAATGTTAATACCCGCTACTGCAATTATCGTTGTAAATATTTCTCCATGTTGGTATGGTACAACGCTAAACCTAACATCAATACGATATGCATCACTAGCACCTCCACTGGGTATTTTTAAGTAGAATTTCTTAATGAGGTCTGAGCCCTTTGGGACAAGAGTGGCAAAGTTCCATAATAACCTAAACAGCTTATAACCGTAGTATTTGATCAACCTCTCCTTAAAAGTTAAAGGATGTTGCATGAAGAATTGCAGGTTTTCGAAGTGCCTTTTTAACATTCGTAAACACTCTTCTAAGCTGAACTCTTTAATGTGGAAGGGGTTAACGAAACCCCTTCTAGAATTATACTCACCGTTTGGAGTGCTAATTATTAAGCATCCTTTCAATGTCCTCCTAACCTCATCCAAAAAGTGTTCAGGTTTTTCTAGGTGCTCTATGGTTTCGAAGGAGACTACCACGTCAAAAGCTCCTTCGCGAAAAGGTAGATAATGAGCATCGAGCAGAATGAAGTCAAGATTACCTGCAACGAACGCCTTCTTAGCGTAGGCAATAGCATCTCTGGATATGTCTCCTCCAACCACGGTATTGGCTTCTTCAGCCAGAATTCTCGACCCGTAACCTGTTCCACAAGCTACGTCAAGCACGACTTTACCTTTAACAAAACTTTTAGCAAACAAGTACCTATTCACATGTTCCTGCCAATTCTCGTAAGGCACCCTGCCCGGTACCACAAATTCACCAGTATATTCCAGTTCGCTCATTGTTTCCGCTTCACGGCTTCGCTTAGCTCTCCGACTACTTGCTCATAAGTTATCTCTATGACCCCTCCACACGATGGACATGTAATGGTTGTTGAGCCAGGCGATGGTAGCCTCGGGATCTCTATAGATGGAAGCGGACCCAGCTGCGGAGTTTTTAAGATGCCATAGCCTCTTACAAGTCGCGCCATAAACTCCTTTGTTATTTGAAGGGGGAAGGCTTTAGAGTAATGTGGGCATTTAACGTTTATTGAGAATTCGCCTACCGGGACTATGTAGCCTTCTTCTATCCACTGTGCCAGTATGCTGTTGGCCATCTTGCTGGCTTCATCTTGTAATGTTTCTATGATAATGTCGCATAGTTCCTTAACCTTCAGCTCTCTCCCATTTAATTTTGCAGCAACCTTCTCAAGCATCTCCGTGTACATTCCATACTCCATCTCATATTTTGCTATGTCCTCCACATACTCACTTCTCGTCTTCTCCAGTTCCTCCACCGAAGCCTTCAATTCCTCATACTTCTTGAGTAGTGATTCGTGTTGTAGCTTTGCTTCATAGATTTTCTTGTTAAGCTCGTATAGCTCTGTACGTTTTGGCGCCAACTCCTCGTTCAGACGCTTCTGCTCCTCCTCTAGAGCCTTTACATTCTTGGAGAGCTCCTCAATCTTGGCGTTGAGAAAGTCTACCGCCTCTTCCCCCTTAGCTATCGAGTGCCTGAGTTCTTCCTCTAAAGTCTTCTTCTTACCTTCAAGCTCCTTTATTGATGTTTCATAAGCGTTTAATTCACGCCTAGCTTCGATTATTCGCTTCTTCAGCTTATTTTTAAGGCTTCTTTTCTCCTCCAGGTCCTTAACTTCCTTTTCTAAAGTTTTAATCTCTTCATTCAAGGTTTCAATGGTCGTCCGCATCTCGTTGAGTTTGCCTAGTTTCTCTTCATATTCTGAGATGAGGTGCTTGTAGTCTAGCCCAGTTTCCCTTTCAAGTTTTGAAAGCTTAATGGCCGCCTCAACAAACTCGTTTGCTGGAAAGTTTGGTTGAGATATTTCACGGCAGAGCTTCACCCATGACTCAACATCATCTATTTTAACGTTCATTTCATTTAGCTTTCTGAGAAGAGCGGCTCCATCTTTAGCTTCGCTAACGGTAATTCCAGCCTCCTTAAGATCCTTTGACAGATCTAGAAGAGCGCTAACCTCATCTTTTATGCCGAAGATTCTTGCAGCTTCTTCTAAGGACATTTCCTTAGCCTTCTTCTTAAACTCATTTACCGTCTCCGATATTATTCCCGTCGATACGCCTGTTCTCTCTTATCTCCTCGTAAGTTAGATGCTCGACCAGCCAGAGCCTTATTATTTCACACTTTTTCTGAGGCGATATTGGGCGTCTCGGCAAAGGCGCACCCTAAACATTTTTACAATTTTCATTTATAAGTTTCACTTTCATCATTTTCACTATCTTCACGATCATCACATTACAGCCTCTTAACACGATGTTTACAATGTTTACGTAGATACACTGGTTCATTATAAGTACGTGATCACATATGGTGAAGACTTAAAGAACAGGTTTAGACGCTCTTTCCATAGGGATTGTGGGTGCTTGAGGTTAGGATGCCCACTGAGTGGTCGTGGATTTGGCAGAGGGCGCATAAGATTGGTTTAGGCTCAAGTTTTAGCTCTTTAAGTGGACAGTTTTCCTTCCACGGACAGTTGGAGATCTTCGCTTCTCCCAAGGCTTTCAAAGCTTCTTGAAGCTCGACTATAAAGGGCTTAGCTGGAGGCTTTCCAAGCTTAATGCCGTAATGCTCTTCAATGATCTCCTTCAACAGCAGGCTTAAGCTTATGCCCTTAGCCTCAGCCTCCCTCTCCATTAGCCTTATAAGCTCGGGCGGAAGCCTTGTTGAAACGGTTTCACTCAACTATATCGCCTCTGAATCTTGACAAGTCCTCTCGTTCTTAGGTTTTCTTGCCTTAACCATTATGAAGGCTGAGTGCCTTGGATCCAAAGCTGAAAGGATTGACGAGAGCGGTTTAGGGAACGGATAGTAACCTGCTCCTACAAGCCTTTCAACTTTAAAACCGTGAATTTTGAAAATCTCCTTAAGGCTTCGATAAGCAAAGACCTTTTTATGCATTAGCGGCGCATCCCTTTCAGGGATTCTCATTTTGTAGTATGGCGATAGCGGGTTACCTATTCTATACTCACTGCTTGGTCCCTGGCTCGAGAAGTCTTGGTAGCCAAGCAATAAGGCGAAAATGTTATGCCAACTTGCCAAATTCTCAGTTGCAACAACGACGTAGCCCATCAGTTTTAAGCACTCTGAATGCTTCTCTGACAAATTATCCGGATAATCTAGGTGCTCTATAACCTGGTTTGAGAATATTACATCAAAAAAGTTATCTTCAAATGGTAGACGTAGGTTGATATCAGCTTTATATACCTTTATTCCCTTGCCTTTAGCCACGCTTAACGCTTTCTCATCAATGTCAACGCCATAAATATCGCTTGTTCCTATCATTTCAGCTACTCTCAACGTTATTTCTCCATCTCCACATCCGCAGTCAAGCATTCTAGCATTCACATTTCTTTCAAGGAGGCTTAATGCCTTAGATATACAGTCCTGCATTGCGTCATGAAAGAGCCTATATTTCATAAAGGCTTTGCAACAACTATAAATTGATACGCAAATATTGTCGGAAACAGTCTAAACAAAAGATTTTTAAATGCAAGCGCTGTGTAGTCAACGTGTACAATCTTATATCCCGTGCTTTCAAAAAGCTTTTTAGCAGTTTTAAACATGAAGAAACGCATCACAATTAATCATATCCTTCTATTCTCCGGGTTTAAGTAATAGTTTACTTGATCTCTAATGATATCCTCAAGAGACTTCGTAACTTTAAATCCCAACCTTTGGATTTTCCTCGCATCACTCATAAGTATTGGAACGTCGGCTGGCCTAAATCTACTTTCATCAAACATAATAGTTATACTACCCTTATTTGTCTTGACATTTAAGCCAACATCTTCTAAGGTATACTCCAATTCACCTTTAAGCATTAAGGCATCAACTTTAGTCTTTACGAACTTGGTATTGAAAAAGTCTTCCTCAACAACTTCACAGGGATCTTTAACCATCTTTTCACCCTTTAACGTCTTAACCTCTTTTACATCATAGCCCAGATGCTGAAGCGTTAATAAGATGTAGGTGAGGACAGAGTTAGTCCTCATGGAACCCTGAACGTAAACGTCTCCAGGCCTACCCTCCTCAGCCAACAAAATATATCCATCTACGATATCCTCAACGTGGCTCCAATCCCTAAAGACATTAGCATTCCCTATAGTTATCTTATTTAGCTCACCGAATTTTAATGCAACACACTGCCTAACTATTGTTGAAGTAACGAATTCATGACCCCTCCCGGCACCCTCATGGTTGAATGCTCTGGAAACTATGGTCTTCAAACCATAAGCATGATAATAATTCCTCATCAGAAAGTCTCCATGAACCTTACTAACAGCATAAGGGCTCATAGGCCTCAAAGGATTTCTCTCATTAACTGGAAGTTCAGGTATTCTCTCAGGCTCAGGGAAAATGACACCATACCTCTTCAAAGCCCACTCATAATGCTTCTCAAAAGCAATCTGCAAACCATACTCCTCTGATGAACCTGCAAAAACAATTTTACAATCCAAATCCTTAAGCCTCACAGCCTCCAACAAATTCTGAGCACCCAAACTATTAACCCTAAAAGTCTCAAGAGGATCAACAAAACTCCTAGGAACATAAGACTGAGATGCAAGATGAAAAATAACATCAGGCTGAACCCTATCAAGAGCAAACAATAAACTAGTCAGATCAGTCACATCGCCTTCAACAAGCTTTACTCTATCCATTATACCTGTTTCGATAAGCCTTTTAGGCATATTACCGTCAGCTCTCCTCCTAAATAAGCCATAAACTTCACAGCCTAACTCTAAAAGTTTCCTAGCCAAGTACGGCCCTACAAAGCCCGTTATCCCAGTTATTAATACCCTTGTCAAGTTTCAAATTCACCTATTACCATATAAAATGAGTTTATAATAAACCTTCACCATTTCCTTAGCGCTTTTTCAAACTAAAATTCTTGATCCTCAGTAGGGCTTTCAAGTTTAGCTCTCCTTTTCTAATTCTTATCTGACAACAATATATGTGCGGTTGGGACTACGACAATGATTCTCTTGCCTTCGTTGCCATCGTTGCCTTTAAAAGGAGAATTACGGGGTCGTTCTTATGGCAGATGCGACTTAGCAAAGTTAACGCCCAATCTTAGAACAAGTTTTAGAAGATGTTTAAGAGCTCTATATGGGTCGTTATTTATGATTATTCTTAATAAATTTATGATATTTTCATAAAGAGGAGCTTTATTACTAATAAATATGTAATAGTTTTCGAAACGTAAGTTGGCTAAATAAAACATTTTTAACCTTTCCCTTTCAGTATAGTTCGATGTTTCAAAAATGGCATATGGCTTAGAACCAAAATGAAATCCTTCGTACCATGGTCTTAACATTTTTACATCGGGATCACGTATTAATAAGTCCCAAAATGATGTGCCAGGATAAGGAACCAACAAACCCCATAGTGCACCAGTAAGGCCTAACTTCTCGGCATATTTTAATGATTTTCTATCGAGTGAAAAGGTGCTTCCTGGAAGTCCGATAATAAAGAAGCCATAAACTTTCAACCCATTCTTCTTTGCCAATCTAATAGAGTCGAAAATTGCTTCTAACGTTTCTCTTTTATTTATTTTATCAAAAATCTCAGGAATACAAGTTTCGATCCCTATACTTATACTTTCGCAACCTGATTCTTTCATCAGCCCTAAAAGTTCGTCATCCAGTCTATCTGCTCTAACTCCGTTGGGACAAGACCATTTTAATTTTAATTTCTCATCGATAAGTCGTTGACATATTTCTTTAGCTCTTCTCATATCTAAAGTAAAATTGTCATCCAATATTTCAAATCTTGAAATTTTATATTTTCTTTTTGCATAAAGTAATTCTTCAACGACGTTTTTGGGTGATCTGGCTCTCCAAAATTTTCCACCAACTTTACCAACTGAACAATAAGCACATGGGTATGGGCAGCCCCTACTTGTAATCAAAGGGTAGTTCTCTATTCTCCCATCTATTGAATCGAAGAAATCATAATTAGGGAAGGGCAAAGAGTCAAGATCCTTTACAAACTCACGTGGAGGCGTTACATGAATACCCGAAGAATCGCGGTACACTATCCCCTTTATGGTGCTTAGGGGGCGCTCTTCAACTATTTCGACAATCGTCTCCTCACCTTCTCCAATCACGCCTATATCGAAGGCTCCGTTATTCCTCAAGAAGTTCAGTCCGTCCAATGTGATGTGCGGTCCTCCTGTGATAAATGTTGATTTTCCTTTAGGAATGAAGCTAGCGATTTTTATAGCATTGTGAAGTGTAAATGATTTGATTGAAAAGCCGATGAAATCAGATCTTTTTATTTTATTTAATCTTTGTAGTAAATGATCCCTTTTATTATTGAGGTCTATAACTTTTACTTCATAGCCCCCATGGTATAAAACTGCTGAAAGGTAAGCTAATCCTACATTTAAACCAGGTTGAACTCCTTCAGGGTCTATCAGCGCTATCTTCATATTCACTCAATACTACCTGAGCTATACTTCTCCATGTAAATTTTTCCCAAATTACTTTTAACCCTCTCTCTTTAATATTAGTAGCCATTTCTGGACTTTCTTTCAACCTAGTTATCGCCTCTACTAATGCTGTGGGATCATTTGCCTTTACAAGAAGGCCATTTTCGTTATTTTTAATCATATCAGGAATTCCCCCAATATTAGATGCTATTACGGGAACACCGCAAGCCATAGCTTCTAGAATAGCCATACCTTGAAGCTCTGGATATATTGAAGGATACACAAAAACGTGGGCTTCATTATAGATATTGGGTAAGTCAGTATAAGGAATTTTTCCTAAAAAGAGAACATTATTTGTCAACCCTAACAATTTAATGAGTCTCCTAAGATAACTTAAGTACATTTTATCTCCATCTCCAGCAATTAATAACTGCATATTTTTGTCCTTCTTTAGGATCTTTGCGAGAGCTATAATGACATTATGGATGCCTTTATGAAAAACTATCTGCCCAACATAAAGAATTGTAAATATTTTCGGCTTTTCCACATTTAGTGGCTTAAAAAGATCTGTATCCACTCCATAATTCACAACAATAATACTATTGCTCGGAAAACCTTGTTCTAACAACAATCTTTTTATATATGAACTAATGGCAATAATTCTAGGTTGATGCTTGAATTTTCTGAAAAATAAATGAAGCATATTCGGAACATGAATGTTAGTTTTCGGTATTACTAACGATTTTCCAAGCCACCTCGCCATCCACTCATCACTTACGTGAAATATCACCGGAATTTTTTGTTTTAGCGCAGCGAATATTGGTGAAAGCGAAATTCCTATGGGATTCCAATAAGAAATCACGTCTGGACGTATTTCTCTTAAGATTGCTTTCGATATAATGAAATTTCTTGGGTTAAAGTATATGCCTAGTGCAACATCCTTTGAAAACCTCAAACATCCTGAGGGGCCTAAATAGCGACAAGAAAAATTCCAACTTGAGTCTAAAAGGCGTAGAACTTTAGGATTTGTTGTTTTAGTTAAAGTTGGCATCAATAATTTAATATCATCATTATTAAGTTCCGTATATCTTGAAATCACGTATATTTCATGTCCTAGCCTTGCCAGTTCCTTTGCAACAGCAGCTGCACCTATTTCGTACCCACCAATATAGTCCGGGGGATATAAGTTAGAAAAGAATAAAATCTTCATGATTTCTTCCCATGTGACACAGATTCGTATAGTTCTTTCACTGCTTTACACATAGTACTCCACCTATGCCTTTCTGCTACACGTTGCCTACCATTCATTCCTAACACTTCGCAAAGAGACTTATTTTTTAGCAAAAGTATAATTTTCTGAGCCAATTCTGTTGCATCACCGAACTTTACTAAAAGACCGTCTACTCCATCCTTTATTACATCTGGCATAGCTCCAACTTTAGCGCCTATTACCGGCTTTCCCATAGCCCATGCTTCAAGATATACAAAACCGTAGGAATCAGCTTTTGATGGCATGACGAAGATATCACAAGCAGCAAAAGCATCTTTCTTTTCATTTTCACTGACCCAATCTAAGTCTATTATCTTCATACCTTTCACCTCTGCCCTTTCTTTAATCCACTCCTTACTTCGTCTTCCTATAGCAACCAATGCTACGTTTGGAATATGCTTCTTAACTATGCTCATGGCTCTTAAAACTTGCAAAGCTCCTTTCTCTGGAATTTTTGGAGCTACGTAAAGCAAGATGAAATCGTCCTTCAATGCGTATTTTTCTCTGAACTTTTTGCCGTCTGCATTCTTATATCTATTGGGATCTATTCCTAAAGGAACTACATGGACCTTATTTCGGGGGGCGCCTAACTCAATCAGCTTTTCTCTTTCTATGTTTGTTAACGCTATAATCCCTTCAGAGTTCATCAAAATTTGTTTTAAGTACTTATTGTAGTATTTTTCAACTTCGATATGGAAAAGTGGCGTTACTATGAAGGGTATGTTCGCTTTACGACTTGCTAGCCAAGAAAACCAAACTATCGAGAAGGGAAAAGGTGTAGCATGGATTATTTCATAGTTGGAATTTTTAATACAAAAGTAAATATTAGGAAGAAAAGGGCCGCTTGTCAGCAGATTTAATAAGTCGTTTCTAGCGCCTAGCTTTGACAGGACTTTGCGCATTAATGCAGGTACTACATACATTTCGTAGTGTATAGGAAATCTTTTAACTCTGACACCGTTAATCGTTTCATCTCTTCTTTGAATCTTTTTCTTAGAAGGAAAAACAAAAGCATCCCATTCATACACATTTGAAGTAAGGACTTCAACTTTATAATCGTCCTTCGCAAGCCCCTCAGATATCAATTGCATATATCTTTCACTTCCACTTAAGTGAGCTGGGAGATATCTTTGAACAACATGAGCGACTTTCATATCATGTCACAGTATGCTTTGCTCCTTTTGCTGGAGTGTATAGCGCGTTTTCCTGCTTCCTTAAATCTACGTCCTCAGGCTTTACATACAATTTGTGAGGATGATTGAGAACCTTACTAAATAAATTCAGCATATTTGAGGGAAAGCTTTTGTGCCCAGCCTTTATTCTTCCATGCACTCTATGCACAACATGAATAAAGCTTGAAGGCTCTATGAAGTATGGAAACACGTTAGCGTACTTGTTGAATGCTTTGACTAAACTAAAGTGATCTGGAGATAATATTAAAAGTACATTTGGAAATCCCTTCACTTCCTCCACTTCTGAGAAGTTACGTCGCATCATACGCACTCTTCAATGCGTAATAACTTTGGTTAAATGTGTAGTTAGCTTTGACAAAGTTAACGCAGTTTGTTGATATCTCCTCCAGCATCCTCTTATTATTACTTATCAATCTCATCAATAGATCTCTAAGCTCCGAGCTATCCTTCACTTTGAATCCATTCCATCCGTGAATGATGACCTCTTCTGGTCCAGGTGAGCCAATACGACCTACTACCGGTGTTCCACATGCCATGCTCTCAATGAAGACTTTCCCGAAAGCTTCATCAGGTCTCATGTTAACGAAGAGGTCTGCCTTAGAGTATATTTTTGGGAGCTCATTATTTGGGATTGGACCGAAAAATCTATACTCAACTTTATATTCCTCCAGCCTCTTCACCAACTCCTTAACATATTCCTGATGTAGAATAGGCCCGACAATCCAAAGTCTCACTTTATCCGCTAGGCGCTTATCGCAAATTGCATCAATTATATCCTCTATTTTCTTCATAGGAGTTACAAGTCCAACGTAGAGTAAAGTGAGCTTATCATCTGATTTTTCGGCCTTCAACTTGGGGTTGGGCTTAAATACGTTGGGATCGATGCCTGCTGGGAAAACGAAAACAGGCCTTCTCACAAAATTACATATTCTTTTCTTCTGAAAATGCGTATATACCAAAATTGAGTTGACTAACGGCAAGTAAAAATACCTATGATATATTTCCAGGATCCAACCTAAAACCCCTAAACCTTCAAATTCGTAAACGTTATGCATAAAGTCAACGACCCTTATTCTAAAAAGCTTAGCCACGAGCAAGCAGGGAAGCTCTATCCATGGCTTAGGAAAAGTGTTTATCTGCATCACTCTTATTTCCTTAATAAACCTCACGAGTATAGCTAATATATCCCAAGGCCTTCTCTTAGGGACGAATATGAAGTAACTACGTCTAAGTTTCGGCGTACTTCTCTTAATCACATGATTTTTGTTTGTGAAAGCTACATGTAAGACCCACATATCATTTTCTTCAGCATACTTGTCCATGGAATATGTTAGGGCGTCTATATATAGCTCCGACTTCTCGACATCGTAACCTCCCACATCAAATGCTATACCAGATAAATCAAATATTATATTCAACTTGATTGCCCCGGTAGAACCATCATCAACTTGACTTCTCTTTCTCCTTAAGTGTGAATGTCCAAGCAACTATAACGACAAGAACAACTATTATCGCAACTATCACGGGATTCTCCGACAAAAATGTGGTAATCCTGTCCAGAAGACTCTGCCTTATAATAATTTCCCCCAGATTGAAGGAGACGGTATCACCTGAAAAGAACTTCACTTCAATTAGTAGGGTATAATTTCCATCCGGAATCTTCGTAGTATCCATAGTAGCTTTCCATATAGTGTCATGATCCCTATACATGTACTTCCAGCTCATCAAGTTTGAGCCATTTAAGATCTTAAGCGTGACATCGCCCACGAAATCTGCGGCAGAAGTTATGTTAATAGCCATATCCACCTTGCCGCTGAGAACCCTCCTTTTAGGCTCTATTAGCTGAATCAACTTCTCAGATATCTGTTTAACTGTGACTGTAGGCTCTGGATAAACGTATTTACGCCTTTGATAGTCAGCCTTCACCTCGCCGTCAGTTAGTGGTCTGCTTAAGACCCTTATCTCATCCATCCATCCATAAAACCACCTCTCATCACCTTTCCTATTGAAGCCTATAGTGACATTTCCTACTAGTCTATCGATAACCCCTAATCCCGCTTTATGAGCCTTCAGGGCTGCAAGTTCGCCGTTCACGTATACCTTCATATGCGTCCCGTTAAAAACGTAAGCCAAGAAGCTCCACTCGTTAGATGGCACAGCTGGACCCCACAGCTCGTCATATACACCATTAACTATTGCATGAACAACTACTTGACCGAGATCTGCTAGGTCTATTCGGTAACCCGGTCCATATAAAATTCCATTCCACTTTCCAGCTCTATGTATGAGCTTAACCCAAACTTCCACAGTCACATAACTAGGATTTAGATTCGGAGAATAAGGTACAATTATGGAAGAATTCTCGCCATTAAGGAATATGCTGCCACCTTGAGAGAACGTAATATTACGACCGTTCCACAAACCGCCATCGTAATCAGTCCACGCGATATTCTTGGCGAAGCCATTGTTACCATAGCTCGATGAGTCGTAAGCCGTATTCTCAACAGGTTTATCAAAATGGTACAACAGCACAGTAGTGTCATCAGCTTGGAACTTCTGAAAAACCCCGTCAAAGCTTGACATACTCTTCGCATTAGGATTTCCATAGTACATCCAGATCGTTATCGTCTCTTTAGCAGGTATGTACGGAGCCTTAACCCAGATTTTGGCATAAAGCTTGTTCGGATTCCACTTCTCAATCCAGTAGCTAAGCTCTTCTTGGGAGCCATCGGTGAAATTATAATAAACAAATCTTAAGTCGCTGCCAGCTCTGTTAGCCTTAGAGAAGTCAAAGTTAAGTGGGTTTAAAGAAATCGCAATCTGATAGTCAGTAACACAATGTATTCCTTCCCAGTTTTGGCCTGTAATGTTGATAGGCCACCTATACTTCCAATCATCGCTCCACCATGGGACATTATGCAAACTCAACTGACTGAAGTCTAGTTCTACGATGTTGGAAGCATATGTCTTATTACTGATGTTAGTTAAAATTCCAAGTGATATAATAACAGAAAATATGAAAAATATTAGAGAAAGTCGTTTTAGCTTAGTCATAGTAATATCTCTTTCACGGTCTTCTTATCTTTCTAACTAGTTTCGGGACCGTTATTAAGGCGATGAAACCTACGGCTGAGAGAGTAGATATTATAAATCCTATATTGAGGACTTTTTGGAGCTCATACTCTATTATCACATCAAACTTGCCTGTTTTATTAATGAACCAGCCGTTTGCATAAAAGTTGACTTGGAAGTGAGGCAACTCCCTATCGTCATTAACTATCTTAGCCCTCCAAAGTGGATCGTAACTTTCGCTTAAAACAAGCACGAACGGTTTAACGGCGTTAATATATACTATATATTTGGTTGGGTTGATTCTTTCATAAGTTACCCTTACTACATTCTTAGGAATTGTTAAGTTATCCATAAGTCTAATCTCACCAGTCACCTGATCTACAGCGATGTACTGGGAAATATCAATGGCTTCATACCGTATTTCAGCTACACTTGGCGCATCCTTTGATGTAAACATAACTACATCTGCTGGATGAAAATCTTCTAAATCGCAAAGCGCTTGATAAATGCTCCACTCAGTTTGCTCTGGGATTATCAGATATATTGAGGACCCATAAACCCAACTATCTTTATAAGCTAAATTTTGATAGAAGTTGAGTTCACCAAAAGATCTCACAAGCCGTAAATCTATCTGTCGTCCAAATATATCTCTTATGTGGCTAGTGGCCATTTTCTCGTTTGTTGCAGGATTCACTATGTCATTTGCGACTACCAAATACTTTATATTCCACAGGCTTAACATCTTGCCCAAATTCTTGGTCTGCTCTACGATCGTAGCGGGAATTGGGTAAGAACTCAACGTGGGGCCCGGAAACCTTATTACAGACCAAAGCACGTCGAAAGATATACTATAGGGAGACCACGTGTATGATGGGGATAAGCCAGGGAGATTTATCGGTACCCTTAAGACACGATAGTTATTTACCTCTTCTTGTAAAAGCCAACTTCTGGCTTCAAGGTAATAATTGGGAATATCTATAAACTCTAGAGACCCATATAAGTTCCCGGAGAATAGAGGATAAGAATTTAGCAGCAGTAGAAATGTCATTATGCTAACAAAAAGTTTTGGAGCTAACTTATTAGAGAGCAGCGCTATGGTGTGGTTATGATTCCTCCTTATTATAATTAGCTTTATTTGATATTCCGAGAGGCGTCTATAAACTTCAGATGTAGAAATACCTAAGAGGACTGAATATCCAAAAAGCGAAATGTACATAAATTTAGATGGATCGCTTAGAATTCTGAAAAATTGGACGTTGTTCCACAGCCAGAGATATAGGAGGCCTAGGGGCTGAGCGGTTCCAGAAGCAAGTCCCGTAGAGATTATCGTTGATAATGCGAAGAATATCACATACTTATCCTTACTTTTCAAAATCGGTGCGCACATTAGAAAGCCAAACAAAAAAATACCTAGTGAAACAATGAACGGCGATGTTATCCACAAACCCAATGGATAAGGGGGCCAATCCTTACTAAAGCCGAAAATGTGGAGACGCAGTACTTGAAGGAAATTTAATGGGCGGTAACTGAAGCGTTCAACTCTTGCTAAGCCGCTTATCCCGCCAGCGGTTCTCTCTATTATCGATGAAACTGCAGATACTTTTAACTCTGCATAGAACGTCGGTAACAACCACCAAGAATTTATTGATAAAGAGGCTATTACGAGGGTTGCCAAGAATTTTGAATAATTGAATAATACACTGAAACGCCTTGAAAATATATCGCTTACAACCACATATAAGATATATAGAGAAAAGAAACCTAGAAGGATAATGGTGATTTCAGGGTTCGCCATACTCAAGAAAGTAGAGAGGAGGGCTACAAATACAGCATATTTAACCCACTTCTGCTTATGTTCACATGCTTTAAAACCTTTGTGTATGAAAGCAAAAGTAAGTGGTAAAGCCCAAAAACCTCCCATGTATGCTCCAATCGTCATCCAATAAATCCAAAATGGATTTAACATGTAGAATATGCCAGCTATAAGGGATGCAACACGTTTAGCCCCCTCACTTTTGAAGCTAAAAACAGTACTAACAAGGTAGTACATACTCCATCCTGTTAAGGCTGTAAACAAAACTAACAGTACTCTCTGGATGACGTTCGGGGGCAACCCTAGATAGGCTAGCCCAGCCACTATAGCCCCTATTGGAATTGAATTAATAGACGCTAAAGCTGAAGCCCCGGTGCCCCATGAATGGCTATTCCATATGTAAATTCCGCTTATAAATCGATCAATAGGATCGAGCGGGAATCCTTGGTCAAAAATTTCCCAAACCCCTGTGAAGCCCATTCGCCAGAAGGGTATGAATGATAATATTAGCAATAGTAAGTAGTCAAAAAGTCCTTTTCTCCCTTGAATATGAGGGCTAATTTTTCCACTAAGCACCTGCAACTTCAACTTCTTCCACCATAGAGTTGTAGAAATTGTCTATACAACTGATACAACTTAGGCCTTTTCATAAACTTCATAACCCATGAGTCGGGCATGCGCCTTATAAAGCGCTGAACTTTAACTCGTTTCGCCCAGATGGACTTAAAATTTTTAATGATGTATATTAAAGCTTTCACCTTATCTATCGCCGGATCTCTTTTCCCTTTTAGCATTAAGAAAATAATCTCAGTTATTCTAATGAACACGTGGAGTGGTAAGTATTTTACTAAGTTAGGGAAACTGTAATTTTTTATTAATGTTATTAAGCTATTTCTGGTGCCATAAAATGTAGCCCATGATGGCGTGAACATAGAAATAGTGTGACTCCCCTTGTGGAATATTACAGCGTTTGGAAGGTAAATTACTTTGTATCCTCTAAGTAAAATACGCCAACAAATATCGTTTTCCTCATATATAATGAAAAATGTTGGGTCAAAGCCTCCGACTTCTTCAAAGACGTGACGTTTAACAGCCATGCATGTTCCCTTCATAAGGAAAATTTCTATAGGATTGTCATATTGTCCCTCATCTTTTTCGTGGAAAAGGTTAATATTCGTAGGAAAACCTAAGTAATCGATGTAACCGCCAATACTATCTATCAATTCTGGCTTATCCATTAAGAGAACTTTTCCGCCACACGCTCCCACTGTTTTATTAGATTTTAAAACGTTTACAAATGCTGTTATTGCTCCTTTTTCTAATTTCGCGTCAACGTCAAGGAATATTAAATATTCGCCTTTGGCACTTTTAGCTCCTACATTTCTAGCGGCTGATGGTCCGATGTTCTTTGAATTCCTAATTATTCTGAAATTTGCTGAGTCGCTAAACATTTTTTCGGCTAATTCAGCACTATCGTCGCTTGATGCGTTATCAACTAATATCACTTCCACGTTAGGGTATCCGTTCTCTAAGACAGATTTAATGCACTGTTCTATATAGTCTAAGCCATTAAAATTGATTATAACAACAGAAACTAGAGGATGATTTTGTGTTTCAGCAGTACTCATAACAGTTAATCGCTTTAAACATTTACTCCCACTATGATTGATAGATATCCTTCTCTAAATGGTTTATCGTCCAAAAGCCGTTTAATGATATTCAAAATGAAAGGAGGCAAGTATTCATAAAACCACGGATTAAGCTTAAATATGCATCCCCAGTAAGCTACTTTAAGCTTGCAAGATTTAAACATATTCTCTACCTCCCGTAGTGAGAATGCCCTTACCTTTGCTATCCTATATTTCAATAATGGTTCCAGCTTTATTTTCATAAAAAACTTATCTTCGTATCTAACCACTCCGAATGATGTTAGTATCCTCCACATAATACGTTTTAAGTAATATTTAGTAATAGAACCATTTGTTGTTTCAAAAGACAAAAGGATGATCCCTCTTTTTTTTGTTACTCTCTTCATTTCACTTAATGCATATACTGGTTTATCAAAAAACTTGATGGATCTTGAGCAGAAAGAAGAGTCAAAGCAACCCTCTCTAAATGGTAAGTGATGAGCATCCGCAACTATGATATCAACGTTATTTAGAGACCAATCTTTACACTTACTAAGTGCGTACCTAGCCATTCCGATAGAAATATCTACACCGACTACATGAAATCCATATTTAGCGAGATACGTAACATGTCTACCCGTTCCTGCACCCACTTCAAGTATTGTAGTTCCTCTCAAAAATTTTCGTATAGCATACTTTTCGATACTTCCATAGCCAAAATCCCAAAACTTACGGGACTCGTCATATAGCTTAGATTCTATGTTAAACCGATTATAGACAATTTTACTCATAGTCTCCTGGTCGCATTTATTATGAAGTTGCATATGATTAACGCTCATCACTTAACAGTAGTGAGCACGCATCTTTTTCTAAGGACAAATTAATGCCGCTTGAAAAACTGAGGTGATCGACATACCCGCCGACACTATCAATCGTGCGCGATGGTTCTTTTAAGCCATTCATGCCTCTTTAAAGATTTCATTCCGATCATACGTTCAGCGACCTCAGGTCTGAAATAGGGAAGAGGCCAGAAAAGTAAGGAGATTAAAAGCGAAATCATTCGCATCGTGGAAGAAGTAATGGGTATTCCTCCTTTAGTTCTGGATACCGCTCGGAGGCCTATCCCTCTAACTTTGTATCCCAATTCTCTAAGTTCAGAAGGTACGAAAGCAGATTTATGAGATTCGTAAGGATTTCCGTACATTTCCTCCTGCTTGAAATAGCCTACAGGTGTGCTTATAATAACTTCATCCTTTGCAACGAGCTCTGCGTATTGAATGCATTTGAAAGCATCTTGCTTAACCATATGCTCTATAATCTCAAACATTAGAACAACGTTAACGCTATTAGTCCTAAATGGCAGGTGCCGTGCATCGCATAGAACCAAATCGTCATAAGCCATTCTTACGTCCTCCCTGAGTAAATTTGGCAACCATATATCAACTCCCAATAGCCTTTTCTTAGAACCAAGATGTTTAATCATCTTCGCGGCGAAAGCATACCTAACTCCAACATCAAGTATGCTTTCAGCTCGTAGCAAAGCCCCAAAAGCAACTCCATATCTATGGAATGGAATTCTGATACTGACAAAATAAGGTTTGAGTTTTTGGTCTAAGGGTTTTCCTCTGTGGTTTGATGTGTTCTGTGTGGTTTGCTTCTGTTGGTGGTGTTGGTTGGGGGCTTTTGAGTGGCTTCTTGA
>Ga0080004_1215326_pt1 | contig 25356 bp, 59 predicted proteins | sample WasSprMetagenome_FD_69207 | JGI IMG/M metagenome (GOLD analysis project Ga0080004, IMG submission 69207) | Sulfidic aquatic microbial communities from Washburn Spring, Yellowstone National Park, USA - WS (SPADES assembly) (version 2) | ecosystem: Environmental > Aquatic > Thermal springs > Hot...
CGGTTTTTTTGAGATATAGAAATTTGAACCTAAATATATAGAAATGAAAAGAAATATATAGAAATAAAAGCAATTATATAGGTCTCTATAAATTATAGAGAGTAATAATATATACCTTTTAAAATAATTAAAAAAAAGAAATAAGGAAGTTAAAAGATTATGGATATTTGCAATTTAGCAATTTTGAAAAGTAATTTATTAGATCATTTAGAGTTTTTAAGTTATTTTCGTTAAAGAATTTGGCTATTCCATTATTGTATGCAAACAATTCTATTGTTTCTGTATCGTAAAAATCTGATAGAACTTTAATTAATTTTTGCAAATTGGTATAAATTGGTTTATGTTTTTCTGCATATTTGGATGCAACATATAAGCCACAATCTGAATAGTCACATACTACTTTATTTATTGGAAAATAAATTATTGGTTCTTTTGCACTTAATTCGCTATCACCAAAAAACAAAAGTTTTATTTTTTCCATTTTTCCACCACCACTTTACAAATAAATATTAATCAAACTAATATTTAAGTTTTTACTTGGTTTTAGTTGTGAGCAGGTGGTTTTTTCTAATAGTCAAGTAAAGATTTAAATATTAGTTTAATATTAATTGTATTGAGAAAATATGGTGGAGGAGAAGGTTTTAAATTTAAATTGCCCGAACCCCGAGGCTAATAGTATCGGGGTATCCCGTATTAAAATAATTGAAAAAATGAATGAAGAATTGGAAGAAAAAGAAGTTGGAAAATTCTTAAATGCGGATAGGATATTGAAAGAAGAAATGCAAAAAATTGGGCTTGATTACTATAATTTCTATGTCTTATACAATTATATAAATAGTATATTAGAGGTTGCAAAGATAGAAATTGGAAAAAAAGATTGTAAGTATCTGGGGGAAATTCAAATAAGCGATAACGTTGAAGAGACAAGAAACAATATTAAGAAATTTTTAGAAAAAATAAAAGGTGATAGAAAATGAATGAAAAAATAGTCTTGCCAAAGGAAACAAAGGAATGGGTCGTAATTGTTAAATGCCCTCATTGTCTTAAGCAAATTTCAATAACGTACGAAAACGGTCTCTTTGTAAGGGAAGACACTTTACATGTTAGATGCTATAATTGTCTTTGTGTCTCAGTGTTAGTATAACATTTTTTACTTCCTTTTATTTTTTCTGATCCCAAACCCAGACTTGTATAGTCTGGGGGGTGTTGGAAGAATGGAAAAAATATTAATAAAAATTAAAAGGCATGAAGCAAAAAATACAGGAGCATTCATAAAATGGAAATTACCACCAGAAGCTGAGTTGGTATATACAACTAAAACTGAAAAGAAAAAGAAAACGCATTGGTTTGAATATTATCTGGTACCTGAAGGTGCCAGATTAGAGAAAATCAGAAGAAGTAATAGTGGCAATGTTTCAGTAATACCATATGTTGCCGAAGAATTACAAGTGTTTGGTGACGAATATTATACAATTAAGAAACTTTTGGAACATTGGAAGGAAAGAAAATAGAATAAAATTCCTTTTTTTGGTGATGAAAAATGGAACCAAAACAAAGATTAAGTGGAAGAGCAAGAATGGCAGTATTAATATATAGGAAGATTAAGAAGACGGAATTAAGATTAGCAAAGTTGGAAAAGGAATATGAGCAATACTTTGTTTCAATTTCCGAGGATGAAATGCCATTAGTAATGGAAATAATTAGTAGTATTGATGAGGAATTTGAGAAAAAGATGGAGGCGATATGAATGAAGGAAAATGAAATGATAAGAGTGGTAGAAAGCAAAATGAATGTATCTTTGGTGCTAAAAAATGTTAGAATGGTTAGAGGAGTACCATATACAAATACAATTTGGGTTGATGTTTCTCGAAAGGAAGGATGTATAAGCTATGGATTTGGAGGATATGAAGGAATTGTTATTTACCGTTCCTTGAAAAAATTATATGAATACATAACACTTAGGCCAGTTGATTATGGTAAAGTATTTGCAGGTTTCTTTGAATTTAAAGGTACATTCCATATTTCAAATATAAAATATCTATTCTTAGACCAAGAAAACAAAAACATAATAGTGGTTATTGGAAAATGACTTCTTTCTTTTGGCAACTTTTCTTTCTTGGTAAGAAAGAAAAGTTGTAGGCGGAAGGATAAAAGTTTATATATAAGCTATTATATATATAATATGTAGTATATGAGATGGTAAAAATGGAAGTAATAAAGGAAATAAAGATGGTTTATTCTTTTGAAGTGGATGCAGTTGGTAAGATTAATGAACTATTGAAACAGGGTTGGAGGTTAATATACATAGGACAGGAGTCTTCGGATGCTGGTGGATATCCATTACATTCTGTTGTATTTGTATTTGGAAAATATGAGAAATTGGGGGTTTTAGGACAATGAGTAAGGATTTAATAAGTAAATTTAAGGAACTTGAAGTGGCATCGGACTTTGCTTTAAAAAAGGAAACACTTGCAATGGTTGTTGAGATTGCAAGAGAGCAAGGAATGAATGAGGAAGAATTTTCCGAGGCAATGAATTATATTTATAATTACTTCTTTGGTAAAAAGTATTCGATAGCAAAATCATTGGCGGTATTGTATGCTTTACTGTTATTCATTACGGTTGACTTCCTAAAAGAAGGAGGAGTTTTACCAAAAGATTAACTTCCTTTATTTTTTATGTTCATTCTTTCTTCCTAAGAAAGAAAGTTGTTGGCTATACCCAGAGGTGTATCCTCTGGGGGCCGTGGGGGAAGACGGCTAAAAAACCCCTATATGGAAAAGGTGAAAACATGGGATTGGATGTTGAAAAACTTTCTAAGGAAGAGTTGGAAGAACTTTTAGAAAAGATTAAGGCAAAATTAAAACCAAAGAAGGAAAGGAAGTCTGTTGAAATACCTGAGGATGTAAAGAAGCTGATGGAGGAATATGAGGCGGTAAATAGAAGAAGAAAGGAAATACTTGAAGAACTTAAGTCTAAGGGATTTATGCCGAAGGGTGTAAAGAGGAAAGGGTATGGTGAATATAATTACAGAGGAACTGGACTTTACAATACTGTTGAGGAAATAATAAAGTCAAGAGGAAACATTGGAAGAGATGAATTGATTGATGAATTGAATAAAAAAGGCTACGCTGGTAGCGGAGGAAGTCTTGGAATTGTAATAAGAAATCTTAAGGAGGATGGCAAAATTACTGTTGAGGGAGGTAGATTTATATGGATAGGAAGTCAAGGCTAATTAGTGTGTGGGTGACCGAGGAAATGTATGAAAGGCTAAAAAAATTGACAAAAAATGAGAAAGGAGAAATACCAATGTCGGAAATTGTAAGAAGATGCATTGAAGAAGGATTAAAAGTTATTGAGGTGGTGGCATGAGCGAAATGGATATAGCTTGGAATTTGGATGAATTTTCAGAGGCGATAAGAGATTTTAGGGGAGTAATTGTAAGAGCGGAATTTGGAACACCATGGACTACTGAAGGAAGTCCATTTGTTGAAGAACTTGAAGAGAAAGGAAGAAAACAAATTAGAATACAAATAAGACCAACAGACCAACCAATAAAAGATCAATATGAATGGTATTCACCATCGGCTATTAAAAATACGAGATGGTTTTACTTTTTGAAGGCATTGAGGGATACAGGTGCTCCATTTGAAGTTAAAGGAAATACAAATGAAGAGAGAATGGCAAACTTCCTTAAATCATTGATTGGAATGGAATTCAGATGGGTAGACCATAATAATTTGCCGAGTATAAGAGAAGGAAGAGTAATAAAAAGACTATTGCTACCTGTTGAATATCTTGGAAAGAAGGAAGTAAAACCTGAAACTGGTATTAAGAGTGTATCGCTTGGTTAGGTGTTTGATGTGGTTGACTTTGATACTGAACCATGTCCTAATTGTGGAAATAGAATAAAACCAATAAAGAGAGGAATAATGAAACAATGTTCGATATGTGGATTTATGTGGTTTGAAAGTGGAAGTGGAGGAGGTAAGGCATATTGTCATCCAATAGCGTAAGAATTGGTTGTTTTATATTAGTTTGCCTTTCATTGGTAATGGTATTGCACCAAGGTGTTGCTGGACATAAAACAACAATAACTTCAACAAAAACAACCACTTCAACAATTACTGAAACGGAAACAACAACTGAATGGGAAACAAAAACAAAAACTGAAACCGAAGAAGTCGTAATAACATTTACAACAGTAACGGAATATACAACAACTACCATAACAAAAACGATTACAAAAACCACAACAACAACGGTAACAACAACAACTACATCAACTATAGGACATGACTGTTAGGCCAACCTAAATGGTTGGCTTTACTTCCTTTATTTTTTTTTGGTAATTTTGTTCTTTCTTTTGGGAACTTTTCTTTCTTAGGAAGAAAGAAAAGTTTTGGAGGTAGAAAAAATGAGTGAGGAGAAAAATAAGTATTGTCCTTTTAGTTTTGCTAATCCTGAAACGGTTGATAGGTGTAGTGATGATTGTAAATGGAACATTGGAGGAGACTGCATAATTGTTTTATTGGTTGAAAGTTTAAATCGTCTAAATCAAATTCTTTATAATATGTATCATTACGAAAAATATGGAAAAAGGTGAGAAAAAATGAGTGAGGAAGTAATAGCATTTTACATAGGTTTTTTGGTGGGATTTGTTATTGGTTTTTTGCTTAGGCCAAGATATTTAGATATTGAATGTGGTGAAAAAGATGAAAATACCTTTATTAATTGAAGTAATTGGAGAAACTGGAGTTGGTAAAACACATTTCTGCTTAACATTTCCAGATGTATATTTAATTGATACTTCACCAAAAAGAGAGGCTTATGCTGTGGCTTTAAAATTAAATAAATTGGATAGGTATTGTTCGGTAGATACATATACTGATATTACTGGAAAGATTGATGAATTGGTAAAAAGAAATGATGTAAAAACGGTTGTAATTGATACTGGTGCAAATTTACAAGGATTGGCAGCAATACATTATTTGGAATTACTTGAGGAAAAAGGTAAGAAAAGAGAAAAGATAATTCAGGTTGAATATGGAAGAGTAAGAGATTTGGTTGATATGGAAATTATAAGAAAGGTAATATCAAATGATAAGAATTTGGTTATTACAAGTAGGCTAAAAGATGAATATATTGACGGCCAAAAGACGGGAAGAAGAGAAAGAGATGGATATCCAAGATTACCAGACCAAGCAGATATAAGGCTTTATATTGAATTGGTTGAGGACCCTACATTTAAAACTATTAGTAGGGTGATACATGTTATTAAAAATAGATTTATGGATAGAGCAAGCAAAGACTGGATACCAAAATTAAGTAGGAATGATGCTGAAGGAGTTAGAGAGTTGGTATTAAAAAGTGGAATAAACGAGGAGTATTTGGTGTGGTGATTAAATAATGGCAAAAATATATTTATACCAAGATGAAAATGGGGAAATACTTGAAAGTAAAAGGAAATTAACTGAAAAAGAAGAGAAGGAATACAAGGTTAAGTTTATTGGTGAAATTGAGGAATGACAGAAGAGGTAGTTGAGTATATTAGGGAAATTTTAAGGAAAAAAAGGAGAGCAACAGTAAAGGAAATAATTGATGAACTTTATTCTGCTTATGGATTGAGCTTTACACCTCGGGAAATGAGAAGTATTTTAAGGAAAATTGCAGAAGATTATAGAGTATTGTTAGGATATGAGGAAATAAAGCCATTTTGGAGAATAGTTGTATTCTCGGAAGACTTGGTTAGAAGAACAATATTTAATAGATTGGCAACAAGACCACAAACATTGGAAAGTTTAGTTTATGGAACTGGATTAAAGAAGGAATGGTTAGCACCATATTTGGATTATTTAATTAGTAAAGGTATAATTGGATTTAGAGAAGGATTTTACTTTTTAACTAAAAAGGTTTTTAGAGTACAAAAAATGAAGATTTGGAGATTAAAGGAAGAACATTGGAAATGGGAGTTTTATCAGATTAAATTTGAAAAACCAACAAAAGTACCAGACAAGTTGGTTCAAACAAGATTGGCACCATCAGAAGAAACGGATGAATTATCACCTTCAACTTATGGATGTTTAAGGGTTTATGTTTATACATATACACCTATGGATTGGCCTGAAAGAAGATTGGAAAGAATAATGATGTATATTTTGATAAATTTGGGTCCAGCGGGAGAATTTTCACTACAAAGAAGGCCAGAAACAATGAAACCATATATTGAGGTACAACAGGCTTATGAGGCAAAGGAAATAGACCCAGATGAAGTACCTCCAGATGCGGAATTTGATACACCTTATGCGTGGGCTTATATTAGTAAGGAGGAAGGATTTACATATGTTTATAATTATAGGAAAACTGTATTTGGTTGGGAGTTAATTGGGAGGTGGGAAGTTAGATGATAGAGGAATTAATCGTAATGTTGGGTGCAATGATAATCGTGGTAGTAATAATAAACTACGAAATATGGAAAGTAAGGAAAGATTTGGAAGATGAAATATGGGATATATGGAGATACTTGGATGAAATTTCAAGGAGAAGAAAAAGGAAAAATAAATAGATTTCTTTGGCAACTTTCTTTTTTTCTTTTGGTAACTTTTCTTTACTTTTCTTTCTTTGTCGACTTTCTTTTTTAAAGAAAGTCGTGAGAGTTAAAAGTTTAAATAGATGTCGTATAATATAAATACGAAAAAATATGAGAAAAATATTAGTTTTAGCAACTTTGGCTATACTTTGCCTTTCCTTTATACCATTTGTTTCTGCAAAAGAATATGGCGTTAAACTATTAATATTAACAACATATAATGGCAAAAGAGTTTCAGTACCATTTGCATTGGTAAACTCAAACTATTATTTGGATTTCAAGGAAACAAATGAAAATGGTGAAGGTTTCTTAATAGTTGAACCTAATGAAACCATTAAACTATTTTTCCTATGCGAAGTACCATTCACCTTTGAATTTGAACTTAAGAAAAGGCCAGATGGAAGCTACTATAAAGAATATCCAGTTTATGTTGAATTATTGGCAAAACCAATTGACTTACCAACGATAAAACCAGAAATATTCTTTTCACCATTAACTGTAATTAACTTAACTTATGGTGAATGGTACTACGATGAAGGATTACAAGAATGGAGAATTCCATTAACACCATTTGAATATAAATTTATTAGGGCGGTATGGCTAATTTACAAAGATGCAAATGCCTATAATATTATGAGCCATGCGGAAGTTTATAATCCATTAGCTTGGGGAAACACAACAAATTTAACTTTGGATGAATTTAAATTCTACAATTCGGTAATAAACAAAATCTGGGATTAATAATCCCAGAACTTCCTTTATTTTTTTTCTTTCTTTTGGGAACTTTTCTTTCCTAAAGAAAAGTTCGTAGGTGTTGGTAATGAGAATAACAGTAGATATTGATGGTCCCTTATGGAGAGCACTATCTGTTTTTTACCAACTAAAGAGTGTTTGTAGGAAAGTTGAGTTATATAAAACAAGGAAAGGTTTTCATGTAATTGGATATGGTGCACCTGTAAAGAATGAAGAGGAGGTTTTACAGGTTAGAAGGTATTTTGGTGATGATAATCTTAGGATTGAAATTGATGAAATTAATTTAAAAAGTGGAAAACCATTTCAGGTTTTATGGAATATTAAAAATGGTTTTGAAAATAAATTAATTGAGGTATGGAGTAATGGTTATTTGGAATAGAAGAGAGGATGTACCTGAAATACATGAAAAGATTAAGAAAATTTTGATGGAAAAAATAAATGAAAGGGAACCACCAAACTCAATTTGGTTAACCGATACAGTATTTTGCGGAAGGAAAAAAATATTTTCAATTTTATTTCCTAAAATGAATAGATTTAATGAAAGGCAAATTAATAGAATTTGGCTTGGACTAATTGTTGGTGCAGAATTGGAAAAAATGGGAATTATAAATGAGGTTGTTGTTGAATATAAAGGAATAAGAGGAAGAATAGATTGTATTTTGGATACTGGAGAACCTGTTGAGATTAAAGTTGCTGGAAATTTATATACAACAGTTTCGGATTATGCTGAAATTCAGGTTCAACAATTAAGTAGGTATTGTTTGGCGAAAAATATAGAGCATGGAATATTATTTTATTACGTTCCAAGTGTAAAAATATCAAATTTACCAGCATATAGATATTATTTTGATTTGGATAAGATAAAAGATGAGACGGATTATAGAATTGAAAAGCTAAATTTGGCATTTAAATCAAAGGACCCATTTATACTTCCTGCAACTTGGCATTCAAATAATTTTAATAATTGGGAATGTAAAGAATGTGTTTATAGGATTAAATGTGAAGGTGGTGGAATTGTACTTAATTGTAAGATGTGAAAACGGACATGAAATACATATACATGTTGATAAACATGGAAATCCAACAAAAATAAAAGGAGCAGTAGGTAAATGTTGTTATAAAGCGGTGTTTAAAAAATGCCAAGATATGAAGTTTATATAGGTGATTGCAGAGATATACTTCCAAAAATTAAAGAAAAGTATGGAAGGAATTTTATTCAGTTAACGGTAACATCACCACCTTATGCTTGGGAGTTTAGGTATAGAGAAAAGGAATTACAACTTGGAGAAATATGGGATATAAAGGAATTCTTTAATGAACTTACAAGAATATGGAAAATGGTTTATGATATTACATGTGCAGGTGGTTATATTGCAGTAGTTTTTGGAGAAATATGTGATGCCTATAAGGTTTTTGGACATTATAGGGTACAATCTTTAGTTGGTGGAATGGTTGAAAGTGTTGAAAAAGCAGGATTTTATTTAATTAGTGAATGGATATGGAGGAAATATGATGCTGGTGCTTCTGTTGTAATTAGGCCATATAGAGCATATAAGCAGATGGTAAGTGGAAATTATATACCTGCAAGTGGATTTAATTTTGAATATGTATTTGTTTGGAGAAAACCATCAAAACATAGTTTACCAATATTTGATGTAAAGGAAAGTGAATGGTTTCCTACATATCTTGATGGAATATGGGATATTCCTTATGGAAAAGAAGATAAAGACCCAGCATGTTTTCCAATTGAGTTGGCGAGAAGATTAATTAAAATTTATAGTAGGAAAAATCATATAGTTTTGGACCCATTTTTAGGAAGTGGAACTACAATGAGAGCATGTAGGGAACTTGAAAGAAGTTGTATAGGAATAGAGGTTGATAAAAGTAGATTAAATAGGATAAAGGAGAAGGTTGGTTGGAATAGTAGTTTGGTAGGTGATGAATTTTATGAGTTCTATTAAGGATTTTTTTCCACTTCCTAATCAAAGAAAATACCAAATTGAAGTACTTGAAAAGATTTATGAGGCTTTTGAAAGTGGAGTAAAATTAGTTTTATTGGATGCACCAGTTGGATTTGGAAAAAGTGCAGTAAATACGGCACTATGTAGGTACTATGCACCATCAATTTATACAACTCCACAACTTTCATTAATAGACCAAATAAAAAATGATGAGAATATTGGAAAATATTTTGTTGAAATTAAAGGAAGAGACAATTATAATTGCATTAAGGATATATTATTGCCACCTGTTAAGTATGGGATGTGTAAGAAGGATAAAAACTTTAATTGTAATAAATTTATTGAATGTCCTTATTATTCTCAAAAAATTAAGGCTATTAAATCACCTATTGCATTAATGAGTTTGGCATATTTTGTAGTTGATGCATATTTGGAACCACCAAATTTTAGTAATAGAAATTTGGTTGTAATTGATGAAGGACATTTTCTTGCGGAAAATGTAATAGAGCATGTATCATTGGAAATTTCAGGAAAAACATTACCTGAAAAGATATGGAAGAAATGGAGAATGACATTTAATTTAAAAGGAAAAGAACCTTCAGTTGAGGATGTTGAAAATATTATTGAAGATTTGAAAGGTGAAATGGATTTAATTCAATCAAAACTTGACGGTGGATTAAATGATGAGGAAGTTAAGGATAGAATAAAAGTTGAGGAATTTTTAATGAAGGCATCAAATTATTTAATAACGGTTGATTTAACAGATTGGGTATGGAAGAGGGTTGGTGATGGTTGGATGACAATTCCAGTTTATGGAAGAATATTTTGTACAGATATGATTTGGAATAGAGCAGATAAATTTGTAGTTTCATCGGCAACAATTTTAGACCCAGAAATGTTTGTAAAGGAAACAGGTGCAGATTTGGTTTATAGTGGTGACGAAATAATACATATAAAGGTACCAATGATTTTTCCAAAAGAGAATAGGAGAGTAATAGATTTTGCAACTGGAAAGTTGAGTAAAAACAATCAGGAAAATAATTTACCTCAAGCAGTAGAGGATTTAAAGGTATTATTAAATAGGCATAAAAAAGATAATATTGCGGTTCATTTTCCTTCTTATGAATTGGCAAAAAAGGTATATGATATGATTGGTGATAAAAGAATAATATTATGTACACCAGAGGATAGAGACGAGAAGTTGAGAAATTGGATAAAAAATGGAGGAGTATTTTTTGCGGTAGCTTACCATGAAGGACAAGATTGGAAATATGATATATGCAGGGTAAATATAATTTTTAAAACTTTGTATCCAGATATAAATGATGTTAGGGTAAGGTATAGATTAAGAAGGAATGATTTTAAATGGCTTATGCATGTTGCATTAGTTAAGTGTTTGCAGGCTTATGGAAGAGCAATAAGAAGCGAGGATGATAAAATGGTATGTTATATAATGGACAGTAGTTTCTGGGAATTAATTAATAGGAAGTGGACGAAAGTTCCAGATTGGTTTAAAGAAGTTATCCCAGAAACAAGGTGGCCTAAGAAGTATTTAAAGAAAAATAGTATAAACAATAAAAAATGAAGTTTATATTCTCATATTATATATATAAATATATATATATAATATGGAGTAGGAGATAAATGATATGTTTTTTTAGTTTATACATGTATAGTTTTAGAAAATGCAGTTTTATGAGTTTTACGGAAACATTTTTTACTATAAATTAAAATTTTTAAAAGTTTATGTATAAAGTTATACTTGTTATAAACTGGAAATTTTACCATTCGGAAACTCATTAAATTATAAAAAAGTTTATATACAAGTTATACTTATTATAAATTGAAAAATTGACTATATTATGATAAAAAGGAGGTGATAAGTTGGTAAGAGTACATAAAACATATGTTGGAAAAACTTTATTTGGGCCAATTGGAAACTACATAGAAAAGTTGCTTAATGAAGGATATTCAATAAAAATTAGTAAGGCAGATGAAATTGCAGATGAAGTTGGTTCACCTGAAATATTTGTTATAAAATCATGGAAACCACCAAAAAAAGTAAATGTTAAATCAGAGAACCTAAAAGAAACTCAATAATTTCCTATAAACAACCTTATAATCATATTCACCTATATATTCTTGTTGCTTTTCCTTAACTTCCTCTCTAAATTTTTTATCGTAAACCATCAAGTCAATTTTTTCTGCATAATCCTTTAAGTCTGGTATATTCAACCGAAATGTAACCATGTTCAGTACATTATGTATCCTTTGTTCCTCAATATTTACTCTTGCTTCCTTTACCCTATTTAATTCACTCATAGGTTTAGCATCCAATGTTAATACAGGTAATCCACACGCAATAGCCTCAATTATTGGTAAACCAAAACCTTCAGCTAAAGCACCATGTATATATACATCACTATCCTTATATAATTTATATAAATCCATTTTTCCAAGTTTTAGTACCTGTTCGGTTACAAAAATATTTCCATTACTCTTAATTATATCCGTTTCTCCACTCAACCTATTTGGTTCACTTGCTGTATGTAAAACCAAAAGCACATTTTCATCTTTACTTGCCTTTGTAAGTTTCCAAGCTTCAATTAATTCCTTAAAACCTTTCCTTAAGTTTCTGTGTGCAACATAAAGGCATACAAACTTCTTACCAAAAACCAATCTTCTAAACTCATTATTATTACCTATATTATATATATCATTTAGCCTTAATCCATGTGGAACTATTCCACTAACTTTTACACCAACATTTTCAAGTTCCCATTTTACATATTCCGATGGTACAATTATTTTCATGTAGTTTAATGCACCTAAACTAAATGAACTTAATATTGGAGGTCCCTCGGCTACACCATAATAAATATGTTTTTTAGTCCAAAAAATATACCTATAATACCTTGAAATATCGGTATTCATAAAGCTACCTATATATAAAGCACAATCATATGGTTCAAATGGTATATGGTAATTATAGTCTCCTTTTATCCAATTTATTTCAGGTATTGCGTCAATTATATCCTCAGCTACAAATTTAAAACTAATAGGAAAATTGAAATATGTCTGTATTAATACCTTCATTTTTGGTACAGTTTATGTGCATGGTACCAATCTTTACCACTACGTTCATCCATTGTCCTTATAAGTTTCCAACCTAATGAAGTCATATAAACAAATGTGGCATGACTTTCTCCATGGTTATGAACTTCAATAATTGCAAATCCTTTTGAGTTTGTTAATAATCTTTCCATTCCTCTTAATACATGTATTGCTTCTCCTTCAACATCAACTTTCAAAAGCCTAAAATTTTCCTTTATTACATCATCTAATTTAACCGACTTAACAACTTTTCCTTCAAAACCAACTTGTGGAACATTATTTTTATTGAAACCAATAATTACAACACCATTGAAATCCCATGCTGCCATAGGTATAATTTCTACATTGGTTATTCCATAATCCTTTATATTTTTTTCCAAATCTTCATAGAACCATGGTTCAACCGCATAAACTTTATCAAATAATGGTGCTAAATCAATTGTATAAACACCAACATTGGCACCTACATCTATAAATACTCCACCCTTACCAACAATCTTCTTGATTTCATTCCTTAAATCAATTTCATGCACAAAATTTGGATATAGCCTCAAAAATTATTACACCCAACCAAACTCCAGTAAAATATTCAACTATATTTGTTACCGTTTCATATTTTTCTTCTTTTTCAATAGCCTCATAAACTATGAAGATTAAAAAGATTACCAATGAAACTATTGGATAGTAATGAAGAAGTCCATAAGTTAATAATCCTAAGAATGCATGTAAATATGAAAATGGTTCGTAGAATAATTTTTTTACCTTGTACATACCTTTACACCTAATGCCTCCTCAACCTTATATATATGATTAGCAATACCAATTGAACCATCTTCAGTACCTGCAAATATTAATCCAACCACATATCCATCTTTGTTTACCAATGCACTACCACTATCTCCACCCTGTACATTTGTTCTTACCAATATTTGATTAACAAATAATGCCTGTCCCTTACTATACCAAACTTTAACATCTACACTTTCGGAAATAACTTCACCTTCAGTTAAACCAGTAGTCCTACCAGATTTCATAACCTTTTCACCTTCCTTTACTCTTGCACTTCCTTTAGGTTTTCCAATTTCCAAAATTTCATTATTTATTTCAACGGTAGGTTCTGCAATGGCACAATCAACTTCATTTTGTGGATATTCAGTTGAATATATTTTGAACCTTGTTTTCCTTCCTAATATTTTTGATATAAAGTTTAGGATTTTTACTATTATACTTGATAATAGGCATGACGACTCTGGAAATTTAATTTCAACAAACTTATAAAGTTTACCAACAACATCATCTGGAATTTTTCCTCCATCATAAGGTGCAGGTTGTAAAATTTCATCACCAATTTTGGCATCATTCTCATTTGCCAAAATATGATTATTTGAAAGTATGTAAATTTTACCATTAATATCTTCTACAAAACAACCTAATGTACCTGCCGTTATGTTCTTATGCCCGATTGAGATACCCCCAACTAATGGCCTAAATCTTTGCACTCTACTATCCATCTAATCACCTAATGCCCTTACATTACCTATATAAAAGAATTCTATTGGTATCTCCTTGCCTTTTACTTTTATTGATTTTACCGTAATGTTTTGTATTTCGGATTTTGATGTATAAACTCTTATTTTTCCATTTCTTAATTTTCTATCATAGCCAATTATTTCAGGGAATTTTACCATTAGACTTCTAATCTTACCAATAATCATTTCATCTATTAATTCTTCCAATATTATCACCTCCTTATTTCGATTTTCCTATGTAGTATCCTATTATTCCGCCAGTAAAAGCAGACCAAACGATTAGTATAAACCATTTAATGAAATCAACCAGTACTTCCCATGGAACAATTAGCTTTGCAACAAGGTATACTATACTTGCCAATGATGGTATAAATAATAGTGCAACCAATATTAGTAAAACGATTTCCTTTGGTATTACTTCAAATATTTTTGCCTTAATCTTAAACAAATAGTTTTCAAATAGCCAATCAAAGCAGATTAAAAGTCCAATGAACCAAAATAATACTGTACCACCAATTCCAAGCACTATGTAAAATCCTGTGTATATTTCTGCAAGTGGATGTCCAAATATTTCATACCAATTTGCAGGATACCCATAAACTTTAGCCACAGCAACACAGGAAATGAATAGCACAATGCTAACCAATAGGCAAATTATTCCTTTTACTAATCTATTCATTTTTTTTTCGCTTAAACTTGAAAATATTTAAATATAAGTTTTTTACCAAACATCGCCAGTAATTTTTACTATTTCACCACCAGCAACTTCCATGGCTACGAAAACTGTTCCAGTTACGGCACTTTCAACAATACAATCTATTTTTTCTTGAGTTCCAGCTTCAGGTATTCCAATTAATGGTTCTAATGGGTCATCTGATGATACTGGAGATATTAAAATTGGTTGATTTGCAGGTGCATAAACTCTCCACCATGTCCTTATTGTTGTTTCTCCATAATTCATTCTTCTAAAAACCAAAGAAACATTAACATTTGAGGAAATAAAAATTGATAATACACTTACGGCACTTCTTAATGGTTGATTAAATCTTGGTACTGCAAATTTAATAACCACGGTATTTGCAGAAGGATTTGTAACACTATTTCTTATCCAAGGCATTTATTTCAACCTCATCTTCAAAACTATTAACCTTAAATGTTCCATATTTTTCACTAATTAATGTTATTTCCATCTTACCAGTTAATTTATTAGGTACAACTGAAACTATGTTAAATAATCCCAATATTTCCTTAACCTTAAATTTCATAACCATTCGCCGTTATTACACACCAAGAACCATAACCTGATGAAAGAACCGTAATCTTAAATGTTTCACCTTCAGAATATTTTAATGGAGTTATTGGCATAAATATATCAGATGGTTTATTTCCATTTAATGTTATCATATCAATAACCGTAGTTCCTTTATAAATTCTAAATACTACAGTTGGATTTGCTATACATTCTAAAACATAACTTGCACCACTATCATAAACATTATCCATTGATGAAACAGTCCTTGCATCAAGGCTAAATATTATACTTTCAATATATAATGTCTTACCAGAAGGCACGGTATAACTATATACCGTTTGTTCATAGGTATATTCCATTGCACCCTTACTTTCAATTTCACCATGGAATATTTTACCCCTTCCTGCTTCTACTTCCCAAACATTTCTTAATCTTAATGCCGTATATTGGTCTGCAATAATTATATTAACATTACCAGAAACAACTACTGTTGCGGTACCTACAATTTCAACTTTTACCGTTGAATTCCTAATATATACATCCAGTGAAGAGTTGGTAACATTAACATTTATTGTTGTTGAACCAACTATATTAACATTTATTGTTACCGTACTTGCTCTAATTTCAATTGGTAATATTACATTACTTGCCGATATTTCAATTGGAATAATTGCAGTAGAACTTTCAACTTTTACATTTACCGTAGTTGATGCCAATGTTTGAGTAATAACCTGTTGAAGTAAAGGAATTATTGAAGGTAAAACAAGCATTGGAAATAGTCCAGATAGAAAATCTACTGGTCTTTCAGGTTTCTCCTCCTTCTTTTCCTCCAACTCCTTAAATAATACTTCAACTACCTTTTTCTTCTCAACTTCTTCAGGTTTCTTTTCTTCTTCTTTGCTCACCTAAAATCACTCTCGGGTCAACGGTTATTATTGTTGCTTCGCATAGGATTTCAAAACAATTATCACATAATATACTTGCCAACTCCTGAATATTTAAGTTTATTCCTCTTCCTTTTAATATATCTCTTTTATATTTATCAAAATATTTTTCTACTTTTGTAACACAATCCTTACAAAACTTAACTTTATTCCAATCTATTTTAGTTACCATAGGTAAACTCATTTTACTTTCACCCACCTAACACTTGCACCTTCAGGTGCAGAAGTTCCAAAATTAATCCTAAATCCACTTGTAGATTTATTAGTAATATAAACCGTTGTATTCCAATTTACTTCAACCAAAATTGTATATTCAGTATCCGTATCACTATCCGAAACATCATAATAGGTAGCACCAACTGATGGATTAAATGAACCTTTTGATTTTATATAGTTTGGTAGTTTCATTCTATTACTTACACTATCTCTAATTATTGTATTTCCATCTATTAATTGGTCTACCAATTTTTGCCTACTAATATTTATGCTCATAATAACTCACTTATAATATCCATAATTAATTTTTCTAAAAGTACAATCGAAACCGCATTTCCTAAAACTTGTCCTGTTGATTTATCTAATGGTATTCCTTTTCCCCAACTATCCTGAATTGCAATTTCAAAAAATCCAACATCACTCAATATTCACTACACCTCTAATAATCTTAATTTCTTCACTACTATTTAAATCTGATACTTTATCAATCCAAGATAATTCCAAACTTCCAATTTCAACATCATTAATATATATCTTTACCTTAAATTCTCTTGGTATTGAAATTATTGGTATATTATCAATACTATAATCAGTATAGGTAAAGTTTATATCTCCAATTTCATAATTATCAACCTTTACCTTTCCAGATACACTCCTTTCAAATGACATCCGATAATTTCACCAATCCCTTAATTCTAATAGTCCTATATCCTTCAACTTCCATAGTTATTCTGTCTTCCCACTCAAATTGAGAAAATCCAATTTTTTCGCCATCAATAACTACATCACCTTCAAGCCTTCTTCTAACAACTTGTACTGGCAAATTTTCACTATATAAATCTTTATAAACATAACTAAATTCACCAATATTATTTCCATCAATTAATACATTACCAACAATACCAAGTCCAACATCAACTGTATCAATACCCTTACCAAAATCATAAATATTTGCACCCATCCAAGATGAAACCAAATCAACTCCAAATCCTACATCAGTTATATAAACTCCAGAAACTATACCAATAACATCAGTTCCAGTTCCATAATCTGATATATTTATTGGTGTTGCAATATTTATAACCTCACTTCCTAATGAGTAATCAATTATGTTTATATATCCTTTAACATCAACTAATTCACTACCAATACTATAATCACTTATGCTTAAATAACCAACTATATTTATCAATTCACTTCCGACACCATAATCACTAATAGGTACAAAAATTGATGTTACAATAATATCACTACCAGTTGCATAATCATTAATAGTTATATATCCTTCAACATTAACTAATTCATTTCCGATACCATAATCATTAATAGGTACTGAAGTTAATATTCTGATAATATCATTACCAATACAATAATCACTAATAGGTATTAAAGTTGATATTTCAATAATATCACTTCCGATACAATAATCCTTAATAGTTATACCAAATGCTATATCAATTACCTCCGAACCAACACAATAATCTTCAATAGGCATATTAATTCCAACATTAATTGTATCGGCACCCGTTCCATAATCCGAAATTTGTAGTGGTACATTAATTGATGGTAAATCAACTCCAGTCCCATAATCAGATATATTAACCATAGATTGAGTTTGTATAACTTCACTACCTAAACCATAATCCAAAATTGGTATATTACCAAAAACATTAATAGTATCAGTACCAACAGAAGTATCACCAACTATTAATTCCTTAGAAACCAATATAGTTTCAAAACCTAAACCAGTATCACTAATTGTTCTTTGTCCCAAAATGTTAATAATATCAGTTCCAACACCTTCATCAGTTTTTTCAATATAACCAACTATACTAACTACATCAGTTCCACTTCCTACATCAGTTAATGGTACTTGTCCTGTAATTCGAACTACATCACTACCAGTTGCACCATCAGATATATTAATATAAATTATTGGAATTTCTTCACTTCCAATACTTACTGTTGGTTCTGGAGAAACATATTTTCGAGCATATACTGCATCAACATAAGTATATCCATAATTCACCATACATAATCTTGTTGAATATTGGTCTACTTTTACATATCTATATGAACCTCTACCACTCGATGTTCTAACTGGTATTTCTCCTCCTGCAGTAAATTTGTATGAATCTATACTTGTCCATGTACTTCCATCAGCTGAAAGAGAAATTGTAATGGTAAAATCTACACAATATCCGCTTATAGCTGTGGCACTTGCATACCATTTAACAAAAAATTCTCTACTATCTACACTTCCAAAATCCCATATCCAGTAACACCCCTCATCTTGAGCTGACCAAGCATCCCATGTTTTCATATAACCGTAAACTTCATCTGGAACTAATGTTTTATCTGGATTCTCTTGAATATTACAAATTGCAATATTGTATGAACCATATGGAGTAAAACTTGGATTAGCTGAAAGAGCTATCATTGTATTAGCAAAATCACTTAAACTTGTAGCACTTGGATTTCCATAATATAAATAAATTGTTGTTGAATCACTTGCTGGAATAAGGGGGACTTTAACCCAAATTCTTGTAGAAGTTGTATTTATTCCACTTTCAATCCAATGATTGATTATCGTAGTTCCATCGCTATCTGTAAATCTAATATCTCCACAATCAGAACGCATTTTTCCAGCAGAAATTAAACTTGCTGTATCAATAGTAATTAAAACTTGATAATCCATTAAAGTGCTTATAGTATTATTGGTAACAGTAATAGGTATTCTATAATTCCAACCAGATAACCAACCCAAAGATTATCAACCCTAAAGTATTGATAATACTAATTAAAAATCCAAGTATTTTAGCTTATTGATAATGTTACCGTTAAAATCCAAGTTGTTCCAGATGCCTTAGTACCAGATGATTGAACCTTCCTATTTAAGTTCATTGCATCATCACTACTACCATTAGCAACTGTAAATTCATTCCATGCATAGTTGGCATCTTCACTACCATAAGTACTTCTAAATATAGCCTGTTGATTACTTCCATAAGTTGGATATCCAGAGTCCATTGGTTTATAAGTCTTATTTGTTCCTTGCAATCCTGTTTGAGTTGCACTTTCTGCCGTAGTTCCATCTCCTACTCCAGTATATGCATTTGTACTATTAAATGGAGTTGCAGTACCTCCACAAACCAATGTCCATATTGTATTTATTCCTTCATTTAAGAATATATTACCTTCAAATTCCTTAACTTCATAAGGTTTCCTTATTTTAATAATTTCTTCTATTGGTAATCCTTGTCTACCAAGTTTCTCAATTAATCCATCTTTATCCTCAAATTTAAATATTTTCCATTTACTCGTACCTATTGCTCTATCTCCAACTTTCATTAATATACACCTCTAATAGTCCTAACAATCTCATTAATTATTGCACTTATCCAAATTATTTCATCTTCGGTAAGTTCAAATTTCTTTCCATCAACTGAAGTAAAAACAACTTTACCATCTTTTTCCTCTGCTTTCCACTTCTCATTCATTAAAACAAAATTTTTAGGTATCATTTACTTTCACCAAAACTTTTTTCTAATAATTCTTTCAATTCATCTGATAATTTCTTTAATAAACTTTCTTCCGCACTTAACCTAATTTCATATACCACCTTTCCATTCTTAGCAATTTCTACACTCATAAGGTGCATAATCTCATTAAATATTATTTTTGCCAATAAAAATGTTAATAAAATCTGTGGTAATATATCAACTAATTTATTTAAATTTTCTCCCAAACTCATTTAAAAACCACCTCATACAACCTTTTTGAAGAATTAATTATAATTGGCTTAAACAAATTTAAATAAATTTCACTTACTGCCTCTTTAGGTAATTCAGGTACAGTACTTTTAAACTCCTTATACATATACTTCTCAATTGCCAACTCAACAATTTTTTTAGTTAATTCTTCCAAACTCATCTTTCTCTCCACCTTGGAGTAGGTATTCTCCTATATGAATAAATTGAATACATTACCCTTAACTGATATATCCTTGCTTCCTCTTTAGCAATATCTTCTTCAAGCCTACTAATCATTCTTGATATACTTTCCGCCTCATTAATTAATTCTCTCATTCTTTCAACCATTGCCCTATTTCCAATCAATTCATAATATCCTAATCTAAATTGAGTAATCATTGGTTGTATTTGGTACAATCTATTTTTTAAAGTATATAAAAGTTGCCTTTTTTGCATTAATCTTACTCCTTCAGCATATATTAATTCTTCAATTTCCCTTAATCTTCTATCAATTTCCGAACTCATATTACACCAACCATTCCACTAACCATACTAAGCATTGCATTCATAAATCCAAACATAATCATAATTTGCATAAATGCCTTCATCATATCCTTTATCATAGGCATAAATTCACCAAAAACATCAAGTACATTAATTTGATTTGGATTTTCACCACCTCCACCAACTCCACCTATTGGTTCTCCAAATACATCATAGGACATTGCTATATTAGTTATTGATGTTCCAGAAACTTTAAATTCAACCTTATAAACCCTATTTTCATAAGTATTTGTTCCTACATAATTTACATCAACCAATATTCTTGATAAATCATAAGTTGCCACCACTATTCTACCACCAGCTTTTGGTAATCCAGAAAATCCAAGAATTATATAATGATTACCATCTGGTAAATCTACATATTCTTCAAAACTCCAATTTTCTTTTGTTAAACCTAAAAGATATTTTGAATATTTATAAAAATCCGAAGGTAATTGTTCGTCTATTGACCTACCAGCATACTTACCATAAATACCAGTTCCATAAGTTGATTTATCCGCCCGCTCGTTTGAAAATGTATATAATAGGCAAAATCTTGTCATTCACTACATACCACCTGCAAATATTCCTGCCATTCCACTAATCATAGACATCATAACATTCATAAACATCATTAAGGACATCATTGGTATAAACATTTCCATCATTGATTTCATCATTTCATCTATTGAACTACCAATAATTTTAATATTTGTTAATACCACAATAGTATTTGTACTTGGGTCTAAAACACCAAATTTTGTAAAACTTGATAAACCATAATCTGCAAGATTTGAACCTACAAGAACTTCACCAGATATTTTACCATAACTATCTGAAGTAAATTCAACACCTATAAATAAATTTTTTTCAGGTGCATAAAATCCTACAAGGTATTTTTTATTTGCCATTAATCCTTCCGCAGTAAACTTAACCTTCTCTCCAACCGCATATTGTGCCTTATCTATTGTTATAGTTGCCATTAATATAACCCTCCTCCAAATGCCTTTGTCATTCCACTAATCATTTGTACCATCATTCTCATAAACATCATTAACATCATCATCTGTATCATCATACCCATCATATCCTTAATCATAGGCATAAAATCTTCCAATAGTTTTGAAAAATCTATTCCTCCCATATTAACCACCTAAACCAATCTCTTTAGGAATCTTAACAACTACATTATAAACCATTGAAAATACATATATTATTAATGAAACCTGAAGAATACTTGACAATGCCGAAGAAACCATTTTATTAATATTCTGTAATACCATAACTAAATCTACATCACTTGAAAATGTTACCGTAAATATAACACTATTTGTAGCCATATTAATTGCAAATGGTACCAATGTTCCATCTGCTTTCCTTATTTCAGCTATACTAACCCCTTGTGGTAATATTATTTCATAAACATCAGTTCCACTACCAGAAATAGTAACATAAATCTTATCCGTAGAAAATCTTATGAAACTTATAAGTGCATTAACATCACCAACTGTTAATCCTGTATCAGTAAATGCCTTTGGTAAATCAACAACAATAGCCTCAACATTATCGGTATTAAATCTAATCTTATTCATTGCCTCAATTACAATTTCAAATGTAAAATCAAGTGCATCATTTTCCTTTACAATAGTCATCCAATCTGGTTTATTTACATCATGGTAAACAACAGATTTTGGAAATACCATTTAATCACCTCCTAAATGCAACCATTGGCATTTGTACCATACTCATCATCATATTCATAAACATCATCATAAACATTAATGGCATTATTGCACTCATTACCGATGCCATTGCAGTACCTACATCCGTTGTTTGCTGTGTTTGTGGTTTTAAAAACATATAGCCTACCCAATCTATTATTTTCGTTCCTATTGCACTTAAGGCAATTGTTAATGCCAATAATGTTATCGGGTCCAATTAAATCACCTAATAATAAGGTGTAATCATCATAGGCCTCATAAATGAAGTCATCATACCTGAAATCATGTTCATAACCATCATCCAAGGCATCATCTGTATTATAATTGGCATTACTGAATTTATTGTTGTTGCCAATCCTGTTGCTGGAGATACCCCTGTAACTCCACCTATTAAATTGTTCAAAATCCCCATAAAAGATAGAGCAACCAAAACCTGTAAAAATCCACCCCAAAATGTTCCACCAGCTACACCCATACCCGCCAATGCCATATCCATACCCATCTGACATCACCAATCACCATTTTTTTCACCTTTTACCACCACTTAGGCATATCGGCTATGGGGTGGTTCATAGCCTCATTTAAAAAATAGGGAAGTAGTTCGGGGATTAGCCTAATATCCCCTCATCACGGGAGCAGGCCAAAGAAAAATCTAAGTTAATCCTGCACCCAATCCGCCTACAAGTCCACCTATTAGGCTAAAGACTAACTTAAAGATTTGTATTGTTATTACCAATGTTAATATTGCTGGTAAAAGAGAAGTCAATGTATTTATGATTGGTGTTATGTCAATGGTTGGTGTTGCCATTAAATTTTCAACCCTCCAACAAGTCCTGTTATCATTTGTATTACAAGTCTAAAGATTTGAATGGTTATCACCAGACTTAGCAACGGTCCCAACAATCCAACAAGAGTATTTGTTAATGCAGATATATCAATTAATGGCGTTGTCATTTTATATTACCTCCTTAAGCTGGAGGAAGTGGTGCTAAAGGTATTGCTCCAGCTACCCCTGCCACTCCTCTTCCATGGTATTGTCTACTTGCAGATTTTGTAACATCCCAAGCTAATTCAACATTCCTTAGTTTTTCGGCTTTTGTTTCAGGTGATGGTACATATGGTGCTGCGGTGTGTGCTGGTAAGAAGATACTACACCATCTTCTAAACTTTGCTTCTCCAAGCAATGTCTTTCTTTCCCACTTTGAACCTGCTCCTCTAACTCCCTCAACAAAGTTTCTTACAACTTCTTCTACTGATTTTACCATACTATTTTTCCTCCTTTTTCGCAATCAACTTCTTAAAATCACTATATAAACTTTTTTCCTCTTTTGCCAAAACAATATAAGAAAGTGCAAGTAGAATGCAAACCATTAGTCTCATTTCCTCATTCATTTTCTCCAATAATTTTTCAACATCCTCACTCGTAAGTGGCAACCATCTCACCAATCAATCTTTTTGCAACCAACTTACCAAATTTAACCTGCAACTCCATAGCCATACCCATTACTCCACTAACTATTTTTACAAAAGTATCCTTATCAACTTCTCCTCTTTCATATGCATCCAAAAGTAATTCAATATCACTCGGAAACTTCTTTATCAAATCAAGCAATAATACTATCCTTTCCAATGGTTGTAGTTTATCCAATTCAGCCATATAATTCACCAACTTTCTTTAAAAAATAAAGTTGCCAAAGAAAAAACTCATATAATTCCTCTTTCAAGCATTGTTCTATAATAATCCATCCTTGACTTCTGTATCTTAATTGCTGCCTCCTTCCTTGCAATTTCCTCTTCTATCCTTCTTTTTTCGGCTTCCAATCTTTGAATTTCAGCTTCCAACTGCCTAATTAAATATTCTGCACCTTGTATTGCTCTTCTAAATTCCTCAATCTTCCTTCTCTTTTCCTCTAACGCCATTAAACCACCTCAAGCTCCATTTCTTCTTTCTTCTCAACTTTACTTTCAACAACAGGGATATTTATACCTTGTGCCTTATAAACCGTTTGCAAAGTATTTAAAATTAATGGCAACATAACATTCATTACCTGACCTATAATTTCTGCCTGTGTTCTCTTCATTTGATAATCTATATCCTTCTTTTTCTCCTCTTCCAAAATCTTTGCCATTTGTTCCTCTCTACTCATTTGTATTGCACTAATCATATCACCAACATTTATTAAAAATCCTCTAATAAAATCAAGTCCAAATCTTACCATTTTATCCATTGCCATTCTATCAATTCTATCCTTTATATCCCATGCTGCCAAAAGTTGTTCCATAGTTAATCCAGAAGCAACAACTTCCCTTTCCAAAATTAATCTACTTAAAGCCTCCTCAATAATTTCATGCTTCTTTCTTCCTGTTAACAAACTCTCCTTTTCAAGATAACTATACAATTCAGGTGAACTTCTTGATAATGTCCCTTCCAATCTTCCTATATCAAGCACCTGTCTTTTCTTCTTCTCCTTCTCCGACATTTACTTCAACCTCCTTATCCCCTTCCTTAACTGTCAAACTCTTTCCTGTCAAGGCCAATGCAACTTTTTCAGCAACATAACTATTCGGACATATCAACTGTATTCCAAACATTACAATATTCCTATCCCTAAAATAAACCACCTTATTTGTTGCTATTTTAATACCAAATCTCTCCAAATATCTCTCCAACATTCCCTGTAATGGCTTAAACATATTAGCCATCATATTTACCTGTGGCATCATTGCCTTCATTTTCTCAATTTCAGTTTCTGTCATTTTAAATTCAGTTTCTAATTTTCTCAACTTTTATTTAAATCTTTTTCCTCATCTTCCAAAACAACCATACCACCTTCCATCAAAAACTATTTCTCAAAAATATCATTTTCAATATCAATTTCGATTTCTCATTTTTTCTACAATTTCATCTTCACAATCTCATAATTTTTACAATCTCGCAATAGCAATAATCTAAAAAGTGCACTTCTCTATGCTTTGGGGGGG
>Ga0080004_1100873_pt1 | contig 25303 bp, 19 predicted proteins | sample WasSprMetagenome_FD_69207 | JGI IMG/M metagenome (GOLD analysis project Ga0080004, IMG submission 69207) | Sulfidic aquatic microbial communities from Washburn Spring, Yellowstone National Park, USA - WS (SPADES assembly) (version 2) | ecosystem: Environmental > Aquatic > Thermal springs > Hot...
AGGGGCATTTGGTAGGTCTGGATTCATTCTTCCTTTTGACCTCGGGAAGCTTGAGAATAACAGCGGACACAGGACATCCCTCCTCTGTGAGCTATTGTATCACCAGAATTATATCACCAGAGTTTGCTTCCTGCTCCAAAGCCCACCAGATCCATGACAGACACTTACTTTTTGATCTCCGTCTCAAATAGAATTAACCTGGAATTATGTATTAAATATGCGCTTGCTGGCTTTACAAACAGCATAAACGGTTTATGGGCGTACGAGGAGATTCAGGAAGGTGATTTCATTTCGTTTTTGTACGGAGCCAAAGTTTTCAATCTCTATAGGGTTGAAAAGAAAGAGGCTCTAAAAAATGCTGACAGAGCCGGCCCTTGGGCCAAAGTAACCTTCAGCATGTCTGGCAAAACCTACTACTTTCCTTTCCGCCTTTATTTAAAGCCAATCCGCGAGTTTACCGAATCCATGGTTAGACCGGAGTTTGCTTACGTGGCAGAGAACTTACTCTTAAGAGGCGGCTACAGAAAGACACATTTCCAGGCGGATCAAACCATATTACAGTCAGTCTCTCAAATGGGAATCCCTTTCGATAAGCCAACGGAAATGTTTTCAAATGATGAGCATGAAACTTTCACCCCGCAACTAACGTGGAACAAGGCCCTGGTATCCCCACCCGAAGTGTACTACTTTCAGGAAATAATTCTTCAATCCCTGGTAAAACAGTGGTTGTCCCAAAATTTGCAAACCCTATTCAATTCGAGCAGCCTAAACAGCCTACGAGCAGAAAAGTTCGAGGTACTAGGAGAAAAAGCTCTACCAGAAGGGTATGTGGATATCCTAATCAAGGAGGCCATTCCCACCGGATATTCCCAGAAAATCATAGTAGAGGTCAAATCGAATAAGTCTCAACCAAAAGACATTATCCAGCTAGAAAGCTATATGAGGGAAATGGGAAGAGAATGCATAGCAGGGATTTTGATAGCGAAAGACTTTTCCAGGAAGGTTAAATCAACATACAAAATGCCAAAAGAAATAAGGTGTTTTACCTACTCTTTTGGCGAAATCGACCCATCTGGAAAATACTCTACATCTGATCTTAAGTCACGGATTTGCATTAAACCAGTACCAGTATAGGGTAGCAAGGGAGATTTATCACGAATCAGTATCGAAACACGGCCAGTTGGCTTAGGAGAACATCACATTTTGCGAAAATCTCACTGGTTCAATGAATCCCGTTGATTCTTGCGAACAGTTCGTTAAGTTCGCTAGGCACCTCTCTCCCCACGAACTTTCCTCTAATTATCAGTTAGTTCAGCGGCGCATTCCACTCAAGGGTGGTTTGCGCCGCAACACGAAAGAATCTTTGTGAAAACAAACTCCCACTTATGCCGGACCAAGCTTCCGTGCAGCCTCGTACCGGCGCGCAACGTCTTCCCAGTTCACCACATTCCACCAGGCCGCCACGTATTCAGCCCGCCGATTCTGATATTTCAAGTAATAAGCGTGTTCCCACACATCCAACACGAGAATGGGAACAACTCCCCACTGCGACAAATTTTGGTGCTTTTCCGCCTGCAAAACCCGCAGTTGGCCCGAAAACGGCTCGTACGCCAGAATTCCCCAACCACTGCCTTCCACGGCCACTGCCGCCGCGGAAAAATGTCTTTTAAACGCGTCGAAACCCCCAAAATCCGATTGAATTGCTTCTGCCAAACCACCAGAAGGTTCCCCGCCGGCCTTTGGAGCCATGTTCTCCCAGAAAATGGTATGCAGAAAATGCCCAGAGCCGTGGAAAGCCGCCTCGCGCTCCCAGTGCTTTACAAGCCCAAGCTCTCCGGATTTCCTCGCGTTTGCCAACTCCGACAAAGCCTTGTTCAAGCCGGCAACGTAGCTGGCATGGTGAACATCATGGTGAAGCCGCATAGTTTGCTGGTCGATGTGCGGCTCCAGCGCATCGTACGGGTACGGTAGCGGCGGCAGAACATACTCACCGTTCCTAAAAGCCACTCGGTCACCGCTCTCGGCTCCCGCGGCAAATCCAATTCCGTAAAAAGCCAGTCCCAATCCTCCGGCTATATTTAAAAGCTCTCTGCGGTTCAAAGCTTTCTTACCTCCTGCTTGTTCTGATTAAATTTTATGAAGATTGCGAAAACGCAACCCTGGTACTATTTACCCAAACTTACTTTGTCCTAACCCGCAAAAAGGAAGGGAGGGCTGGGTTCGGTGGCGAAAGACTTCGATAGCGCAAACCATATACATCAGGAGAGGTGTCTTAATGGTCAAGATTGTCTTTATTGGCGCTGGAAGCACTGTTTTTGCGAAAAACGTTCTGGGCGACTGCCTATTGGTCCCCTCCCTCGCAGACGCGCACATCAGCCTTGTTGACATAGATCCAGAGCGGCTCCGCGATTCCGAAATGATGATGCACAACCTGAACCGCAATCTCGGCGGCAAAGCCACCATCGAGGCCACGCTGGATAGGCGCTCCGCTTTGAAGGGAGCTGACTTCGTCATAAACGCCATACAGGTCGGCGGTTACGAGCCGAGCACGGTTATCGATTTCGAGGTCCCCAAGAAATATGGGCTGAGGCAAACGATCGGCGATACATTAGGCATCGGCGGAATTTTCCGCGCCCTGCGCACCATCCCAGTGATGCTGGAGTTCGCGCGCGATATCGAGGAGCTTTGTCCCAACGCCTGGTTCCTCAACTACACCAACCCCATGGCGATGGTCACCGGAGCTGTGCTGAAAGCTTCCAGCGTGAAGGCCGTTGGACTGTGCCACTCGGTGCAGGGCTGTGCCGAAAATCTGTGCCGCATGCTCGACTTACCCCACGACAACCTCAGGTGGAAAATAGCAGGCATTAACCACCAGGGGTGGCTTCTGGAGATAAGCCGAAACGGGGAAGACCTCTATCCCGAAATCAAGCGCAGAGCCCAACTGCCGGAGTACAAGCATAAGGACGCAGTCCGGTTCGAAATTATGAAATGGTTCGGGTACTACGTCACGGAATCCAGCGAACATACAGCAGAGTATGTCCCGTACTTCATCAAAGCCCGCTACCCAGAGCTCATCGAAAAGTTCCATATACCGCTTGATGAATACCCGCGCAGGTGCGTCGCCCAAATCCAGGGCTGGGCCAAGATGCGAGAAGATTTGGTCAACAACAAAGACCTCACCCACTCGCGAACCGGAGAATACGGCTCGTACATAATCGAGAGTATTGTTGAAGACAAACCCATCAAAATCGGCGGAAATGTGCTGAACAAAGGACTGATTACCAACCTGCCCTACAACTGCTGTGTGGAAGTGCCGTGTTTGGTGGACGGCAACGGCGTGCAACCGTGCTACGTGGGCGACTTACCCCCGCAGTGCGCCGCGCTGACGCGAACGAACGTCAATGTCCAAGAGCTTACCATAGAAGCCGCTTTGACTCGCAAAAAAGAGCATATCTACCACGCGGCCCTGTTGGACCCGCACACTTCCTCCGAGCTCAGCATAGATGAGATCATTTCGCTTTGCGACGACCTCATAGAAGCCCACGGCGACATGCTTCCCAAGTTCCACTGATTTAACCCAGAATAAAAGCCCCTGCAGGTCCGGAAATCGTCTGCAGGGGCTTACAATTTTCTGAGGTGGATTTCCTACTTTTTCATCAAATCGTCAGGTTTCACGTTCAGCCTGTCGGCAACCCAACTGTTAACGGCGTAAACCATGCTGTCGCCGATTACCCTCACCGGCACTTCGTCGCCGCGCTTCTGCCCGAACAGAATGGTTCTGCTCCCTCCTCTCGTCCTCACTTCGATCCGCAGCCAGGGCCTATCCAAACCCCACTGCTTCGGATCCAGAAGCCGGTCAGAGAGGATCTTGGCGGCTTTCATCTCACCGAGGTCCCACAAAAGCTCGTTGTCCACCTTGCTTTGGTCCGCAGGCGAGGATTTCGGCTTCAGCATCATCCATTCGCTTCCGCGGCGCTCCAGCACAATTGTGCCGTAGCTGCCCGCAATCGACAGACCCGTTATCTCTTCCGCTTTGGCCGGCTGGATGGTTTTGTCCATCAAGTCGATCGGGCGCTTCTCCAAATCCTTCAAAGTGTCGCTCTTAAGAAGGAGCACTTCGCTGTCATCAAGGCGCTTCGCGTAAATACCGTTGGGAGATTGCTTGCCCAGAACAACCCCAAGCGGTTCGCGACGGCCCAGCACGGTTACCGCAACCTTCAATCGGGGCTCATCGAGGCCATATTCGCTCAGGGGTTTGGAGGAATCCGCAAACCCCTCGGCTCTAAGACCGGTTAACTTGAAAAGGAGGTCATCCACCGCGCCATCATCGGCGTCCCTGCTCACCGGCCGCGAGAGCACCCACTTATCCCCGCGCTTGCAAACTTCCAACCGACTGCCGTGGCCCTCTATGGTTACGGAGCGAATCTTATCCACAGATGTATCAACAACCGCTTTGTCGCGCATCTCCTGCGGCTTTTTCCTCTGCAGGTCCTCCACAGTGTAGGCCGGGAGCAAAAACACTGTGGAAAGATCCTCAGGCTTGACGTAGACACTTGTGCCGGACGGATCCTTATCTCCAAAGAGAAGGGCTCTGGTGCCGAAGCGCGTCTTCAGCACCACCTTAAAGCGCGGTTTATCCAATCCGTACTCGGAGAGCTTCTCAACTTCGCCTAGAACGCCGTCAACGCGCTGATCCACAAGGCCAGATGTTACGCGCTCGGCTTCGTAGCGGTCGCACCTGGCTGAGATCGGGCGGACTATACGCCACCAATCGCCCTGGCGGGCAACTTCGATGCTTTTGTCATCGCTCCCGAAAGAAGCGCCAACAACATCGCTGGGGCGAATGTTGATTACTTCGCCCACCGTGGGGTTTTCCCCCGGCTTTGATACCGGTCCGCGCTCAAACCAAAGTACATACGTCAGCAGAGCAACGAAAACAACAGCGGCAATTGGACCGCGCCACTTGCGAAGCGAATGTTTGAAGTCTAAACCCCCGCTTTTTCCATCAAGCATCTTGCTCACAGGATCACCTCCGCCTCCACCACACCGCTATTCCAGCGGCCAATATGCAGAGCGGCACGCCCAACCAGTTTACGAACACCACAAACCGGCGCTGTGCGGAAGTCAACACCACAGGCGACGAATACTCCTCTGATGGCTTCGGCGGAATGTCAAGCAACATTTCATCCTCCACCAACCAGTTCATCAGCATGGAAAAGAAAGCCAGATTGTCAACGCCCAATATCTGCAAACCCTGGTTGGTGGGAAGAGACGAGTTTCCAACCACAACCAAGCGGCTGACCTTCTTGCTTTGAGGAACTTCCGATGACTGCTGAGGCTCGGCACCAAGCTCTTTGGTAACAGCAACAGCAACTGTTAGGGGACCCCGAGCATCCTTGTCGCCGGGCCTGGCCGGCGAGGTTTTCAAATCGGTCTCTCCCCAGCTATACTTAGAGGTCTTCATCAAGTGAACCGCGGTAACGCCCTTCACGGAAGAAACGCTCAGCGAACGAGCGCCGTCCAGTATCACCAGCCGCAGTTGTTTAGTTGTCGGATGGTTGCTGTCGAACTCAGTGACGGCAACCGCTGCCGGACTGCCCGCGTTCTGCCTTTCATCAAGCACCAGGTCGTTTCTGGGAGATACGCCCCACGGTGCAAGCAGAGTTTTGAGATCTGGTCCCATGGGCTCCAGAAAGATAAGCACACGTCCGCCAGCGTTGAGGTACTTCTGGATGGCTTCCTCCTCAGAAGGCAACAGCATCGACTTGGGGCCAACCAAAACCAAGGCCGCACAGTCCCGCGGCACCGAACGAGAAGCTATTAGGTCAACCGTTGCGACTTTGTGGTACAGACTCTCGAGAAGATCTTTAGCCGTATTCAATCCGTCGGGGCCGAAATCGTCCAAACTCCGCATTCCGTGCCCAACGGCGAAGTATATCTTTTTCCTAGAACCTTTAACAAGCTTTATAAATCCAAGCGTTATATCCTTCTCGTCGGTACCCGTAACCTCCTGGCGTCTCCCGTCCTTAGTGCTCATGATAATTACAGGAAAGGATTTGACCCCAGCTCTCAGCGCCTCATCTCTGAAGCGCCTGGGGTCGCGCACACGGAACCTTATGCGCGGAGACGTCGCCTGATATTGGGCAAGGAGGTCCTCCACCTTTTGGTATTCCGGGTTCATCCCGCCAAAGGAGGTTTCGTTTACCCAAGCTGTTACCTCAACATCCTGCTTAAGACTGCGAACCACCTTTTTGCTAACCGGAGCCAACGTAAAGCGCTTGGTCTTCGTTAGGTCAATCTGGTAGCGGTGGCGGGCAGACAGATAGTTGAGCAAGACCACTATCCCAACCAACGCCGCTATGAACAAAACCGCATTAGCACCCGAAAGCGTTTGCGGTTTGGTTAGCGCTTGGAGAACAACCCTCCAGCGCCTCCACAAATACAACGCAATCAAAACAGCTGCTATTCCAAAGGATATCCCCGCGAGCAGAGTCACCTGCTGCTCCACCAGCCACACGAAAACGCCGAACACCAGGGCGGCTAAGCCAATCCATCCGCCCTGCACTGCCAACTGCTCGCGCGGAGATAAACCCTTGTTAATTATCTGCCTCATCGTTCAGATGAACCCCCTCAGGTCCTGACTCCGCCAAGCGACCGCGCCGTTAGATACAGAGATAAAACTATTGCAGACAAATAGAAGAAAACGTCCCGCGTATCGATGATTCCCTTCGTAAAATTCTCCAGATGCTGTCTCACAGAGAGATGCGTAAGAAGATTGCTCCAAGGCGCACCCAGAGAAGAGGACATCCAATCCACTATGTAAAGCGACAGCAGAAGACCGAACGTCCCAACAAAAGATATAATCTGGCTTTTGGTGAGGCTGGAAAACAAAAGCCCTATCGCTAAGAACAAACCACCAAACAGCAGCAACCCTATGAAGCCGGAGATTATGGGTCCAACATCCGAGTTTGCGAACCGCCTAAGAAGCACCGGATACTGCAGAAGCAGGAGAAGAATGAGGATGTAGAAGGCCAAACTTCCGAAATACTTCCCCAAAACAACTTGCCACTCCGTAACCGGAGATGTCATCAACAGCTCAATGGTTCCGCTTCTGCGCTCTTCGGCTAAGAGACGCATCGTAATGGCCGGAGCAACTATCAGCAAGGTTATCGTGATGTTGCCGAACCAGTAGCGTGTTTCCGGCGGACCGAACGGGTTAAAAAGTATAGCTATAAAGAAATAGCCGGAAAGAAGCAGAAACATGGCGGCAACCACGTAACCAATGGTGCTGGCAAGATACGCTTTAAACTCCCTTGCTGCTATTGCGGCAATCGATCTCATAACCCACTCTCTCCGCGGTACAATCGATTTCCTCCAAAGAGCCTGCCGGTTTTCAACGGCCGCCGGTCTCGGCAAGCTCCTCGTCGCGTGTAAGCTTCAGGAATACGTCCTCGAGGCTCATACCGACCGGCTGAAGCTGTCGCAGACCCCACCCGGCGTTCACCACTGCGCCGGCGATGCTCTCCCGCACATCTCGGTCTGGAACCGCGTCCACCACAATGTTTGCGGTTCCATCCTGGTTTTTGCTTGCTTCCACGTGAACCACGCCCTCCACTGATCTCACAAGCGAGGCAACCTCGTCCGCGGGCCCCCGAACCTCCAGCAAAATCCGCTGAGAGCCCCTAAGCCTCCGCGTGAGGTTCTCTGGAGTGTCAGCGGCAACTATGCGGCCCTCGTGGATGATAATCACCCTTCCGCACACCGCGCTTGCTTCCGAAAGAATGTGCGTGCTGAGTATAACCGTATGCTGGCCGCCCAAGCTTTTGATGAGCTGGCGCACCTCTATCACCTGCCCGGGGTCGAGACCCACAGTCGGTTCGTCGAGGATAAGCACCTCCGGTTTGTGCACCAGCGCCTGGGCAAGCCCCACCCTTTGTCGGTACCCCTTGGAAAGCTTGAAGATCAGTGTGTCGGCGCAGTCATCCAGCTTCACCGCATCCATGACTTCGGCTACGCGGCGGGAGAGGTCCCGCCTGGGAACACCGCGAAGCGTCCCCATATAGCTCAGGTAGTCCCTAACGGTCATATCTTCGTACAGAGGGACGTTCTCAGGAAGATAGCCTATGCGACGCCGAACCTCCAAAGGCTGTTCAACAACATCAAAGCCGGCTATGCGCGCAGTGCCGGAAGTCGGCGGCATGTAGCCGGTCAGGATGCGCATGGTCGTGGTTTTCCCGGCGGCGTTGGGACCCAAAAACCCCACAATTTCGCCTTTCTCCACCGTGAAGGACACGTCCTGAATAGCCACCAAACTGCCGTAGTGCTTGGCTAAACTGATCGCCTCAATCAATCTTAAGCACCCCCAAGGGCATTTCCAACAGAGGAAGCACAGAGGACCTAAGCAAACTCTCTATCGAGGACCACCAAAACCGGACGCAGACAAACGCAACATCATCACAGCCAAACGCCTTAAGCATAATATCGAACGCCCAGCAAATTTGTCAACCTGCCCCCGCCAACGCTCCCGAGTTAGCTTACAATAACCCGCACAGATTGACACGGGACTCCGCCAAAAAGTAAACTGGTCTCAGACCGGTCTGCACGGAAGCACTGCAGGAGCTTATCGAGGGAGGGCCGTATCTGATAGTGAGGCGCTTCTTGCCATTGACGCTTCTGAGCCCCCAGCAGTGCTTTTGCGGAAGCGGCCAATTACACATGCGCACCGGTGAAAAATCGCTGTGGCAAAGCAAAAAGCGGCGCGGCGAACCTTACAAAAGGCCTCAAAAAACCGAGGCCTTCGCCCATCCATAGCCTATCAAAACTGCGCCGCAAAAAACCCGGCATGATATGCTCCCAGCTAGGAGTTTTTAGATAAATGGAACTAAAAGACACACAAAAACATACCCCTTTACTTCAAATGAAGGGGATAAGCAAATCGTATCCGGGCGTGCAGGCATTGAACAACGTGGACTTCGAGGTGGAAGCCGGTGAGGTGCACGCCTTGGTTGGCGAAAACGGCGCCGGTAAATCCACCCTTATGAAGATATTGGCGGGAGCCGAACCCCGCGACAGCGGCGAGATATTGCTGAACGGACGTCCAGTCGGTGACCTTACGCCGCAGAAAGCGCTGGAGTTGGGCATCGGTATGGTCCACCAAGAGTTCAACCTCGTCCCCTATCTATCCGCGGCCGAAAACATCTTTTTGGGACGGGAGCCTCGCTCGCGCATCCCCGGCTTCATAGACTTCAAAACCATGTATCGGGAGGCCCAACGCATAGTAGACAGCCTTGGAGCCAATTTCGACGTGCGCCGACCGGTGGCCTCGCTGTCTGTGGCGCAACAGCAAATGGTTGAAATAGCCAAGGCCACATCCCAAAACGCTGTCATCATTGCGATGGACGAGCCATCCGCAACGCTTACAGAGCATGAACTGGAGTCCCTGTTCCGCCTCATCCGCTCCCTAAAGGCCTCCGGCATCGGGATTATCTACATTTCCCACCGCCTTGAGGAAATATCGCAAATCGCCGACCGGGTAACCGTTCTGCGGGATGGCCAGCTTGTCGGCACCCGCCGTGTCAGCGAGGTCTCCCGCGAGGATCTCATCAGGATGATGGTCGGCCGAGAGCTGAAAGACATGATTCCCAAACAGCCTGCCCCCATAGGCGGGGAAGTGCTGAGGATTGAGCATTTGAGCCGCGCAGGCGTTCTGCACGACATCAACCTGACAGTCCGAGCGGGGGAAATACTCGGTATCGCCGGGCTTGTCGGAGCCGGCAGAACGGAGCTTGCGCGCGCCATCTTCGGCGCAGATCCGATAGACTCGGGCAAGATATATCTGTTCGGCCAGGAGGTCAAAATCACTTCGCCCCAGGCGGCCATCCGCCACGGAATCGGTCTTGTGCCTGAAGACAGAAAACAGCTTGGCCTGGTTCTGCAAATGGTGGTAAGGGAAAATATTTCGCTGGCCAACCTGAAGGAGCTGTCCATAGCCGGCTTCGTCAACAGACGGCGGGAACGCACCGCGGCGGACCAATTCGTCCGCGAATTGCGGATACGCACGCCGAGCGTGGAGCAGAAGGTGAGAAATCTATCCGGCGGCAATCAGCAGAAGGTTGTTCTTGCAAAATGGCTGTTCACCCGCTCCAAGGTGCTTATATTCGACGAACCGACGCGCGGCATCGACGTAGGCTCCAAGGTGGAAATCTACCAGCTCATGAACGAATTGGCGGCGAAAGGTGTGGCCATCATCATGATAAGCTCCGAACTGCCCGAGATACTCGGAATGTCTGACCGAATCCTCGTTATGCACGAAGGCCGAATAGCTGGAGAGCTGTCTAGGGAAGAAGCCACCCAAGAGAAAATCATGCACCTGGCCACGGGCGGAAAATAAAGGCGGGCGCTCCAAAAGCGGAGCAACCCGCCGCAGTTTGCTAAACCCCACCGGGAAACCACTTCTCAAACAAGTACGCCAAACAGGCTTCTAACTTCCAGCGCCACCAGGGGTTAGCCGCCTGGCGCACTTAAGGTTTGCCAGTTCTTCACCACGTTGTTTCCACCTTAAGCGTCTCTCCTTCTCGCAAAACCACAGGCCGAGCGAGCCTAATGTGAAGCTCGCGTCCGTCCTGCGAGAAAGAAGCCGGCAAAACACTGCCTTCCCCCCGGAGCACCCGCACAGACGTGTTCTGTGCCGCATCCGGGAGTTCGAACACCATCTCCTTCACCCGAAGCCGGCCGTAGCGCACCTCCAGAAGCTCGGTTTGGGTGTGGGCTCTGCGCGTCTGCATGAAGATCCCCCACCCCTCCGGCGCGGTGAAGAAAGACCGGTGATCCTCAGGCTGCCAGCGCGGCTTGAAGCCTATCACGCCTTTTGGACCGTCCAGCACCAACCCTTGGCATGCCAGAAGGAGCGACCATGAACTCATGGCGCGGGCGTAGAATTTGCCGCACTCCAACTCGTTGAACGGATTTCCGCCAGGTCCGGAGTTCAAGCCGGGCCTCAGGCGACCATCGTAGCGCCCGCGCGCCGTTGCCACGATCCTGCGCGCCTGGTCTATCATCCCCTCGTAAACCATCAACCCAGATACCGCATACTCGATGCCGGTCCACACCTCGTCGGCGTAAACGATGAAGGGGTTGGGCCTTCCGCCTCTCGGCCAGGTGCAAATAAGCAGGCCGCCCTCGTCGTCCAGCACATATCTGCGCGGCGTCTGGGTAAATCCCCGGAAGTTGGTCCTGAAATTGTACCTCATGATCGCTCCTAGCGCCGACCGCACCTGCTCAGGTGGATACAAATAGCCTAGATTGAGCTGGTGCGACCACCACTGCCCCAAAAGCTGGTCGCTGTGACAGCCGGTGTTGTAATCGTTCGCGCCCGGCGTTTCAGGTATCTGGATGTAGTACTCGCCGTTCCAAAGCCTTGCCACCTGATTCTTCATGCCCGCTTCGGCCATTGACCTCCAGCGTTTGGCGGCTTCGGCATCACCTTGCTCATCTGCCATTTTGGCCGCCGCCAGCAAAGCCGCCAAATACTGCGACCCAATGAAAGTGTTGGCGCCCGAAACCTCGCAGTCGTAGGTATTCGGCTGGCGCCCTGAGGGCACGCCGTCTTCGTCCGGATCGATGCGGCGGATAAGCCATTCGGTGGCAAGCTTTACCTTCGGCCACACGCGGTTGAGGAAGGAGCTGTCACCGCACATTTGGTGTTCCCTCAAAGCCGCCACAATGGTGGCACATTGCCCATCTATGAAGGCTTCATGCGGGGCGTGCTGCCGGTGTTGGACCTCACCGTCCGGCCTGAGGTACACAAGCAGATCGCTTTCCCGCATATTGCGCCCTATTTCAGGGAAGAGGCGAGCGTGGGTTTGGGCGTAGTTCCAAACATGGGTGCAGTTCAGCGGACAGCACCCGTAACTGCCTTCGAAAGCCCCAAAATAACCGTCCTCAGTCCAATAGCAGGTTGGACCGCGGAAGATGACGCTCTGCGAAGTAATCGCGTCGATGAACTCCGGCGGAATGTTCGATTGATAGACTGTGTCGCGATACAGCTTGGTGCGAGCGTACAAAGCGCGGAAGTTGCCGGCCACGTACTCAGCAACATCCAGCGCATCGCGGTACCAGGCCGAGTATCTGTTGCCCGTGCGCCCGAACCTCTCCACGTTCGGAAAGTGCCAAGTGATGAAGAAAACCGCCGACTTGCTCTCTCCGGGCCTCAGCTTGAACCGAATCGACGCCGCCGAATTATATGTCGAGCCTTCTGGGCTCGGACCCGCCTCAACGGCGCCGCGCACCGAGCCCGTGCGGCGGAACTGCTCGGCCAATCGGCTGATGTCGGTCCACTCCGCCGTAACAGACGCGCCGGAATCCAAAACGCCGAGCACCATACTCCCGTACCCCGGAGAACCAGGCACCAATCGATGCTCTGGCGAGAGCTTCTCCGGAAGTGCGGCACGCATAAGCTTCTCGGTCCAGCTCCAGGGGAGAGACCCCGCAAGCGACACGATGAGAAAGCCCTTTCCCACCGGGCCCTGAATCAGCAGGGGTTCACCGCGCGAGGTGTGCGCCAATACTTTGAAGCCGTTTTCTTCAAACCCCTGCAGATGCGTGAACTCCTTAACCTTCCATTCCCCTTCCTTGCCGTCTTTTACCAAATCCGGCGGCTTCACAACATCCGGTTCCGGCATCTCGTCTCGGTATGCGGCACGCCAGGTGAACGGAATGGCGCGCGAAATCTCTGCGTATGCTGCCTGCATCGCCAAAAGATACCCCGGGTGCACATCCGAAAACACAATATGGTCCACCAAAATGTGGCCCCACCCGCCGGAGTGCCGGTCCACAATCTCAATAACAGCCTCCTGACCGCGCCACTGCGAAACATCCCAAGCAACCGGGCGCAACTGCTCGGAGTTTTGGCCGGTGGCAGAAAGTACAACCTCATCTCCCACACGCAGATTCACGCACGTGCGGCTGGGGTAATTGCCGCCGCCGACCAGCAAACCTATGTATCTCCTTTGTATGCGGAAAGGCTTTGACCTCATTGTGCCGCGCGGAACATCGTCCGGTCGGTACGAATTCACAAGGCCGCGTCCCATAAAACCGGACACCGGCTGTTGACCAGGGCTTGCTCCAGTGTGTGGAGAGGATCCGAAAGCCGTGCCCTCCACGGTCCACTTATCATACCCTCCCTCAAAATCCTCGAAAACTTCAAAACCCCAGCTTGCCATCGGGGCTCCGCGCCGCGCATCGAGAAGATCCCGGAAGAAACCCGGCTCGGCGCAGGCCACAACGGCCACCCCGCCGTTGCGCGCAATTCTCGCCAAAGCATCCAGCGCCTTAGCCTCCTCAGCCAAAGCGGATTCATCTGCATCAGTGCGGCCGAGCCTCTCACAGTAGTACAGCTCAGGCGTTCTCACCTCACGCCCCGACGCATCGCGCACCTTCACTGGCCCAACAGGCGGCTCTGAATCTGCAGTCATGAACACGGCCGTCATTCCCCGGCGCCTCACCGCCCGATTCCTGTTCCGGCCGTAACCCGGATGATGAACCCCTTTGATTTCGCCAATGCGCCCTTCACAGCCAACCGCGTTCTGCAGTGTGCCCAAAAGTGACACCCAAGTGCTCCTGGAAGACGTGTTCCGCACGGTAAACCTAAATAACGCGCACGGAATGGCCGAATTTCTGGCGTCCAGCGGGATCATCGGGTTGAAAGCCTCCATCCTCACCTGGACGGGAAAGCCTTCGTCTTCAAACTCCACATCCGCAATCGGGTACCCAGCGCGGAAAACAAGTGATTTGAACGCATCAAAGCCGTCCTCCGGCGCTGTTTGCAGAACGCGCACCGCCGGTTCCGACCCATCTGCCTGCGCTCTTATGGCAAAGAAGCTTCCCGGTAGCCTCTCCTCGGTGTAGTTGTTGAATATCTGCCAAACCGACAAGCGGCCATAACCATCCAGCCAAACGGTCCCGGTGCCTATCCCGCCGATTGGCATCGCAACGGCCTCCAAATTCTCCCCGGTGAAAGAGCGTGGTAAGGCTATCGGGTATTTCCCCGCCGCTGACTTGGGCATTCTGACGCCCAACCGCTCCGCCTGAGCCTCAGCCCCAAAAACTCCATTGGCGGCAGTCAGCGCAACAGCCGCCGCGCCAACCTCTCGCAGAAACTCCCGCCGGCTGATCTCCCAAGACCCCGCACAGCGGAAAAGCCTCCGCCCGCAACAGCATTCCTTGGACACAGAGCCACCTCCCATGGAATTTTTGCTTCGCCCGCGAGATTATCAATAACTGCTTCGGCAAGCCATCTGCAGACTCCTTAGTTCCCTCCAATATGTGAGGCACCCCAGCAGCTTTCGAACGAAGGATGGTGCGCTTACCGGGGCGAAAATATCCTTGGATACAAGAAGCTTTAGGAGACAAAGGTGACCCGCAAAGAGCTAAACCTGGCAATCTTTGAAGGCAAAGCAGACAAAGTGCTCTGGCAACCGCGGCTGGAAACCTGGATATTCCATCACCAAGCCGAGGGAACTCTTCCAGACCGCTATAAAAACCTGGATTACTTCGGAATATACGATGCGCTTCGTTGTTCGCCGCGTTACGCCGCTTCCGCAGGAATCGAAAAGTACGAAGAACCCGCTGACGTGGTGCGCACGCAGGAACAGCGAGGCAACTACTTCATCGAAACCATTACAACCCCAAGCGGCACAATCACCACTGTTCACCAGGATGTGTGGCGCGACGGTAAACTGGTAAACCGAAGAATCGCCAAGTACCCAGTGAAAACTCCCCAAGATTTGCGTGTGGTTATAGACCTAATCGAGAGGGAACAATACAGAGCCAACCCCGCCGAATTCCAAGCAGCCGCTGATAGGGTTGCACACAGAGCCGAGCCCACTATATTCCTCTCAAGCTCTGGCTTCACCGATTTGATTAAATGGTGGTGCGGGCTGACAGATACGTTCTACCTGCTGGCCGATGCCCCAGAAGCCGTGGAGGAATACCTGGAAGCCTGCGACCGCCGAGACGACCGCCTGATCGATGCTGCCCTCCAGCTTCCGTGCCGCATCTTCAACCTTGGAGACCACGCAACAAACGAGTTCACGCCGCCGCCAATCCTTAAGCGCTATCTTTTGCCGCGCTGGCAGAAAATCAGCAAAAGGCTTCACCAAGCCGGCCGCTTCGTCCACACCCACTGGGACGGCAACGCCAAGCTCATCCTTCCGTACCTTCAGGAAACCGGCCTCGACGGCGTGGAAGCCCTGACCCCGGTGCCGATGGGCGATATAACCCTGGAGGAGATAAAGGCCGCCGTCGGCGACAAAATGATCTGCCTCGACCTACTGCCCGCAATCCACTTCCTGCCGGAATACACCACTAAGGAGGTGCTGGATTTTGCCAAAAAAGTCATAGATATGTTCGCCCCACGGCTCATCTTGGGAGTGTCGGATGAGATTTCCCAAGTTGGGCAAATCGAGAAGATCGAGGCTGTAAGCCAGTTGGTTGATGAGATATGCGGGCTTGCCGATTAAACCGCCTCCAAAAATCACTTCCGACCAAAACTCGTCAAAAGCCCTATCGAAAACAAGCGCGGGATACTGGAAGCCGGGTAAATGGTCAAGAGAGAATGTAGAAACGAACGTATTCCAAAGCACTCTTCATCAGGTCACCGAAGCCAAATAGGCGACTGACAACAATCGACTAACGCTTTGGCGGGTTTGCTTCCCAATGATAGCCATGATCCGGCGATGGGTCGCCAGAAGCTCTCTTCCTTACATGCCCATCCACGTAAAGAACATTCCAACCATTTCCGTGTCGCGGTATTATATGGTAACCCGAAGATAAGTCGTTGAGATAATAACTGATGTTTGAGTTGCCATCAACGACTGCAACACGCGTTGCACTTGAGCCATCTGAAGGGCTCTCACCCGAGAGCAACAGGTTGTAGGAATAATCTGCATGATAAGGGGTAACAAGATCAGCGGCTACCTTTGGCTCTTCATCTCTCCTGGCTTTGCAGTGGAATATATCTGCACTCTCGGTATACGGCAGGAGTGTTTGATACCAAAAAAGCCTACCTTCGGGCGGTTCAAACCCTGGATCCGGCGGATACCTGTTCGAATTGTCGCCCAGGTAAAGTTCCAGCGCATGGCCGATCTGCCTGAGGTTTGACATGCACATTGCCGTAACAGCATTGCTTCTGGCTGACCATAGGACTGGAACGATAACCGAGGCCAGAATCGCAATGACCCCGATTATAACAAGAAGTTCCACAAGTGTATATCCGCGCTTTTGCATTTTGTTGACAAACCCAAACGCGGATTTGCGCTACTGAAGAAGCATCCGTGCGGCCGCGAACGACCGCATGGATCACATCCCATCATGGGACTATAATATTGGGTGCCTTACACCTGGGCCTCTTCCACCATGGAATATTCACGGCTACTCTCACGGATGCGGAGTGACCATCTTCACGGTACGCGGTCACTTCATACGTCCGGTTATTAGGCACATCCAAAGAATACTTATACCATCCCCATATACTGAGACTGGGCTTAATCGTCACAGGGCCCCCTGGTCCCCTAATGACCACCTTATCAATAGAGTGGTATAAAACGGGGAACCAGCTCCAAACCCAAGGGCTGGGTCTGGTGTACCCGTATAGCTCGACACCCTCGGCCTCACTGGATGCCGAAAACACAAGCAAAGCTGCCAAACTCAGCAGGCACAAAACTGTTAAGAAGCGGAGCTTTGACATTTGGCTCACCTCCTGAACAGACCCCTTATGCCACTCGAAGGAAGGCCCATGAAGGGTTTTGCAGTTCAATCGATTGCTTTCGTTTTGCAAAACCCTTTAAGGGTCCTTTTGTAAATTATACCACTGTTCCCCCCCCGTGTCAATACCTTTTCTGAGGTTCAGACATAAGTTAGGACATGAGGGAATACCATAGCAGTGAACAGGCTCAATGCGGTTTCATGACTACCGCGCGCTCTTTCATTCTCATGGGAGAATCCTCCGGGGTCGTTTTTTCGAATGCTACATTACAGGAGTTTCTCTTCATATGGCACCCGAACTCATGTCCGAGCTCAGTTACATAAGTCGTTTGCGAGGTTTATATTTACCTTCCACGGCTGTAAGCCCAGCTTCAAAAAATTAAGACACCGAAAATCTCCGCCTCCTGTGCAGTACCTTACTCCGCTAATCGAGCCTCGGACTCACGGGCTGTAGTAATTCCACGTCATCTTACTGCGCCGATAGTGCTGTTCACTCCAGAGTCTTTTCCGCTGTGGATTTGGATTCGGCTCCTTGTTTTGATATATATGGAGCTCATTTCCGTTCAGCACCACCAGCTCTTCCCTCCAATCGCCCGTTACATCCGCAACGTACAAACGGTCGGCTTTCTCCTTAAACCTTTGAACAAAACGCCCGGTCATAGGATCGAAGATGCACACATCTCCGGATTTGTGCCGCTCCTTGGCGGCCGCCAACTGTTTCGGCCCGCCGGTCCAGTGTATAGACCATATCACTTCCACCCCTTCGTTTGTCCAATCCCGCGGAGCTACTGCCGAAAGCTCATAGCGCGCAAGAAGCTTTCCATCCGCCCCTATGACAAAAGGCTTCTGGTTCACATCATAGCGACTGCGGCACCATATCTCCAACCCCGGATGCGATAGGTCAAAATCACCTATGGCGGCGTTTTGCGCCTCCTCTTCAACATCGTAACACACGTACCAGTACAGCTTTTTCTTATCGAAGAGGTAAACGTGGTTCCCATCCCCCTCTTTGAGCATTACCACCTGCAGGTTCTTGCTACCAGGCAGTATGCGCTCTGCGAACACGGAGTCCATGTGACCCCCGCACTTGAAGGTTTGGTAGAGCCGGCCGTTGTGGTCCACAATGGTCACCCCAAGCACATCGTCGCGGCCGTCGCCGTCTATATCAGCCACCCGGGCGCCGTTGTGAGCGCACCCTATGTACTTATCCGTCTGCCAAAGCGGTGGGCCGTTCAGGTTTTCCACCGCATACGCCGCCAAGTACCGACCCATTCGGTATCCTTCTTTGTTCGTTGCCTGGAGTATGAGGTCTGAGTCACCTTTACCGCGCAGGTTTGCGATAATCACCATCTCCCAGCGCTCGGCTCCATCTGGAACGGGGGGTTTTGCGGTTTTTTCCTCTTTTCCGGTGGCCCCGTCCACAATGTGAAGAACGCTGTCCTCGTTTAGGAAGACCACCTCCGCACGCCCATCTCGGTCAACATCGCCAGCCTGAACCCCGGGTCCATGCCAACCGGGGAGGCCGCGGTTCTCGGAGTTTACGGACACGCGTATTGGAACCTTCTTAACCCAAAGCTTCTTTCCATCGTTGCTGTAAACCGCAAGATGCCCGGGCTTTGTAACTAAATAGTCCATCAAACCGTCGCCATTCACATCAAACACAACAATGCCGCCGGAGCCGTCGTCTTCCGCCGGGATATCCATCTTGATAACAAATGGGTTGGTTGGATACGAAGCTAAGCTTCTAACCTGCCGGCTTGCCGGAAGCGCAATCCCTGCAAACACCGCCAGTATGACCGGTAAAACCACCAATCCAACAAGACACTTTTTCATGGTGTACTCCCCTCAAACTGGTTTTGGCCCAAGGTTCCCCCACCTAATGTTTAGACGCGCTCCCTCATCTTTCATCCTCCTCACACCTGTAAACCAGCCGCTTCGTTGACACAAACACAACCGCAGGCTATTATGTTGACGGCGCAAGCTCGAGCGGGCGTGCGGAATCTTCCAAACGCCCTTTTCCATAATAAAGCGACCCCATTTTATGGGAGGTGTCCGCATTATGAAGCTTTTCAAAGCGCTTTGCTGTGCCGCATTAATAACTGTATTCGCCTCAAGTCTGTGCTTTTCAGCCCCAAGGCCACCGCGCTCCTCGGTAGTTGGCATTGCCCGCAACGAAGACCCCCAAGCCGCCACCGAGGAAGCCATCCGACTGGCAGGCGGCCTTAAAGGCGTTGTAAAGCCCGGAGACTGGGTGGTTGTCAAAACCAACATGACCGTTCCCTCCCGGAGCGGAGACGGGGTTATCACCCATGCTGGCGTAATAAAAGCCATCATCCTGGCCGCCAAAGCTGCAGGTGCCAAGCGTGTAACCCTTGCCGAGAGCGGCGGCGCATGGCGCGGAGACGGCCAAGACGCCCTCCGCCTTGCAGGATATGATGTGGTGCTGAGAGAGACCGGTGCCGAGTGGCTCAACATCCACAGAGCCGAGACCCAGGTTGTGAAGCCGAAAAATCCCCTGGGAATGAAGGAATATCCCATCGCAAAAGCCCTGCTGGAGTGCGATGTTTTCATAAGCGCCGCCGTACTCAAAACCCACAACACCGCCCAAGTGACCCTCTCCATGAAGAACCTCTTCGGCATTGTTCCCGGCTCTAAGTACTATATACACCAGGCAAAATTGGTTGAGGAATCTATCACCGACCTGTGCACCATACGTCCGATCGACTTCGCGGTGGTGGACGCAACCACTGCCATGGAAGGCTACGGCCCAATCAACGGCGAAAAGGTGAAAATGGACCTAGTTATCGCCGGCCGGGATCCCGTGGCTGTGGACTCCGTGTGCGCAGAAATCATGGGGGTAAATCCGGCGCAGGTGAAGCACATCCAACACGCTGCACAGGCAGGTTTAGGGAATATGGACCTTTCCCGTATCACCGTAAAAGGCGTTCAAATCTCTGAGGTAAAGCGCCGGTTTGCGCGACCTTGGGGCCCCGGCTTGGAAGGCGAAATAACGCGCAGTTACGTTCCCCAAAACGGGGTCACTCTTTTCTGGCTGGGCCAAGGCGGCTTTGCGTTCAAAACCCCGCAGAATAAAGTGATTTTGGTGGACCCTTATCTTTCGGAAAGCGCCGGAACACGCCGCCTCGTTCCCAAGGCTCTGCACCCACGCCAGGTCCGTACAGACGCAGAGCGCCAGCAGCAAACCCTTTTCCCAAACTTGGTCCTGTGCACCCATGATCACATAGATCACACGGACCCGGAGTCCATCAAGGAGATAGCGGAAACCAGTTCGGCCTCTTTCATGGGGCCGCCGTCTAGCTGCAAGCGAATCGCAGACAGCGGCATAGACCCGGCCCGCGTGATAACCATCAAAGCGGGCGAAAGCAGGGATTTGGAGGGCGTAAACATCCGCGCCGTGTTTGCCAAACATACTGAAGACAGCGTGGGATATGTGCTTTCCTTCGGCCCAACCCGCGTTTACATAACCGGAGACACAGAATATGATCCCCGCCTGGTAAACGAGGTGAAGCCGCTGAAGCCGGACATTCTCATCGTGTGCATCAACGGCAAGTGGGGAAATATGAGCGCGGCCGATGCTGCAAAACTCACCGCACAGCTCAACCCGAGGGTGGTCATCCCCATGCACTACGGCATGTTTGCCGAGAACACGGTTGATCCGCAAACTTTTGTGGCCGAAGCGAAAAAAGCAGGAGTCAAATCGAAAATCGTAATCCTGCCCCACATGGGCTCTTATGTTTCAGAGTGGTAGGTTGTGGTAAACCACGGAGTCTGAAAAAGTTATGGCCTTTGTAGCCTGGTCTCTCGCCAGCGGCAGTTCCGGAAACTGTATCTGGGCGGAGGGTGAAAATTCTGCGCTTGTGATAGACGCAGGGCTGAGCGCCTCTGCCCTCCTGGAACGCTTGGCCATCCTCAGGCGCGACCCGCACAAGCTAAAAGCCGTTTTGCTAACCCACGAACACACAGACCACGCTTCCGGAGCTGTTCCAATCGCGAGGCGGTTCAAAGTTCCAATCTTGGGAACGCCCGGTACCATTGCCGCTGTTCTAACCGACTCGCCCTTCGTTGAATCTGAAGCCCACCCTTCTGGAAGCAGCTTCCAGGTCGGTGAGTTTTGGATAACATCTTTCCGCACGGAGCACGACGCCGCCGATCCTGTCGGCTACGTGCTGAACCTAAACGGCGCAAAGCTGTGCGTTGTCACAGATACCGGCCGAATTACGCCGACCATCAGGCAGGCAATGCGGGGCTGTCAGCTAGTGATACTGGAGGCCAACCACGATGTTGCAAGGTTGGTGCGCGGCCCGTATCCACCACCCCTGAAGGCGCGGATTCTAAGCGACAGCGGCCATCTTTCAAACGATGACGCGGCCGCGGAGGTGGCAATGCTCAGCCGGGGCGATGTGCCTGTGTGCGTGTGGTTGGCCCATTTGAGCGCTGTAAACAACACTCCAAGGCTTGCACTGCGCAGTGTTCAATACGCTCTTAGGTCCGCCAGACCTGACAACGTGCGCATATCTGTGGCGCAAAGAGACTGCATAAGCGCTTATTGGAACTCAAAACACAATTGGTGGCAAACAAGACTTTTCTAGGAGGCAAAGGTGAAAGCTCAGCGCGCTTCTTTAGTTTTGGCAGTATTGGTGTCCTTGTTTGTTATGTGCCTCGCGCCAGTGCGTTGCGATGCCAAGCAGGTACCGCGCAACGCAATCATTGAACTGGGCTTTGACAAGCGCGACATGCCGGCAGATTACCAAATCCAAAGAGATGATATCGGGACGCTCCAAGGAACGCGTGTTCAGCATTGGGTTACTTCGAAGCGCGTGGAAGTTCCTGCGAAATCAACCCAAAAACCCCGCCAACCGTTTCCCCAGCCTGGGCGCATCAGCATGCCGCTTGGCACAATAATCCTGTCGGTTTGGGTGGAGCAGAACGCCAGTGCGGCCTCCGCCCGGCTGAAGAAAGAGTTGGACCCGAAGCTGAGCTACCGCGCAGGCGGCCCGCTGGGGAGAAAGATAGGCGACCAATCTCTGGTGCCGAAAAACCCCAAAAGCCCTGTGGTCCTCTTCAGGAGGTCCAACGTGGCCGTAAAAATCGAAACCGAATCTCCGAAGAACGCTGTCTCTCCGGCATTAGTGGATAAGCTGGCCAGAACCTTAGACGCCAAGATTCGCCGATACCTGTGAACCAGTAAATCCGGGGAGTTTGCCAAATCCAAACCGCCGGCTTTGGCAAACTCCCAACACAGGATTCCACCGGATGAGCGCTCTTTGGCGCTTCAGTCCGGCAGGGGTTCACCGTGCGTCTCGGGCGCCAACCAAATGATAGCAAACCCCACCAGATAGATCAGCATCATTGTGGCGCCGGCCTTGGGATACGAGCCAAACGCCTTAACCAAAGGTCCGGTAGTGAAAACCCCCACTGCGGCCAGCACCCGACCCGCATTAAAGGTAAATCCTTCGCCGGTGGCGCGAATGCGCGTTGGGAATAGCTCCGGCAGGTACAACGGCAACCATCCGAACAGGCTGGTGGTGAAAACTCCGGCAATGCACGCCCAAGCCAAAAGCTCCGCGCCGAAAGATTTCGGCAGAAGCCACATAGCCACACCCGAAATCAGGCTTGTGGCACAGAAAAATGCGTACGTCTTGCGTCGCTCCAGCCAATTCCCAGTGTAGCCGCCCAAAAACGCGCCGACTATGGCCCCTATCGCCATCCAAAACTGGGCCGCCGCCCTGTTGTGCGCCGCGTTGGGACCACCCATAGCGTTGACCCAAGTCGGCACCCACTGGTAAACCCACGTGCCAAGAACCGCCACGGTTGCACACAGCGCGGCTACCACCGTTCGCGACCGAAACCTGGGGGAAAACAGCTCGCTCAATGCAGATGCCTCACCACGAGCACGCGACTTCACCCACCTCTCCGGCTCTTTCACCGCCAGCCGGATGAAAAACGTCAACACAGCAGGCACAAATCCAACTACAAGCACATACCTCCAGGCGGGAAGTCCGCCGCGCCCAACCGCACCAACCATCGCGGCAACCCGGTCTATGTTAAGTCCCACCAGCGATGCGGCCAAAAACCCGAAGTTCGCGGCACCGCCCAGCAATCCCGCCAAAACCGGTCGGGATGTATTGGGCCAGGTCTCCATCACTAAAGCCACGCCTAGGCCCCACTCGCCGCCCAATCCGGTGGCACCCAGGAAGCGGCACACCGCCAACTCCTGCCAGTTTCGCACAAATCCGCTGAGCCCCGTGAACACGGCATACACCAAAACGGTTATCACCATCGTCCGCACGCGGCCGATGCGGTCCCCCAAGCGGCCAAAGACGACCCCTCCAACCGACATCCCGATCAGAAACAGCGCCATGGTCAGCCCCACATACGGTGCCACAGCTTCCGGATTCTGAATACCGGTTAGGTCTTTAAGGGCCGGATGGATAACCTGAGAATACAGCCCCATCTCCATGCCGTCGAACATCCACCCAAGCCACGCAATGATGAGCGTTAGTGCCAAAGTGCTCTTCTTGGGTGAAGATGCGCCGGTGTTGATAGGGTTCGCCGAGGCATGTTTTTCCATTTCAGTTCAACTCTTTCAAGCGGAGATTGCGAAACTCCACGTAACTGCCGTGGTTTTGAAGCCCAATATAGCCGCGGCGCTGGCGCTTGTAAAGCTTGTGGGTTTCCGGCAGACTAGCATTGATAGAGGGGTCGTCCAGATTCACGTTTACCACCTCCACACCGTTGAGCACAATCCTCACGCGGCGGCCGTTGCACGTTATCTCGAAACTGTTCCACTCGCCAGCCGGTTTGGATGCGTTCTTAGCAGGCGCAACCGCATCGTAGATAGAACCCGTGGATGTTTTTGTGGGCGGCTGACCGTAGTCGTCCAGTATCTGCATCTCCATCCCGATTCTGGACGCCCTTCCAAACATCGGTGCGCGCACGAAAACCCCGCTGTTGCCGCCCTTGCTGATCTTGAATTCCCCGCGCAGAATGAAGTTCTCATACTTCTTTTCGGACCTCAACCAGCCGCCCGGTTTTCCGGTGCAAACCAAAACACCCTCCTTTATCTGCCAGCTTGCATCCGGAACCACCCAGCCTGAGAAATCCCGCCCGTTGAAAAGCGGCACAAATCCTTCGCGCCTCTCCTGCGCCGAAAGCGCCGAAGCCGCTTCACCGGCAAACGTGGGTAGGACCGCGAGAAGCAAGCCCACCGAAATTAAAGCTTCCAAAAACAAACGACGATTCCTCAACTAAATCAACCTCCTCAGCTCAGACACGCATTTCGGAACAGCCGTGATAGGACTTTCTCTTGCCTCGTATTCTATGGACAGGTATCCACGGTAGCCAACAGATTTGAGCATCTGGACAATACGCCGGAAATCCGCCTCGGTTTCTCGCCCTCCGGCCGGAGTAACTTGCGTTTTGATGTGCGTGGTCACGGCGTAGGATGCCACCTTCGCGATATCCGCATACGGGTCAGCACCACGAAAATTGCCTGTGTCCAGGTTCAAACCGAACCAATCAGATTTTATCTCCTTCAGGATGGCCAAAACTTGCTCTGGAGTGGACGTAATCCCGCCGTGGTTTTCAAGGGCCAGCATCACCCCACGCTTGGATGCATACTCAAGGCACGGTTCCATACTTTCCAAAAACCATTTCCTGGTTTGTTCCTCGGTGGATCCCCTCGGTACACTGCCGGCAAACACCCTCATACACGGCGCGCCCAGCTCCACCGAGCGGTCGATCCACGTCTTCGCCAAGTCAATCTGCTTATCGCGTTCCGGACCGGGAGGAACCGCAAAGCTTCCACCGATGGCAGTGCCGCTTACCTCCAATCCAGCCAGGAAAACACGGCGCTTCAAGCGGTGAAGATAAGCCGCGTCCGTGTCCGGTGGGAAGTAATAGGAGGTCAGCTCAACCCCGTCCAACCCCATCTCGGCGCATCTATCCACAAAATCCTCCAAGGTCATAGTCCGAGATTCTCCCTGGAGGAACTGGCGGTAGGAGTAAGCACAACAGCTTAGCTTAAGTCTGGGTTCACCTGGGCGCTTAAAAGGCTCAATCGCCCCGGCGGGCAAAGAAGCTCTCGAAGCCACAGCGCCAACAACGGCCGCGGCTCCAAACTGAAACAGCCTTCGCCGTGTAGTAGACATGCAGCACCTCCACACGTTTCTGCGCGCAAAAGCGATATTACCTGATCAGCTCCTCCCAAAGTGCGCGGTAGTAGCGCATCAAACGCTCGTCATCGGGGCTTCCGGGTATCTCGGCAAGCGTAAAGCGGTTGTAGCCGGCCTGCTTTAGGAGCAAAAACAGCTCCCTCCACGGGTAGCGCTTGTCGCAAAGCTCATTGATGTGGCAGGAGCGAATATCTTTCCGAAGTAGCTCAAAATACTCCTTAACAGAGCCATCCTTTAAATCGGTCAGATTGGAGTTCCAGCACACCCCAACCTGCGGATGCCCGCAGTAGTCCATAATCTTGCGGATATTCGGCGGGGGAGAGGTTCCGCTACCGTGCACCTCCCGC
>Ga0080004_1124370_pt1 | contig 25303 bp, 20 predicted proteins | sample WasSprMetagenome_FD_69207 | JGI IMG/M metagenome (GOLD analysis project Ga0080004, IMG submission 69207) | Sulfidic aquatic microbial communities from Washburn Spring, Yellowstone National Park, USA - WS (SPADES assembly) (version 2) | ecosystem: Environmental > Aquatic > Thermal springs > Hot...
AATTCTTCGATGATCGTACTTTCTATTTTAATTTGGTATGAGTTAGGGAGTAAATGTTAAGGTTTTCCGTTCTATTGCATGGATAGATTTGCGAATTTCGAAATTAAGCCACAAAGCTATAAAGCAGATACCTAAACATGGAAAAGGTGAAAGAACTTCAGCGGAATATTAGCAGCTATTTAAGCCGCAAGAGCTATCGTGGATATCACTAGACCTGCTTCTGATCATCATTAGGGTCGGCGAAAGGTTTGATTCTGCAAGGATGACTAGCATCATGCTTGTAGTCCATGGTACAAGTGGAGATCTAGATCTAAGCCTCGAAGCCTTCCCAACTACGTGGAGTATTAAGGCTATTGACATCTTCTCTTCGGTGCTTCTCAGCTACGTTTACGTGTTCGCTGTGCTCTCTCAATCCATGGATGATTGTGCTATCCAGGTGCATGCATGCTGTTTAAGGCTCAAGTCTCTGATAAAGTTTGCTTAGATATTCTTCATTCCAGTTGAGTAGAATATTCCAATTGTTTTTTAATGGTTGAAGTTTTGAAAAGGCTCTGGATTCTCCCCAATTAACAATGAATCTTGTTGGGACTAAGTAAAGGTCAAGTGTATCCATATCTACGCCAATAATAAGGTCATTATGTTCAGGAGTGTACTTGTATTTTTTAACGCCAGGTTTATATATGCGGTTCACACCACCTCTCGTCCCCCCGGTAAACTTTACACTTTTACGACGGGAAGCCCTTATTTGGCATCGTAAGGGTATCTCTCTTCCTTGCGGTTTTTCGTAAGCAAAGACAATTAGATCGAAGGGCTCACCTTTTAAGGCTACTAAGGAAACGTTGAATCCTAATCTAATTAGTATGCCGGCAACGATGAACTGATGAGCATCTCCTAGCAAAGCCTCAAATTCCCCCCTCAATCTTCCAGTAACATTTAAGTCTGTAATTTTCCCCATGAACCTCCCTCAGCAAACATTTGGTCTTCTTAAAATTACCAGGTTTTCGGTTGGCGTCCTACTGTCGACTATATTTGTTGCTGGATTAACTTTATATGAAAACAATCTGCGTGCCACAATCTTATCAATCAACGTTGCTTCATGAATCCATCCTAGTGATGAGAAGTGTTCTGCAAAAATCTGATCTATTGGAACAGGATGTCCTCTTATGCTTGCTCTGCCGACAAATAGGAATATATAAGATGTTATTTTGTTTTGAAGACGGGTTAGAGCGCCGAGAACACTCCAAAAGTAGTTATTGAATATTCTTCGTAGATTTGCTTCTTTGATCCGGTTTTCCCATTCCGAATAGGTTTTAGAGTAGATATGTTGTGGCGTGACATTTCTATATGGTATTTCCAGTTTACTTAGCTTGCTAACCTCCTCCTCTGAGAAGCCCAGCCAGAACAGATCCATTTTAGCTTGGCGAATGTATTCATGAGATTGAAGGTATGGAGGCGAAGTTATTAGAATGTCCTTATCCTCCTCAAGCCCCATACATAAAGTATCTACGCCTCCTCTAACTATGCTTCTTACATTTTTGGGGGAGTATCTTTGGTATTCACACATTCCTTTAAAAACATTCTCAACCTCACCTCTAAGTAAACGGAAGAATTCTGCTTTCCAGTCAGTTCCTAAAAGTGACTTGATCCTCTGAACGGATTTTGGTGATTTGGAAAGTTTTTGACGTTGCATATCATCATAGGAGAAGTATCGTGTCGTCTTTAGTAATGGTATGACCAGAAGGCGCTTTGCATAGTCATCCTCAATAGAATGATAGAAGCCCCATACTCTAAACAGGAAGGGCAGGAAATCTTCAGGATACCAATACTGGATCCTCCTCCATTGCGGAATGAATTCTTCCTTACAGCTTTTCATTTGCTGAAGCAAAGAAGTTATGTCCAAGCTCCTTGGAGCCTGTATGGCTGAGGCATGTAGAACCTCTAAAAGGGGGTTCAAGTCCCAAAGCTCATAATCACAACCATATATTCTTGCCACAACACCTACAGTACCATATCCAGCAAAGGGATCAAACACCTTACTTCCCGGCTTAGCATAATTCTTAAGAATATACGCTACTACTTGTGGAATAAATTTAGCTGGATAACGGTAAAGTCCAAATGTAGCGTATGTTGTGGATGGAATTTCGGGAACTAGCTCACGGAAGGATACGTTTTTATATTTACCTTCAACTTCTAACATCGACACCAATTATTAATTAGAATCATCCCTTTAAAAATTTCCCACTTTCTCCATAATCTCCCCAAAGACTTTAAAACCTCAGACCCCATCTTTCATGTGTATTACAGCTAGGGTAGGATACTTCAAGATAAGTATATATGCACACGTCAGTATTTATAAACAGCTTTCACATAAATTTATGACCTTTAGTTTGAGCTGTATCTGGCTTCTACACGCATTTTCAAGCTCTGAAACTCAAATTTGCTGAAGAACTGAAACTTAGCTATCCGATTAGCTATTTAGCTGAGCCTAGCTTCCCCTTAATCCCCCTCTTAATCCATTCAATATCCCCATGCCTAACCTCCCAATAGTGTGAATTTAGGAATTCTAACACCGATGAGGGATAATTCCCCGCATGCCTTAAGCCTTAAAAATCTCCTTCAAAACCATGCCTTCACATAAAGCCTAGGAGATCTCCAAAACCTCCCATCAATCTTTAAGTCAATATCCATAAAATCCAACATATCTAAACAGCCATCAAGAAGCGCGCGCGTGGAGGAGGTATAGCCTTAAGACTACTGGGAAGATTAATACCATAAAAGTTGCGTGGAACGGCTTCCCCTCAATAGAGAGGGCACGGAGATTCCAGTTTAAGCATCCAATCCTTTATATAACTGGAAGTAGGAGGGAGAGGAGGGTTTCAGTCTATGTTTTTGAAGTAGAGGATTTGGAGGAGCTAAAAAGGGAGGCAGGGGATGAGATGTGGTGGATACCAAGGAGGGGAACGAATCCGAGGGGTTTTGGAATAAGGAGTAAAGCCGTTAGGGAGCTAATAGAGAAAGCTAAGAGAAAAGGTAATTTTGCAACGGTAAGGTATCAGCCAATCAATATAGATGGTATTAGGGGGAAGTATTGGAAGGAGTGGTATGACGTATTAAAAAGACTGGCTTTAGAGTTTAAGAAAGGTACTCCGTAAGCTTCCTCTCAGCCAGTATCTTCTTTATTCTCCCCTCCGCTAGCCTAACATAATCCTCCTCTATATCTATTCCTATGAAATGTCTTCCAGCTTTCAATGCTGCAACACACGTTGTACCGGACCCTACGAAAGGATCTAAAATGACATCCCCCTTGAATGAGTATAGCTGTATACATCTATATGGTAACTCTTCCGGGAATGGTGCTGGATGCCCAACCTTCCTTGCTGATTCCGGCATAAACCTCCAGACACTTTTTGTGAACTCTAGGAACTCATCCCTCGTAATGGTATCCTCCTTATTTCCCCTCTCCCTTTTGAAGCTTCCCTTAGATAATACAATAATGTACTCATGCTGGTCTCTTAATATTGGGTTTACAGCTGACTGCCAGGATCCCCAGGCCGTTGAGGCTCCACTAACAGCATCCCCTTTATCCCAAATAATCTCCCCCCTGAAGAGGAAGCCTATCTTCTCAAAGACTTGTATGAGGTAAACGTGAAGCGGTATGTATGGCCTCCTCCCAAGGTTAGCTACATTGAAGCATACCCGACCCCCCCAGACGAGCACCCTATAAACTTCACGCATAACTTCCTCGATGAAATCAAGGTATCCGCCTAGCGTTAAGTCCTCATCATAATCCTTGCCGACATTATAGGGTGGTGAAGTAATCATTAAATGTACGCATCTATCAGGTAGCTTCTTAAGAATATCGCAGGCACCGCCCAAAATAATTTTATCAAGAAACTCCCTCGGCACCTCATTTTCCATAAGATCTATTGGTGATGGTTTTGGAAGAACAACGTCCTTGTAGAGTTTCCGGGAATAGAATGGTGTTGAGTCATGGCTCTCCCTCCCAGGAGAGCCGAAGCTGCTTGTCTTCGTCCCCTTAGCCATGACCTCGACCTCCCTTTAATGGCGTTGCCACAATTATCAGATTTCCACCATCAGCCTTAATCTCCCATTTAAGCTTATCACCCTCCGAAAGATCAAACTGCCTAACAATCCCCATGGGAACCGTTGTCCTTAACGATCTGCTCTTCGATGTAGCTTTAGTAAGTACCGTAATCTCCCCCATCGCCAACCACTATAATGAATACTAGGTAAAATTATTTATAAAGATTTTGGTATAAAGTTTTGCATTCAACCACCACCATAACCCTACCTCTAGCTACCCACACCTCCCTCCTAGCCTCTTAGATGCCTCCTCCTCAGCACACGTAGAAGACACCATCCCTTCAAAGGTTCTCCTGAAGACCTCCCCAAAATCTTATCCACAACATCATAAGCATTCAGATAAAGCATACAGCCACCACTTATAAATAAATTTTAGCTCCGTATCATTAACCTATGCTGAAACATTCATGTATGCTCATCCTTAATAGGGTTAAAGACCGAAAACCTTCTTGCCCTTGAAGTGTTGAAATATGTAGGGATAAACGAATCTCCATAACGCTCCCTGAGGCTCTTAAACCACCTATATTTCCTCATCCTTTCATCTATGGAGGTGGGCAACGTTCGCATCTAGCACTCCACCGCATGTATTCTGGGAGAAGGCATCCTCTTGCTACTCTTGGTTTACGTCTCATAGCAGCTCTCCATCCTGAATGTGAATTGCTCAACAATTCTAATCACCTAATGCTTAATTGATAGTGGCTCATGAGTTTTCGTCCAAGCCTTCAGGAAGCTTTCCTCTATTCTATATCCCATTTACCCTAATCCTCTCCCCCAATACTACAGCCCTCCTACCCATTTCGTAAGCCATGTCGTTCATGCCTGCGCATCCTTTTAGCAAGAAGAGGCAAGCGTCAGCGAGCAAAAATCATCCCGTTTAGCCTATATTTTGCCAATTTCCCCATCCTTAATCTATTTGGTTTTAAGGGCTGAAGAAATTTTGAATTTGAATAGCGAACAGCTCAGAGAGAGCTTGGATTAATCTTAATGCTTATGATGCATTCTACATAGTTTCTCATCCAAAACAATATACTCAGGATTTCCCGTATCAAAATCGCTCCCAACTCTAGCACCTTTTCTGAATACATCTTCATCACTCCAATCAGCTCTTCCTATATAGATTTCAATGGCTAGAAGTAATCATCCACACCTAGAATTGACCAACTGCTTTGTTCTTCCATCAAAGATTCACCAGTAATTACATAGCAGGGCTTACCCATCTCCTCCTCCATCCTCTTCAACTCCTCATCAGATGGCTCATATCTTTTCCTTGAGGAGTAAATTACTTTCCATTACAGACAACTATTGACCGGGCCTTATTCTCTTCCAACTTCTTTTCTATCCAGTCTCCATGAAGCTCATGCAGTCTCTCAATTATTATCCGAGAGGCTAAGCTACTGTACTCATCATTATTGACAAGAGACCTATACTTATCTAAAGGTATGTCAAAAGGATCTACTCCCCTAAAATACTCCTCTATAGATTTCAGATCTTCCCGCACATTTAAACAGTTAAAGTTTAATGCTTAAATTTATCTTTAACAATTCGGGACGTGGCAACTTAAGTTCACCTCCTAGGTGGTTGTAGTATAGTATGAATAGTTTATTAGTAGGTTCCAGCATAGTGTTGATCTTCTGAATCTCTCGCTTTGTTGGTGGGTTTGATGTTGTTGAAGAATACTTTTGTTCTCTTGAATGATGAGTATACGATTCTACTAGGCTTCTATCTGAAGGCTTTGTATTGCATGTTAATCCTAACTCCTCCAATGCATGTTAAGCCATGGAGCATTATCAACGATGAATGCTGGCCCTCCAATATAGCAGTTTAAAACTTCATCTATGAATTTTTGTGGTAAAAATATTTTGATGATAAACCCTCATAGATCTCATTCCTATCAACATCCAGCATAAACCCAACCAAACCATTAACCTTAACGCACATCTCATCAAGCGCTATAACTCTTCTAGGTATTCTGGATGGATTAACACTAATCCCCTAAACTTCCTAACTCACCTCCAACAGCTGTCTTAGAGACCCTATGAACCTCAGATAATTCTCCACCTCCTAAGACTTGAAAGCTGAATATAGAATGCTAACCCAAGAATCTTAAGCTCCAACGGAACCCTACTCCTCTCAAAACACCTAAACCCTCAACCAGAGACCTAATACTCAACATGAAATAATAAACAACAGAAAATATAAACCTTAAGTTGCCACGTCCCGCCCCGTCCACTAAAAAGTTTAAAAAGGGTTATATAATAGTAGTTTAGTGGTGGTGGAAGAGTATCAGATGGGAAACTATGGAGAAAGGAATGGGAGAAAAAGCTCCTCCTTATCAGATTGTCAAATGATAAGGATCTAGTTTGTGTAGCGGTGGAGGCAGGTTTAACCGATTACAGTGATCTATGTAGGAGAGCACATATAGAATCTATATATGTTCCTGAAGATTTAAAGGGGAGAATTATTAAGGAATGTGTGGAGAGAGCTAGCGATGAGAGGTTAGTGGAGGCTTTTAAGAAGATAAGGCCAAGCCTTTACCCAGACATGCCGTTTAGAGGGAACTACTATACTTATCTTGGAAATGGTGATCTGCAGTTAAAAGGTTCTTGGAGTGATGTGAAGAAAGATGCCTACGAGCTTTTGGAAAAAGGTGGTGAGAGAATTTACGCATTTCTAAAGGCGATTATAGATTTAACTGAGGAAATGTTGAGGAAAAACGATCCCAGGTACTGCTATATCTTTGGTCCTGACTACGGAAGTGTTTTGAGAAAGATGCGTGAGATCCTGGGAAGACTTGAGGCCCCATTACCTAGAGATTTTGCCCTCCTTAAAGCCTCAGGAATATACTATAAGTCGGGTAGCCGCCGATACCCTGGCCACTCAATACCTCTTGAGATAATTCCAGCATTAAAAGAAGTTCTTGAAGAGTGGAAAAGATCCAAGGAAGTAATCCATTATTAGATACATGTATGAGGAATAAGCTTATCGGAAGGTGTCGTAATGCCAAGCTTTCTCGATGAGTTTGCCTCATCCATAAACAGCAGGAAAGAAGAAATGAGGGAGAGGATTTTCAAGGGCAAGCCAAATCCGCTTCGAGATAGATTTAAAAAGCATTTCAACTCTCTATGGATACCCATTAGGGAGACCGGAGAATTCATTTTAAGCCCCTCCGAGCTTGCTATTATTGCTGTTGATTCAAGCGTATACACAAATCTTCTTTCAACAGGAGGCATATTCTACGTCATTAGATCTCTTGCAGTTTGTAGGGGTAAGAAATGGAAAAGGCTTGAAACTGATGTTTTCTTCACTAAAAAAGATTTTTCAGGAGTGCATGACTTCATCGGTAGGAAGATGGAGTTGTTGGAATTTAAAGTAGCGATCGATTCTCTGAAAAATGGCTTTAAATGTGATGCAGTTATGTTGGATGGCTCTCTCTACGGGAGGGCCATGCATCTTCCCCTCGAGGAGAAAATCGAGGGGGAGGAAGACCTACTCCTCCACTACTTTCAAACCTATCTAGAATTGCTTGATCTCTGTAGGAGGAGAAATATTCTCCTCATCGGTGTTAGTAAGGAAAGCAGGTCAACATTTTTCCGTGACTACATACTCAGATTGATCTTCGACGAGGAGCTTGGGAAAGTCGATATTGATCCAGATGATTTGGAGAAGCTGAAGAAAATTTTTCCAGAGGTCTTAGATAATGAAAAGGCTGCCTTTGATAAATTTGAAAAGCTAAAGGAGAAACATAAAGGCAAAATGGAAGCTATTGAGTTGGTTTTGGATGAGCTAGCATCATCGAGACCCGACTACCAGCTAGTTATTAACTTCGCGGAGACCTTAGGCTACACTCAGCCCTTAATACTTGGCCCTTCAGCAAGGATGGCGAGAGCTATGAAGCAATATCTCTCTAACCCGAGAAGATATGTTGAAAACAACTTTCCGAGAGCGGTAAGGAGGAAAGGTGATGAATTCATTAGTTGGGCTACTGGGATCCTTTCAAATATCCCAAGGTTGCCGGGCTTTATCTCGTTTTACATCCTACTCGATCAAAGGGATTCGCCCATAAGAATTGATTTACCCTATTGGGAACAACCCCTTCCTGAAATAACCTGGCCTAAGCCTGTAAATCTTGACCTCAAGGCTTTGCTGAGGATAATGATAACCGGCTATTGCGGGCTGGATAGATACAACCTCTGGCTAGCTGATGTAGATGAAAAGGTTAGGATTAGGAGGAAAATCATGGATGAAATCTACTTCCCATATCTTGAAAAACTTTTTCAAAGCAAGATAATCCGTGGAAGGGGGTATAGACGTGTCAAATATCCGTAGGGAGATAGGGGTAATAATTGGGGAAGCAAGCCCCACAGAATTCTACTTCTCCTCAAAGCCTGAGGAAATGCCGCCGCGCTGGGAATATCTAGTGGCCTACTCGGAGGAGGATGTAGATGGAGAGTTGAAGAAAGTAGCAGTTGTAGCACAGGTAGAAAGAATTGTTTCCGCCAGCCAAGCACTTACAAAGGAAATGGACCTTGAGATCATTAAGAAAATTGTGGAATCGGGGCTAGCGGATAAAAGAGCTTGGGGGCGGGCAAGGGTGCTAGGCTTCCTAACTGATAGTGGTGATGTACTACAGCCGAGGAGGGCAGTAACACCGGGGAAAACAGTATATATTGCGCCACCGGATTTGCTGGAGAAATTCTACTCCTACCCGAGGGATGAGGCAATCTATATAGGAAACTTAATAACGAGAAGAGAGGTTCCAGTATACCTATCCATAAAAGGATTTCGAAGACATCTTGCAATCATAGCTCAGACAGGTGCAGGAAAAAGCTATACAGCCGGCGTACTTGCGGAGGAGCTATTAGCGATGGGGGGAACGATAATCATGCTTGACCCACATGCTGACTACGTCTTTCTATCAAAAGATGTTAAGGGTAGAAGACATGAACTCTCAGATAGGATAACGGTATTTAGAAATCCAGCTAGCACTGGAAGATATTCGGAGGCGGAGATTGGAGGAGTTGAACCTTATGAGGTCTGCTTCTCAGACCTCGATATAGACGAGATTTGCCTGATTTCAGGAATAAGCGAGCGCTTCACCAATATCAGAAGGGGGATTGAGGAAGCGATTAGGAGAGTAAGACAGGATAAAAAGGTCTTCCTCCCCAGGGATCTGTTGGAGCAGTTACAGAGAGCAGAGGATTGGAGAAGTGAGGGTGTGGAGGATAGGGTAATTAGAGGAGCTAGGCTAGCTCAAACATATGTGAGGAGGCTGGTGGGGATGAAGGTGTTCAGCAATACCACCACAAGTATAGATAAAATGTTGAAGCCTAAGCATCTATCTGTAGTGGATCTTTCAGGGTTGGAGGATAGAGTCTCGGATTATATTGCCTACAAAATCCTCTTAGGAGTCTATGACAAGAACGTAAGTGGTGAATTTAAATATCCTGTATTCATCTTCATAGAGGAAGCCCATCGCTTCATACCACCAGATGAAAAAACATATTCAAGCAGTACGCGCGCGCGTACATAATCAAAAATCACGTACATAAATATATGAGGTACTGAGGTAAGCTCTTCTGGCCGTTGAAGTAAAGTATTGGGATAGAGAGTCTTGGATAAGCTACATGAAGAGCAGCATCCTACCCCTTTATGAATCCATACTCTCCATCCTGAACCTATGGGGGAGAATTAAAGAGATCGCTCACGGAAAACCTCTCTCTGAAATCATAAAGGAAACGCCGAACATGAAGCTTATATTTACCGAGTTACCAGTTTATAGGTTACTGGGAGCTAAGTACTACTTCCTCAAATTGTGAGGCAAGAAGCCTAAGATAGCATGCATGATGAGGAGGACCGAAGTCGTGGAGTATCTGGATCGCATATCTGTCCTGCTGGAACGCGTGTTAGTCCGTGCATGCGGGCTCGGACTGGTAATGCAGGAGGAGCTTCAAAGAGTTCAAGAGGACTCCAGAAGGATTGCCTAGGAGATCCTAGCAAAGCCTGAAAGCATTTCCGAGAGATTAGGGAACTCCTTAACAAGCCCTGAACCTAACAGTAGCCTACAACGAATATACAAGGCTCATATGGCATCTACGTAAAATACCTAAGAAATATGTAGCTGAGCTATATCCAGAGATTCTTAATCCGGAGGTCTTCAACCTCATAAAGGAGATGCTTGGCTTAAGGGAATACGTAGTCCCACAGGTTGAAGACCCTAAGATCGTAGATATGTATACAATCTTCTCATTCGACTATGCGACAAGAACTGATGAATTTTCGGAGATAATCAGCTCGAGTCTACACATGAGCCCTATGAAACCATCGGAGACTGTCTATGCAGGGTCAATGAGCTCATCTGGGAACTGCTCGGGGATAGGGATTTAAACATATATGTTAGCGGTGGGATGCCGGACCCATTCGAAATGAGCATAGCGGTAAGCGATCCTCCAACAACACATGTCTACCTAAACCTTCTGGATGAAATCTGTATACAGTATTTACGGGCAGGACTGAACTCGTGAAAGGAAGGGATGGAAGGCTTCTGATAATCAGAAGGTGATAATATCATAAGCATGGTAACGCATACGTGACTTCTAAAGTAGAGGTGGTGAAGCTTGACGAGATCCTGATATCATTACTTTAGTAACTCACCATATTCTCTAATATGTTTCCCGGAGACCTTAATTATGTTCATCAATTTTGCAGGGTTTTTCAGCAACCAGGCCCTTGGATTATTAGGAATGCTTTCTACAGCGATAAGCCAGTAGCTTTCTCCAAGCTTAAATGATCTCTCGGCTGAAAGTTCCGCTTCAAAATTTTCAATCCCCCCTCTGCTACCCTTAACTTCAACACAAACAATGTTGCCTTCTACATCAACTTTAAAATCACATTCACCTCCATGACTTACGATCTTGCAACCCTTACTAATTAGTTTTTCCCTAGCAAACCATTCAGCAAACTTCCCAACAACATCGGGATTAACATTTTTCCTAACTCCTAACAGCTCTACGAAGAATTTCCTCCATGAGGTGGCCTCCAAGGGGTTTTCAAGATACTTAGGGCTTACGAATGGTCCTATCTGGAATCCCTTACTCCTCCACTGGAACCATCTTTCCTCAGGTTCGTATACATCATGGAGGATACATTCGTTAGAGTATGCAAACCTATCATCATCTGTAATAAGCTTCAATACAATACGCTTTAAGCAGCCATACACGGAGTCGTAAATATGCTTTAAAAGTCTCACAAGTTTTATGTTAACGTCAGCTGGGGCCTTGTCGAGAAACTTATTAACTTCATTGATGAAATCTTCGACGTAGCCTTTAACTACGCATTGGCATCCATGATATGTATAGAGCTCCAAGCCCCTTACTATCTTAGAGAAGAGCTTTTCCCAACCCTTAACATCAGCATCATACTTAAGGTAACTATCAACGTCCAGCAGCTTGATGCCCAACGTCTTTATAGTATCTTCAAGCCCCTCAAACAGCTTTAACGGATACCAAACATTATCGGATCTCTCAATAGTTCCGCTCCTCGTTAAAACCCATATTGGACTAACTACCTCAATTCCGGATCTCTTAACTAGTGTTGTTGCTACCAATAAATCATCTGCTTTAGGAGGCTTGCTCTCCACGGAGATTTGTCTTAAAATGAAGTTCTTAACCAACTCCTCTAAACCAACCTCTCTAACTCCAAGCCACTTGAGGATCTCAACACCAACAGCCTCGATGAAAGCCTCATGTACAAAGTTGAGTGTTTTAAGGTAATTGTCTACCTCCGGGAACTCTTGTGAAAACTTTTCAACTTCGGGCGGAAGCTTAGGTAAGTATGTTTTAGACGCAAGTTTCACATTATTGGATGATGTTAAAACAAATCTATTGTCAGGCGGTATGGAGACATTCCTTTTATATGCTAACTTGTAGACTTCACTTAGGAAGCTTATTATCTTATTGAGGTCCTTACCCAACTTAGCCTTGATGAGATTCTCGTTCAGTAAGCTTCCGATATCTAGTGTGGATACGGAATCTCTCTCACGAAGCCTAACCCTGGGATCCAGTATGTGTTTTTCAACACCATAGATATGCTTAAGCTCCCCTTCATCAAGCAGACCATATTTGATGAGCTGTAGAACGTCTTCGGTCACTCTTACCACGGAGCTTAGCTTAACTTCATGGCCACCAACGCATATTACTGGAGCATCTGAGAGCTCTTGGCATATAGTTGAAATTATGTATGGCCTGATTAGCTTTTCAAAAACCTCGTCATCAATGTACTTATAGTCGAGGACTGAGAGATAGGATTCTTTGTAGTGTTTCTGTAAATGCTTGATAACAATATTAGTTAGATCTGCTATACATCTCATTAGCCAGTGATTCCACTTAGCCTCGATATTAACATATCTCCTTCCAGGGTGAACTATGAAGTCTGCCTGTATGAGAAACCTAAGTCCAGTTCTAACCTCATGTAGTGGTAGGAACGAGTACATGCCCCAGAACTTAGCTTCTTCAATAGGTTTAAGCTCCTCTCCTATAGGTGTAGTATGCAGGGAGAATGCTACAGCAACTTCACGCTTAACAACATCACTTCTTTTAGCCTTAATCGTTACACCATCCTTCTTAACATCTTCAGGAACTGCGAACTCCTTTTTAAAGACAAGGAACTTGTAGGGGGTGCTGGAGCCGTTCTCGGCGACTATGACTGTTACATGCTTAACCCTCACGCCATTAAAGACCTCTTCACCTGCAGTAAACCATTCTATAACCCTGCTTCTCTTTCCCACATGATCTACAAGTACGATTTTGCTCACGTAGTCTAAAAATAGGAATATTGAAGGCCCAAGCTCATCAAGGGATTTAACGATATCGTGGTATTTAGATTCATCCTTTAAGTGTATGATGAATCTAGTCTCGTTTTCAGGTACGGCCTCTGTTGGCTGTATTGGTATTGGTGTTACCTGCCACAGCACTTTTTCAGGTTTAAGGCCATGCTCCGTTAGAATACTCATAGCTTCACTTCTACTCCAATAATCCTCACGCGCGCGAGATTCTTGTAGTATAATGGAACGTTAAGCGTTGGAGTAACTGTTCTCTTTCAATTCTCTTTATTTGAGATTCAGAAGCATATTTGCATGTACAAGCATAAAGGATTGGTCCGCGCGCGCGTAATCTAACCCTTAAATTATCTGTTGAACTGTTATCTTTCAATTCTCTTTATTTGAGATTCTTAATCAAGTTAATAAGAATGGATTATTTCCAACTCACTTTCAATTCTCTTTATTTGAGATTCATTCCCTTAAGTCGATTACATCCCTTGAAGTTCTGAACTTTCAATTCTCTTTATTTGAGATTCATAACGTATACGTAGCCTTCATGGAACAGGCCAGAGCGATCTTTCAATTCTCTTTATTTGAGATTCGAAACCCCGAAGAGGAGTGATGAATGGGAGAAAGAGTCTTTCAATTCTCTTTATTTGAGATTCTTTATGATGCGTGGAGGGAAGGAATCGTAAAAGTAGTTCTTTCAATTCTCTTTATTTGAGATTCTTTCGCTTAAATCATGAAATCTTAAAAAAATATCCTTACTTTCAATTCTCTTTATTTGAGATTCTAACCCACCTAAAACCAATAAGCCTAATATTTTTGACTTTCAATTCTCTTTATTTGAGATTCAAATATATAAATTGCTATAGTTCACTATAGTTTTGTCTTTCAATTCTCTTTATTTGAGATTCTCATGCTAGTTTATTGAATGCTGTATTTAGAGGTGGTCTTTCAATTCTCTTTATTTGAGATTCTTGCCACCTATGGAGAGGACAGGGGAGAAGTGTCCCTTTCAATTCTCTTTATTTGAGATTCAAGACTTGTCAGAGAGGGTGAATGGGGTAGAAGCTATAGCTTTCAATTCTCTTTATTTGAGATTCGGAAAGAGGGATTACAGAAAAGAAGCCATACATTGAACTTTCAATTCTCTTTATTTGAGATTCTCAGATTCTTGTTCCAGTATAGGGGAATTGATAAAACTGCCTTTCAATTCTCTTTATTTGAGATTCGTTGCTACGTATAAAAAGCATGCATGCCCAGCTAAACTTTCAATTCTCTTTATTTGAGATTCAAGCGGAGGAGGAGAAGAGGAAGGAGGAAGAGGAGGAACGTCTTTCAATTCTCTTTATTTGAGATTCACCATGAGTAAGCCAGAAGACATAATAAAACGTATCTTTCAATTCTCTTTATTTGAGATTCTTTCGCCGAAGGCTTGGAGCTGCACGCTTTACTTCTTTCAATTCTCTTTATTTGAGATTCATGAATTGTGAAGGTGAAGCATCCATACCATCACTTTCTTTCAATTCTCTTTATTTGAGATTCGTTCCGGCTACTATATACTGGTGGTTTGAACATGTCCTTTCAATTCTCTTTATTTGAGATTCTTTTTTAATGGGTTTTTTAAGTTAGGGCTTTCCATTTCTTTCAATTCTCTTTATTTGAGATTCAGAAACTGCTTAGGAATAGAGATCAATCCAGAATACTGTCTTTCAATTCTCTTTATTTGAGATTCTCTACATCTTCTCTCGCTTTCTGCCTTAATATGGAGTTTCTTTCAATTCTCTTTATTTGAGATTCCTGTACCTCCAACTTGAGCTAAGTTTCTTGGAAGTACCTTTCAATTCTCTTTATTTGAGATTCCTGGAACGCTTACCTTGTAGCTTTTAACATCTTTAACTTTCAATTCTCTTTATTTGAGATTCACGTTTTTACAAGGACGACTCTGAAGATACAGGTTAGCTTTCAATTCTCTTTATTTGAGATTCTTAAGCCAACCTATGTTGGATTAGATGTTGAGGAGATCATCTTTCAATTCTCTTTATTTGAGATTCATGTCTACATGGATCAGGAAGCATTTGAAAAAGTAAACTTTCAATTCTCTTTATTTGAGATTCTTGATTTCTTCTCGCTCTTTAAGGATACTCTTAAGCCTCTTTCAATTCTCTTTATTTGAGATTCTGTAGAACAGCTCCTTTACCAACTCCTCTAGTGCCCGAAACTTTCAATTCTCTTTATTTGAGATTCGGGAAAAGTACGGTTTAAGGTTTGAAGAAAAGGTGATCTATCTTTCAATTCTCTTTATTTGAGATTCGTTGAGGGGAATGTTGTGCTAACATGCAGTCTTGAGCCTTTCAATTCTCTTTATTTGAGATTCATTCTAGGCGGTAAAGAACTAGTTAGTTTGCTGCTGCTTTCAATTCTCTTTATTTGAGATTCGCAACAGAGGATACTTTAGCGTTAATTAAAGCTAAGACCTTTCAATTCTCTTTATTTGAGATTCATATGGCTACAGTGGGATGATGGAGTAAAGGATAATCCTCTTTCAATTCTCTTTATTTGAGATTCGAAGCTATGAAATATGTGCCACGTGATAAGATCATCTCCTTTCAATTCTCTTTATTTGAGATTCTAGACTTAAACTCATCTTCACTCAGCTCTCCTCTAAAATATCTTTCAATTCTCTTTATTTGAGATTCAAAGAGTTTATATAGTAGTATTCTTGGTGGTTTATAAATTTTCTCTTTTGTTTTGTTTTACTCATGATGTTTTATGTAGTTTATCTTGCAGAAACTGGGCGGATTTCTTTAACTTATGATGTTTTTCTGCATGTAAAGAAGTTACAGTTAGAACATTATGGTTTATTGATGGATTTGTTATTAGTAGTATTTTGGTTTTCTTAACTGTGTCTTTGGTTTCATGTTTTTTGATCTTAATGGGCTTTGAATTAGGGTGTTGTAGGGAGTTATGGCTTTTGCTTTGTTTGGCTTTGAATCTAAGATGAGGTTGCATGTTGAATGAAGGGAAGTTGGTTTAGCTTATTGATGTTTACTTTGAGCTTCACTTACTTTATAATCTTAGCTACTTGATTACTATTGTCTCGATTGTAAGTAGAGGATGGTAGGGATTGAAAATTGAGGATTCATCAATAGTTAATTGATATACTGCAGCTTCATTAGGCTACGCTAAACTTAAATGGTAAAATCAGTGAGGAAGTAAATAGGCTTGAATTTAGTAGCGATAGATGATTGGATTTACGGGAAAGCTTAGAGCTTCATAGGAATCAACATTAGTTTCACCATCTTAAATAATGTAATACTTAACATTAATAACTGGGTTTCTTAACCTAAAATTTATTAGACTATGTTTTAAGTAGTTATTATGTCTATGAAGTATATAACAGCTGTGGATGTCAGGGATTATGCTTTCTGTCCTATGAAGGTTTACTATGTGAATGTGCTTCATATTTATGAGAGAACTACGGAGGCTATGGAGTTGGGTAGGGAAATCCATGATGAGAAGTTTTTAAAACACTTAATTCCGGTGCTTAAAGCAGTAAGGGTTCTGAGAGATGTTGAAATAACGAGCAGGAAGCTAAAACTAACAGGTAAAATCGACTATGTATTCGTAACGAAGTTTAACGAGTACATACCGGCAGATATGAAGTGGTCGGATCCGGAGTATGGAGTAGCGCAGAAGCAGCATAGAATGCAGATAGCAGCCTACGGTCTACTTATTGAGGATGCTTACAGAGTTGTGGTGAAGAGAGGCTTCATACATTACTCAAGAGCTGGGAAAACAGTAGCAATCCCAATAACGGACTCCCTAAAAGAAGAGGTGAAGGAAGCTATAAAGAAAATATATGGAATGATAAGAAGCGGAGAAGAGCCGAGGATAAGAGTAAACATGAAGAAATGCGAAAACTGTAATTATAAAGCCTACTGTAAAGCGGAAGTAGAGAGGAAAGCATTAAAATTGAAAAAGACAATATTATAGCTCTGGTTCCTATCAAGTTCTTTCCATCATTTGGTATGTGTTTGGGAATAGGCTTTTTGAGAATTATTTTTACGAATTTTACCTCAAATTCTTCGGGAAGAGTCTTTAGTATTTCACAAATTTTTACCGCTTCTTTGAGTATATGTTATAGTTGATCTATTTGAGGCTTTAGAGATGGAAGGAATTACAAATTAAACATAAGCAAGCAGATATCTAGATAGAAACAATAGTGGAGGAAGCTTCAGCGAAATACTATTGTCTCCATGATTCTCTTCATCCTTAATAGGTCTCGATAATCTTCACTTAATGGAAACCATTATTATAACATTAACCAGTTTATGTAAGTATTTCGGTATATTTTAGAATGACATCTCTGATATATCTCGATGCTCTACCCTTAACAGTCTCATAAGCATCCCAGCTATCAGCTATCATGAGGCATGCTGTAACAATTCTACCTAATTCTACTTGAATGGAATCCTGTAGATGATAGAAATTCTGAATTTCTCGTGGATTGTACTCTAATGCTTTATTAACATTATTTTTAAGTATTTTAAGAATTCTGTTAAGTATTGAGTTTTCCATTATGTCTATTAGAGATGATATAACTGTCCTTAAGTTTTCCGCATTTTTATTATAATCTTCATAAATCATCTGTTTAATACGTGATTGATGCAGTTTCTCAATGGTTATTGTTCTTAAACCTTGATGATGTAACAGTATTGCTTGTGTAGCAAGACTTACTAGCCATGTAGATGTGAAGGGATACTGTTGCTCAGTATCTATGTACATATTACATGCTTGAACATAGATGTTTACCGATACTACTTCATGCATTGGAAATGTTAATGCTTCTTTCTCCTGCTTTTCCACATCGGCTGCTTGCTTCTGATAATACTGTAAAATCTTACCTATATCGTGAAACAACGCTGCTAATTTTGCTGCTTGAATAAGCTCGATATAATTTGTATCTGTAAGATTTACTAATGGTTGCAAAATATGTTTAATTAAGGCAGCCTGTAGTAACTTCTCTATTTTCCCAACAGTTCCCTGAATATGGTCTTCAAGAAGCTGTTTTTTAACTCCTCTTTCAGTTCTTTCAAGTCTAGCGTAGATCACCATGTAATATATCCCCATTCCTCATTAAATTTAATGTTGTGTTTTGCCTGAAGTCCAAGAAAGTAGACAATAGGATTTTCCCCCTCAGTCTCACGTAGCTTCCTTCTTATTTCTTTAAGATATTGGTTAAGGCTGCTTAATGGGTAATGTATAACCTGGTTCATAGTTGGACCTGTTAAGATTTTGATTTGCCGGTCATTAATTAATAATGCTAGCCTCACATGTTTATGTTGATTCTTAACCTCAACCTCCAAAACCTTGTTGTAATTTTTCCCAATGAAATCTCTACTTACAGGAATCACATATCGCTCAAGTATGGTATTGATTTCCTCATCGATCTTTTCCGAAGGACCTAAATATAATGATAGTAATGCTGCTGATCGAATAAAGCTTCCATTAAATTCCTTATCTATGGTTTTAAGAATCTCAGTAGGTTTTAGCCTATAATGTGTTAAGAGATCTAAGAATGCCGAAATTCTACTGGTAGTGGGTATATTAGGCTTCTCAATCGACATCAATAACTTTAAATAGTCTATATCCTTACTAGGTAATCTCCAATTAATGTTTACTTTCCTGCATTTGTAGGTATTGGTTGATGCATGTTTAGCTAAGTAATTTAGCATAGCCTCCGTCATTCTAACATCATATATGCCTTCACAATACGAAAAATCACCCTCCCCAATCACGATATGGATCCCGTAGTTCTTTCCATTTTGCACTCCATACCTAGCTATTCTTCCTACACGCTGTATTAGAGCATGAGGTGGAGCTACCTCCGTAATTAATGTATCAAAATCTAAGTTTACACCAGCCTCAATAACCTGCGTGGAGAAAAGAGATACTTTACTTGATTTATCTAAAATGTTTAATGCTTTTTTCCGCGCATGAGATGTCATCTGTCCATGTAAAAGTACAACCTCATAACCAGCACTTCTAAACATATCTGCATAGAACTCGAAATTGGTTACGCATCTCCTAACGCTATTAAACATTAAAGCTACTTTATCGCCTAACTCCCCGTTTTTAAGAAGAGCTTCAACAACTTCACCTAGACTTACATAATGAAGATAGGTTGAAACTTTTTCTGCATAGTCCTTAAATCTATTGTAAAACTCATCTCTTTCATCCCAGGCAAACTCTATCTTTGCCTCCTTAAGTATTTTCCTTATCTGTAAGCTGTATTCATGGTTTTCAGGAGCGTAAATTAGTACAGCTATTTTATCTCTGGCTTCGCTTGGGAGGATATAGCTGAAAATCCATGGATAAAATGTCGCGGTTAACATTATGGTTTTCAAGTTTACTTTAAGATTCCATTTAATAAGATCCCTAATTACTGTAACTACTTTAACGAATTCCTGCTCTACATTATCTATTTCCTCAGGCGTAACTATAAGATGTACTTCATCCAGTACTACATGAGAGCAGCGTGATATGAGAAAGGCGACATCGCTATGCCATACTGTCCTCCACATTTCTAGTACGGGTACTCCATAGAAGTTCATGAAGAAACTATCAAATGTCGCTACTGTATATCTTGATGTTAGAAATGGTGTTTTATCAACATTATCGACATGGATTCCTGCTTGATAGCCTACAGCATCCTTAAAATTCCTTCCAAGATCTTCAGCAAGCTCAGAAACAATAGCTCTTAACGGTAGTACATGAACTAGCTTACCTAGTTTATCCACCATATCAAATCTATATTGAAAGAAACGTGACTTACCGTAACCTGTTGGAAGTAGTGCTACTGTTATAGGGTACTTTTCAATGAGTTCGCCAAGTAATGGTAGAGCTATCCTCATCATTTAACCATTTCAGTAAGCTCTTTTGTTATTAGCTTGAACCGTTCATCTATTCTCTCAAATCCAATAAGTAGCCGTGTAATTGTATATAGGGAATCCATGATGGGGGCGCCTGTAAGTAAGTTGTTTAAGAATGTCCTAAAATGGGGAATAACTGTTTCAATTGCTGTAAGCTCTTTTTTCTGCTGAGCTTGCTGCATAATCTCCCCAAGATGCATTATCGCTCTATTAATATGATCAATTATACGTGAAGCAGTATCTCTTCCAAATGTGGTTGTTATAACCATGTATAGATTTTGCAGATATTCACTACTTAAGCTAAAGTATACTAGCGTATTTTTGCTTTCACTAAAAATTCCTCCAGGAAAAACGTATACGTTTACTGTTGGAAGCTTACCTATGTCAAGCGTTCCCTGAATATGACTCTTAACAAAAGCTAGTGAAAAATTGTGGTATATCAAATCAGGTGCCTCAAGTACTAGGTTAAGTGCACCGTGGGGAAGCAGGTGTCTTGTAAAATCCTCATTGAGATTTATAGTAACTCCATCTCCATAGCTGATACTATAGAGTTTCTGAACAATCATTAATGCTTCACTTACTGTTCTTGGAATTTCACCTACAAGAAGTAGTATTGAGTATTGTTCACCCATGATGTTTATGGTTCTTGAAGCATTTCTCACCATTCTCCAAATAAGGTTCACCATTGAGCTATGAATTCCCAGCTTTAAATGCCCTTTAACTGGTTTAGGTCCTTTTTCCTCTTCCCTTATTGATATAAACTTGTAACCCTTAGCGAAGAGATAGCATTGTCTCCTAAATAATTTTTTTAACATCTTACCTATTTCCATATATGTTGGAAATCTTTTATCACCTACTTCTAAGTTAACCAGATCTCTTGATGCGCTATACATCCATCCTGAAGCGATATGTTCAGATGGTTTAAGTTTAGGTGATCCAAAAATTTCATCAATTTTCTTTTTGAATGTTTCAATATCTCCCTCAATAACTACTTTTCCTAAAGCCTTATCAGCATCGTACATGTATGTAATACTTTTAGTAGCTTCAGATCCTGCTTCAGCCATAGTGATGCAGATTGCTGTACATATTGCATCATGAAAAATAGGGAGTGTTGGTGGTGGTAGGAATATCTCAAGTTTTGGAGACATTTACATAACCTCCATCGGTATAAGTAATGTTAACATATCTCCATCAGCTTTAATTGAGATTTTAAAGCAGTTTTTAAGAATTTTTACTGGAGTATATTGTCTCGGTAATGGTATAATTACGCTCCTTTCTATTGATGGGGAATGTGGTCTGAATGAAAACCATTGAAGCCATTCTTCTCTACTGAGAGGTATAGGCATCCTCTCTATTATGTAGGTAGCGGGTGGTTGAGGTGCTGCTAGGTCCATAGGGTAATATGTATTTACTAAGTAAATCTTCTCCCCCATATTTACTTTCTGTAACTCCACTTCACTTTGTGTGGTTTTCTCAATAGCTATTAGTGAATCTCTTGATCCCAGCCTTGAAATTGACCATGCTACCTCCTTAGGTAATGGTTTACTGCTTAGTATTGTAAGTGTTAAGGTTATGAGTGGAGCTGCTACATAGCCTATCTGAACCGGGCCAAACATTTCGGCAACTTTTAATGTTTCAGCGAAACGAGCAATATCAGCTTTTGGAGCTTGTACCGGCATTGTAAAATATCTTATTGTTTGAAGTGTTTGCTCCCCGGCCTGCTCATGAAGATGTAAAGTAGCGTACTTAATATCGAATTCCTGTAGGAACTCTACTGGATATGCCATAAAGTTTTTTCCCACTAGGCTATATTCACGGTTCAGTTTGCTTGTAGTAGCATAAGCACAAGCTAATGCTCCTACAATTGTTGTTGGTGGAGGTACAGCTATACTTTTCTGTGTAGCTGAAGCCGGAAAGGTTCTTATGCTATATCCCCAGTGGGTTTTAGCCATTATAGTTGTTAGATAAATCTTCATTAGCTAGTACCCTAGTGGATCGCTTTCCTCTTGATATCCGCTATGAAATCTCTAACACTGCTTGTCGCAATTATTTTAGCCTTCTCCTTAACAGTCTCCTCAACTACTTTTTTAATGTCTTCATCTTTACACCAGATGGAAATTTCAATTTCAGCATTTCCAATATCTTCCCTAGCTCTATTTGCTCTATTAATGGTTTCCAGCATAAATCTTTTAAGGTTAAGTACTGGAGGGCTTACAGTAAATCTAACTTTATCTGAAACAGCAGCTACCGCTACTTCAAAATCTATAAATGGTGTAAAGCGAGTTAGCTTTGCTCCAAAAAGCTTACCATCTAACATTTCAGCTAAAGCATCAAGTGCAAGCTCCTTTCTACGTTTAGCTTCACTAGCATCAAGTATAGGCTTACCAGATATACTGCTAATACCTATACCATCTACATCTAGGTTAAAGATCCATGCATATAGGGCTGAGCCTACTTGAGGATAATATGGTGCTTGTGCCGGGGGTATTTCTTTTGAGCTTTGTCTTCTTAATTCAGCTTCAGGAGCATGTCTAACCATGAATTGATGGTCTAAAGCCACAATGCCCTTCTCTACAGTATCATATGTTGGAACCGCGTAGGAAACATGAAATCTTGCTGTTCTTTTTACCGGTCCTTGAGTTACTAGAAATCCTCCAATATCCTCAACAACACAGCATTTTATGATTGCCTCCTCAATATCCCTAGCATTCTCCAGCGTTAAGCTCTTCTCTTCAAGGTATTTAATTAACTGTACCTCCTCAGAGCTGTAAGATATTTGGTTTGAAGTAAGTTTATAGAAGTTTAAATCGAAGTGTTTAATAAACTCGTTTCTAGTACACCAATAACAGACCTTTAGCTCCTCTTTTTGCGCTAATTCCGCTAGGAAGCTTTGGTATGCGTGAGCTAAACACTCCCCACTTATTGCTGGAACCCATCTTATAATGTACTCTCCTGTCCCCTTTCTTACTATCATTGGGGCTACTCTATGTCTAACAACGTTACCTACACTTTCAATCATGTTTAATGCTTCAACATTAACAAGCATCCTAAATCCTATACTAAGAAAGCTCATCACCTCACCTCTACTTTTTAAACCTCATCGATAATGCATGTAATGCGATGTTCCTACACTTATCAAGACTCTCCTCCCTATGCACTTCACAATCTAGTCCTGAAGCTAAATTGGTTACTGCCCAGTATGCATCCTTATACTTATCCTTACGCTCAGCTACCCGTACAACTTCATAGAGTGCAAACTTTGCAACTTCATGACTAACTGTTGTAGCTAAACGATCTATAACTGAGAAGCTTTCCCGCTCAGGATCGCTAAGCCATTCATCAAAAATCATTTCAGCCACTTTCCTAACATCTACATCACTAATTCTATCAATATTGCAGCATTTCTGCACCTCCTTAATTTGCTCAGATTCTTTATTAACCATAAACTCACCTCAATATATCTATACACAGAAAGATTTAAACTTTACTTTTAGAGATACATAGTGCAGAAAAATATTTAAAGAGATAATATAAAGCATTATATAGTGGTAGAAAGTATGGTTCGTGCATTATTTATAACGTTAGGATTTGAGGAGAAGTTTGCTGTTAGAGCATTAACTAGGCATGGGCTGGATAGGGGTGACAGGATAATCCTAGTTACAGGTCCCCGGATAGATAGGGTTGATAAAGCGATTAGCTTCATATCGGACTTTATATCGAAGTATTATGGTGGTGAGGTTGATCTGCATGTTGAGGAGGTTTCAGTGCATGATATATACGCTGCTATATCCTCATTAAGAAGGATCCTCACCTATAGGTCTAAGGATGCTGACCGGGTTATTGTGAATTTAAGTGGGGGTATGAGGGTTTTAATAGTTGCATTCATAATAGCCTTAGGGCTCATCAACATCCCAAATCTAACTGTAGAGATTGAAACTGAGGATTCATCAACCCTAATCCAAATCCCAACCCAAATAATTAAGGCATGGAGGCATCAGGTTGGAGCTGAAAAAACTGAAATACTGAAAATCCTAGTAAGTAGGGGGGACTACATGTCTTCAAGCGAGATCGCTAGATTAACAGGTAAGGATGAAAGCACTATTAGAAGACATCTCTCAAAGCTTAGAGAAATCGGATTAGTTGAAGTTAAAAGGCTTAAACCCCTCCTAGTTAAAGCCTCACCTACAGCCGCAATATTCGTATAGGTATCCCCATGATATCCTCCTTCATCCTAAAAACCATAATTACTAAGGGTACATACAGGATTCTAGGCTTCTCAGGCTTTACTGTTAGAGGTATTGCTTACGAGATTCTTAAATCCATGGATCCAAACCTTGCTGAGAACCTTCATGGCTTGAAGAGGATAGCCCCCCTCTCAACATCCCCGATAGCCATCGAGGCATCCGGGGGTAGGGTGCTTAGCGAGGGCTCCATATTCTCGTTTAGGATTTCGGCTCTTACAGATGATTTATCGATGAAGATTGTAAACTACCTGACTGAAAACATGGATTTAGTATTGAGGGTTAAGGATGCTGAAGCAAAGATCATTGAGCTATCGGTTTCAACCCTAGACCCCAAGAGAGTTTTGGAGGAGGCTAAGCCTGTTAAATCATTCTCCATACATTTCCTAAGCCCAACATTCTTTAGGCAGAGCTTAACCAAGAAGTGCTGCCAATACTGTCCAAACCTAAAAATTAAATGCCCCTACCTCAAGTGTTTCAAACACTACCGCTACATACCCCTACCGGAACCATACCTAATGTTTAGAAGCCTACTAAGACTATGGAGGAAGTTTACAGGTATCGACCTAAACTACAGGGAATATGTTGAATGGCTTCTTAAAGGTGGAATAGCAGTAGCAGGATTCCCAAACCTAAAAACAGTTAGAGTATACGAGCATCCAACAACACCAAAATGGAGCGTAGGATTCAAGGGAAAAGTACTATTCAACCTACCAGAAGACACATACAGCGAGGAAATGGCGAAAACAACATACACGCTACTAAAACTCGGAGAACATAGCAACGTAGGAGGAAACCGCACAGCAGGCTTCGGAGTAATAAAATACCAGCCAAAACAAGAAGTATAACATAATCAACTCCGAAACACTATAACTATTAATAATGTTTAAATATTAGTGGTTTATCAAGGATATATGCTTATACTTATAGCATCATTAGGAAGATCGCCGGGAGTTGTTACTGGAACGATTGATGCTCTTATTGAGGAGGGGTTAAGACCTGGACGAGTATACTTAGCGACAACAAGCGATACCGAAATATGGAGCCACTGTATCCCCCTACTTAGAAAGGAATTTCAGGAAAACTATCCTAATAGCTTTGTGGCTTAATTTCGAAATTCGCAAATCTATCCATGCAATAGAACGGAAAACCTTAACATTTACTCCCTAACTCATACCAAATTAAAATAGAAAGTACGATCATCG
>Ga0080004_1222956_pt1 | contig 25280 bp, 26 predicted proteins | sample WasSprMetagenome_FD_69207 | JGI IMG/M metagenome (GOLD analysis project Ga0080004, IMG submission 69207) | Sulfidic aquatic microbial communities from Washburn Spring, Yellowstone National Park, USA - WS (SPADES assembly) (version 2) | ecosystem: Environmental > Aquatic > Thermal springs > Hot...
AAACCAAGCCCTTGTTTTTCAACAGCCACCTGCCTCCCATTCACCATCCAGCTACAATCCAGTTATATGGCAGTTAGTATTTAAAGGTTTTGTCAATTTATTTTGCTTTCTATATGCTTCAGTTAAAACACAATTGATGACGCTTGACCTCCGCGTTAGCTTGAGCTCGGTTCAGGTGGCAAATTTCCCGTGCGGCCAGTCTTAAACTGCTGGCTCTTCAATTGGGATCTCCAGACTGTTTCTTGACGTGGTGGTTTTGTGCCAGCATTACAACGACACGACTTAAAATAACAGACGACAAACAATATCAGAAAATGGCTTCAAAGGTGGGGTGAAATGGTCAAGATCTTGGGAATAGTCGGGAGCCCCAGAGTGGGCGGAAACACCGAACTTCTCGTCACTGAGGCACTGAAGGCCGCAGCAGCCGAGGGCGCCGAAACCGAGCTGCTGAGGCTGGCCGAAAGGGAGATAAAGCCGTGCGATGGCTGCCGCTCCTGCAGAAAAACGGGGGAGTGCCGAATCGATGATGATTTCAAGCCGGTTTTCGAAAAGATGGTGCAGGCGGACGGAATAATCCTCGCCTCGCCGGTTTACTTCAGCTCCGCCACCCCGCAGATAAAGGCCCTGATCGACAGGGCGGGATACCTCTCCATCGCTAGGGGCAGGGTGTTTGAAAACAAGGTGGGCGGCCCCCTCGTCGTCGCCAGGAGGGCAGGACAGAACTTCACCCTGGCCGAGCTACTGTTCTTCTTCCTTCACCAGGGCATGATCGTTCCGGGTTCAACTTACTGGAACGTGGCCTTCGGACGGGAACCGGGAGAGGTGCTCGGGGACGAAGAAGGGATGCAGACGGTGAGAAACTTTGGCAAGAGGATGGTCTGGATCATCAAAAGGATAAAGGGACTCTGAAGTCCCCTGCCCACCTTAATCTATTTTGACGGGAATTATCCTCCGGTGCCTCACATCTACCAAGCCCTTGTCGGTCAGGCCCAGCTCGGGAACGGTGGGCAGGGAGATGAAGGAAAGCGTCATAAAGGGGGCGTTGAGTTTACAGCCCAGATCTCTGGCGGCCTGATTCAGCTTCTCCAGCTTCCTCGTCACGACATCTGGCGACCTTTTGCTCATCAAGCCGGCGATGGGAAGCTCCAGCTTTTCCAAAACTTTGCCCCGACCCACCGCCACCAGGCCGCCCTGAGTTCGCTTGATCTCGTTAACGGCTTTAGCCATGTCCGCCTCGTTGGCGCCGACCACGACTATGTTGTGGTGATCGTGCGCCACTGAAGAAGCGATTGCTCCTTCCTTCAGCTCGAAACCCTTAACAAAAGCCACCGCGACGTTTCCCGTCCTCTTGTGTCTTTCCACGCAGGCGATTTTCAGGATATCATTAGCAATATCGACAACCACCTTTCCATCGATGACTTTCAGCTCCGCCCGGATTTCCTTGTTGATTATCTGTCCCTCAATTATCTGAATCACCCTCACCGCCTGTACCTCCCTGTCGCTGGTTATCTCGAAATCAGCGGGCTCGACGCTTCTTTTCATCTTAACGGTGTTTGTGCTCCACCCCGGCCACCTGTACTCGCGCAACCGGACCAGCAATTTACCCTTTCTCGCCACCACCTGACCGTTTGCTATTACTATCTCAGGTTTGAACTCCCTGAGATCCCTCACCAGCACTATGTCGGCAAACCTTCCAGGGGCAATACTGCCAACCTCGTCGTCCAGCCGGAAGTGCTCAGCACAATTGATCGTGGCCAGCTGGACCGCCCTGACTGGATCCAGGCCAAGGCTTATCGCTTTTCTCACATTATAATCGATGTGGCCCTCCCTCACAATGTCGTTGGGGTGTTTGTCATCAGTGCAGAAGAAAAAGTTGCGCGGGTCTTGTCCCTTCACGGTAATCAGCTTGATCAGCTCCTCAAGGTTTCTCTCACTGGAGCCCTCCCGGATCATCACCTTCATGCCCAACCTGACCCGCTCCAAAGCCTCTTCTGCCGTCACGCATTCGTGGTCATCACCTATGCCCGCGGAAGCATATGCGTTGAGTTCAGCGCCGCTGAGGCCCGCGGCATGGCCAACCCTGACCTTCCATGACCTCTTTGTGGCCATCACCTTCAACAGATACTCATCTTGAGGCGGGATAACCTTTGAAGGATCTAGCTCACCCAGGCTGGCAACGGTGCTCCATTTCACCATCCTGACGACTTCCCTGACTCCCAACACCGCCCCCGTGGTCTCCAGACCCGGTGCCGTGGGGACTCTCGAGGAGATCTGAACGTATGTTTTCAGCGGCGACCCCCAGGCATCCTTGAGCAGGGAGTTGATGCCCCTCAGGCCCAGCACGTTGGCGATCTCCATGGGGTCGATGAACACGGTTGTGGTCCCGCATGGCAGAATGATCTTTGCCAGCTGAGTGGGGGTCAACAGCGTTGAATCCAGATGCACATGACCATCCAGTAGCCCGGGCACCGCGTAGTAACCGCTACAGTCAAAAAATTTTTGGGCAGGGCCGCTATTTTTTTCGATGCTGGCGACCCTGCCGGCAGCTATGCTAACATCGGTCCTTGTTATTTCCCCGGTGTACACGTTGACTAAGTTACAGTCCTTCAGAACCAGCTCCGCTGGCAATTCTTTCAGAGCGGTTCTGATAACCCTTTTTATCGCTGACAGTTCCTCGCGGCCTCGGTCCACATTATCCCCTTTTATCGGGTCCAGCCACTTCCAGCCGTTCAAAGAATCCACTTGTGATACCTTGGCGCTGGCGGCCCAAAAAGATATTCCTCAACGTTTGGACCATAAGTGGATAGATCCTTCTCATCGCCGTTAATTTTCACCGCTCGCTGCGTGAACTGGTAATCTCTCCCTTTTATGGCAACCACTCTACCGTCGACCATCACCAGAGCCGGTGCACAAACGTCGCCGTGTTTCAAGGCGTCCAAGAAGTCCTTGGCCGCCGACCCATGTGGTTTGTCGGTGATCACTATGTCGGCCTCCCTTCCCGGCTCGATAATCCCGCGGTTCATGCCAACAAATCGGCTGAAGTGCCTTGCCGCATTTCCAGTAGCCATGGCAACTACCTGTTCGGGAGGAACGTTGGTCATTGAAGCGACCTGCGCCATCAGCATCCAAAGGGACCCCCACTGCAGGCCCAATCCCACCGCTTGATCAGAACCCATCACGATTCTGTCCAGCTGCCCCTTTTCTCTTGCATATTCCACTATCTTCAGCGCCATCCTCGTGTTTGACTGTGCACTCAACTCCAATGCCGAGTCCCGCCGCGTCTTGTCGATTATTTCCTTTATCTCGTCCCAAGAGAGCGGGGTTGAGCCACCGCTGAGATGGGCCACTTTGTCTGGGTCAATCTTTACGATTTTGTCCGGAGACATGTGGGAAGACCCTGGAATGGAGCAAGGCGATGCGTGTGCTGAAACATGCCACCCGAACTCCCGGGCCCACTTGATGTACTGCATAACATCTTCGGGTTCCGAAAGTCCCCCGCCGCCGATCTCCGCTATCAGCCTTACTCCAGCATCAGTCATCTCCTTGAAATCCTGCTTGGTAAGTCCTCGCACCAGTATCAACGCGCCACCGACGACCTTCAAAGCACTGCCCGGCATCCAGCGCTTGTATATCGTCGCTTCAGTTATCGTGTTGGCCTTTGTGGCCACCGGGTCATCATAGTATCTTCCAAGTCCCCAGGCGTGTAGCCCCTCGGATATCAAGGTGGTAATCCCGCAATAAGCAAGATTTTCCATCCAGTTCATCGCTTGGCAGATTGCGGAGTAGTCATGGAAAGTTATGTGGGCGTGGGTTTCAATCAATCCAGGGATCACCATCATCCCATTGGCATCTATCACCGTCTCTGCTTCGCTATCCTTGATGGTTTTGTCATCCCCGATTTTTTTGATCAGGCCATTCTTCACCAGAATTTTTGATTTGTTCAGAGTTGGTTTGTTAATGTCTCCTGTAACAATAAGGCCGATGTTCTTGATCACTGCGTCCCCCTTTTCATGCTTTAATGGAAATGGTTCGCGCTTAATCTTAGCCAATCAATTCTACCTCCTTTTTTGGTTTAATTTATTTCTCGTTGATATATATTTTTTGTGAAGTTATTTTATTCCGATCATGTCAGCGTGGTAACTGTAAAACGATCAAGCTATCTTTTCCCTTATTTCTCTCAACACGCCACAGAGGGCGTCTGATAATATTTCAAAAATTATTTCCCCTTTTTCTCGGCTAGCCTTAGTAGGATCACCAACTACTCCACTTTGAGAGATATCCTTAAAATTCCAAGAAAAGGAAAAAAGATGGTGCGGCTTCTCAATGAGAAAATGCCGGTATCCCGTCTTCATCGTGAACTTACTGGGATAGGCCTCCCTCATTTTGTCACGAAAAACCAGATCTGGCCTCAAAACCAGCATCTGGGAGGTTTCAGCCTCACAGGCATGAAAAATACCCGCTTCGCCACTCTCTCTGACCTTGACTTTTAAGTCCTCTTGGATGTCTGTCTGCCACCAGTCAAAAACCGCTATAAAGGTGTTGGTCTCTTTTGCAATGTCGGAAGTCAAGGAACCCAGTAGCTGGACATGACCACCGTGCGCGTTAACGAAAACCATCTTTTTAAACCCCATTTTGGCAAGGGCAACGCAAACGTCTTTCACCAGATGAATCAACGTTATGGGTTCCAATGAAATGGTGCCAATCCAGTCCTTGCTCTCGGTGGATTTGCCAAATGGTATTGGCGGCGCCACCACAACCGGAAATTCCTTTGAAATCTTTTCTGCAGCTCTACGAGAAACTTCAATGGCGATGTAGTTATCCGTAAATATAGGCAGATGATCCCCATGTTGCTCCACTGTGCCAATGGGGATTAAAACGATGTCACAAATTTTGAGTATCTCTTTTATCTCAGCCACATTCATTTCTTCAAGAAGGTATTTCACAACGATCACATAATTACTATTTTAAAAGTGATTATAAAGTTTCTCAACGGTACCTAGTATAAACTAACTGTTGAAACAAAAAAAGAAAAAGTAAATAGAGTTTTAAAGAGTAGTCGGCACCGTTAATCTTCCCGCTATGATATCCTCTCTTGCCTTTGCCACCATGTCCTTGGCCTTTTGCGGAATTTGGGTATCAAAGTTGTAAAATGGAGCCATTTCCATTCCTTTGCCCAGCTCAATTGAATACTTGCCCTTGCCGTAGTTTCCGGAATAAATGTCTTTAATCATTGAAGACAGAATATCGCTGTAGTCGTAAACGTTGCTGGTCAACACATATCCTGGTGCCAAAACCGACTGATCCACAGGGTAACCTATGTAGAAGACCTCCTTGCCCGCGTCCCTAGCCGCTTTCACCGCCTGAATCACACCGAGGCTGGTACCATCTCCTTGGCAGTAAATGACATCAACTCCCTTTGCCATCAAAGACTCAGCAGCCACCCTGCCGCCCTCAGGATCTGCCCAGCCCCCGACATAAATATGGTCAAAGGTTATGCTGGGATCGTACGCCTGTGCCCCTGCCTTGAAACCGGCTTCACCCAAAACTATGTGCAGTGACTCCATACCTGAGATAACGCCGACCTTTTTAGTTCGTGACATTGACCCCCCAATTATTCCCAAAAGATAGGCAGTCTTTTGGGGAAATTCATCAATGACATCCACTTTTCCTGCAATCGCGTCCGCTGCCTTACCCTCGTTTATCAGGAAATATACGCCCTGCGATGCACCGGGAGCTACGGCCAAGATAGCCTCCCGATACTGGAATCCCCAAGCCCAGATCCAATTGTAACCAACTGCCACAAGATCTCTCGCCGCGCCTTCAGCATCTCCCGGTTCCACCAACTCAACAAACTTGTGACTTGTTATGCGAATCGGTAGATCCATCGTTTCAAGCTTGTTCAGTGCTACCAATGGCGCGTAATCCCATCCGTAGTCTGTCACCGTCCCTGACAATATGACTCCTACCTTCAACTCACTGGGAACCCCTGCTGCAGGACCCGCCGGACCAGTGGTCATCATCAAAGCCGCTGCGGCAACAACTACAACAATGACGATGATGGCAACAACAATCGCTATATTCTTACCTTTCACTTTTCCAACCTCCCGATTTTTGACAACTCAACTGCGTTTGTAATATTTATATTTCTTGTGCTTAAGTCTAATGGGAACCTGATGAAAAAAGTCCCTTATCTCTCTTGGATCACACCCATAATCTCCATAATCATCGGGTTCTGCATCGGGGCCATCGTGATAGCCCTGAGCGGTCTCAATCCCGTCGTCGCCTATGCAAGCACCTTTTCACAGTTCTTCAGCAGCCCCTTTAAAATTGGAGAAATAATCGTCTTCGCTGTGCCGCTGATGATAATTGGAGCGGGACTGGTGCTGTCATTTGAAGCGAACTTTTGGAATATCGGGGCGGAGGGACAACTCTGGGTGGGCGGCCTCCTCGCAACTCTGATCGGCCTTTACCTGAACACCTCTGCCCCTGTATACTTTGTAACGATGGTAATCGTGGCCTTTCTCGGCGGCGCTGCCTGGGGATTGATCCCGGTGATGTTAAAGATAAAGTACGGGACCAATGAAATCCTGACAAGCATGCTGATGTGTCCAATTGCCATTTTATTAATCGACGCCCTCTTAACCGGTCCTCTGAAGGATCCGGTCTATTTCTTTAACCAAACTCAACTGATTGCCATTGAATCTTGGCTTCCTGTCATAGTTCCGGAAACTAGAATCACCGCTGCTCTATTTCTGGCGCTAGCGTGCGTTATCATTGTTCACCTGATTCTACACCGAAGCTCGCTAGGTTACCAAATCAGGGCTGTCGGCCATGGGATTCGCGCCGCCCGGGCCTCGGGCATGGATGTTTCCAGAATTCTTCTGCTCACGATGATCATAAGCTCCGGGCTCAGCGGGGTTGCTGGCTACACCCTGTTGACATCGATACACCATCGGCTCCTGCGGGGATTTTCCCCCGGAGGCGGGTTTCTCGGCTTCTGGGGCTACGGTTACATGGCCATAGCCGTTGCGTTACTGGCTAAGGGCCGACCGTTGGCCACCATTGGCACGGCTGCCATTTTCGGATTCCTCGAAGCTTCCAGTTATTTAATGGAAGCAGCCGCGGGGGTTTCCAGATATATAATGATATTCGTCGAGGCGGTGATCCTGATAACAATTGTATGGCTTTACAAGATCCGGTAGGTGAAAAAATGGTTCTCGACATTCTCGGATACATCTTTTCCACAACCCTCGTTTACTCGACCCCGATTCTAATCGCGGCAATAGGAGAACTGATCGGCCAGCGCTCTGGAGTTCTGAACCTGGGCATTGAAGGAACCATGCTAATGGGATCCTTCATGAGCTACTTCGCCTCAATTTATCTTGGCAATCTTTATCTCGGCGTGCTTTTCGGGATCATCACGGGGATTGTGCTGGGGCTGGTCATAGGCAGCTCAACGATACTGCTCGGCCGAAGTCAAATTGTCACCGGAATTGGCATGAATATGCTGGGCATAGGTCTCTCCAGTTTTCTTTTCGTGAAGACAATCACCGACGTTTTCGGTAAGGTGCCACCAGCAGGGACCATCCCCCCAATTTTGGGAATCAGCCCCTTCACTTTCTTGGCCCTCATTCTGGTCCCGCTAGTCTGGTTCTTTTTGTACCGAACCACGGCCGGGTTAAAAGTCAGGGCAGTGGGAGAAAACCCGGAAGCGGCCGATGTAGCTGGAATAAATGTTTTCAAGGTCAGATTTTCATGCCTTCTCTTTGCAACATCTTTGGCCGGTTTGGCTGGCAGTTCTTTAGCTATCGGGACTACGGGATTGTTCACCCACAACATGACCGCCGCACGTGGTTTTCTCGCCATTTCTGTGGTCATCCTCTCCAACTGGTCCCCGATCAAGTCCCTCTTCGGGGCTTTGCTTTTTGGTCTCGTCTATTCCATACAGTCGGTTTTTCAGGCCTATGGAGTTCCGGTGCCTTGGCAGGTGACGCTGACTTTTCCCTACATTGTGGCCATAATTGCGCTTCTCGTTGCCTCACGCAGGGCCCGAGCACCAGCATCGCTAATGGTGCCATTTTTAAGGAAGAGATGAAAAATCAGAAAATTATAAGGTATTTGCCGCCTCCCTTACAACCATGCAGTACACAATTGAGACCTTTGACCTGTGCAAATATTACGGCAAAGTCAAAGCAGTGGACAGGCTGAACCTCAGGATAAAAAAGGGGGAAATCTTCGGCCTGCTTGGCCCCAACGGCGCGGGCAAGACCACCGCCATCTCGATGCTGTGCACGATACTGCCGCCGACTTCAGGGACGGCTACCGTGAACGGATTCGACATCGTCAGGGAACCGGCCGAGGTCAGAAAATCAATCGGCATCGTCTTTCAACAGCCCAGCGTGGACGATCTCCTCACAGGCAGGGAAAACCTGCTGATGCACACTCTTCTTTTCAAGATGCCCCGGGAGATGAGGAAGAAGAGAATCGAGGAGGTGCTCCGGCTCGTCGATCTCGAGAAAAGGGCCGATGACTTGGTCAAGACCTACTCGGGGGGAATGCGTCGCAGGCTGGAGCTGGCGCGGGGGATGATGCACCACCCCGCGGTGCTTTTTCTCGATGAGCCCACCCTCGGCCTCGACCCCCAAACCAGAGAACACATGTGGAAATACATCCTAGAACTGGCGAGAAAGGAGAAAATGACGATACTGCTCACAACGCATTACATGGAGGAGGCGGAACTCCTTTGCGATCGCGTCGGCATCATTGACTCAGGAAGGATTATCGCCCTCGATGAGCCGGAGAAGTTAAAGTCCCGGCTGGGCGGCGACAAGGTCATCATCAGGACCAAAAATCCCAACATCGCTGCGCTGAGAAAAATCGACTGCGTGAAGGTCATCCACCGAAAGGGGGACCTGCTGCAGATAGTCCTCGAAAGCAGGGAATGCGACCTGAGGAAAATCATCCTCAACGCCGGCAAAGTCAAAAGCATTGAGCTGAAGCCCACCACCCTAAACGACGTCTTCCTGCACTACACGGGCAGACAGATAAGGGAGGACGAGGCCGAGGGGGGCTTCTGGCAGAGAATAATGGGTGAGAGAAAAACATGAGCGAGATCGAAGGGATCTATGCCGTCTGGTTGCGTGAGTTCAAAGTCTACCTCAGGGAGAAGGAACGGGTGATCTCATCGCTTGTCTCCCCGATTCTCTGGCTGGTCGCCTTTGGCACCGGCCTCGGCTCCGTCGTGACCATCGAAGGCGTGAACTACCGAACCTACATCTATCCGGGAATTCTCATCATGAGCGTCCTCTTCTCCTCGCTTTTCTACGGAGTCTACGTGATCTGGGACAGAAAGCTCGACTTTCTGAAGGAGGTCCTGGTGGCACCGCTCTCCCGCGTCAGCATCTTCATCGGGAAGGTGCTGGGAGGTTGCACCACCGTGATGGTGCAGACGACGGCGCTGCTCCTCATCGGATACCTCATCAACCTTTACCTCCCCCCTGATGTTTTCCTGAAGGTTTTCCTGCTTCTCTTTCTCCTCTCAATTGCCTTGGTCAGCTTGGGCCTGAGCATCGGGGCCAACATGAAAAGTCCGGAGGGATTCATGCTTGTGGCCAACTTCGTCATCTGGCCGATGTTTTTCTTCAGCGGGGCTCTTTTCCCCCTGAGCAACCTGCCCGCCTGGCTCTCGGGCGTGACCTCAGTCAACCCCGTAACCTACGGTGTCGACCTGGTGAGGGGAGCCGTCATCGGAATCCAGCACTTCCCCGCCTTTGTTGACCTCGGGGTTATTCTCCTTTTCTCGCTTCTCGCAATCGCGGCCGGAACCTGGAGCTTCAGAAGGATGCACGATTAAAAGATACTGCCACCTTTATGCACTCTTAAAGATGATCGTCGATTTGTTCCTGTTCTTACGAATCTCATGCAGCCCCTCGCTGGCCAACCGCGCCGCCTTTTCCGCGTTCGGTGCCGCTCCGACACCGGCCTTTAACTCCAGTCCCATCTCGGCCTTGACCTCCGCCAGCACCTCTGCTATCTCAGAAACCTCGAGACCATTCGACAGCGCCATGATGTTATCGCCGCCCATGTAAAACACCAGGGCATTACGGCGAAGAAACATCTGGATCAGGGAGAGGTGGGCTCGCTGAAGTAGAAAGTGAGTGTCATAGATGGGCTCGCTGTCCGTGATCAGCGTGGAATGGTTTATGTCCATGTGCGCGATCTGGACCCAGTCCTGGTCGGGGTAACACACGGGGCTGCCCACCAGCGCGCTTCTCCGCTCAGCAGACTGGCTGCTTCCAACGCGCTGCAAGCAAAGCGTGGCCTGAACCTGGGCCTGATAGGGGGTTGCCGCCGCGCCGACGCTCATGCTGACCGTGACGGGGAACTTCTGGTTGATCAGCCTCTGGATCTCCCGGTGCTCCTCCATTGAGATGCCGTTGGTGACGGCGAGAAGGTTGTCGAATCTAGTAGGGAAAACCAGGCCCCCCCGCGACCCGAACTGTCTCTCGAGCTCGGCAAAGAGCTCGGCTTGAAGCACCTGCAGCTCGAACTCCCTGCGCGGCTCGGGCGTGACCGTCCAAGGCCCGTAGTTGTCTATCTGGATCAGCGTGAGCTGTATTTTTCTCATGACATCCTCTAATTTTATTGCCTAAGGGGTGTAAATAATGTTTCGAAAGCAGACAACCTGCTGCAAAAGGATTATCGTTCGAAACGGGTGGGGTGAGTGAATGAGAGTTCCCTGTGTCCTGACCATAGCCGGCTCAGACTCTGGGGGTGGGGCTGGAATTCAAGCCGACATGAAAACATTTGCGGCGCTTGGGGTTCACGGGCTGTGCGCCATAACCGCGGTGACCGCCCAGAACACTAAGGGTGTTGCCGCCGTCATGGAGCTGCCACCAGAATTCATCGCCAAGCAGATCGACACCCTGATGGATGACTTTGAGGTAAAATTCGCCAAGACCGGGATGCTGAGCAGCGCGGATATCATCAAGGTAGTTGCCGATCGAGTCAAAAAATACCGCCTCCGTGTGGTGGTCGACCCGATAATGGTGTCCGCAAGCGGTTCCCCCCTCATGCGCGCGGATGCCCTCTCGGCGATCGGAGAGCTGCTCGCCTGTACCGAGCTGGTGACGCCCAATGTCCATGAGGCCGAGAAATTGTCAGGAGTAAGGATCAGATCAGTAGAGGATATGAAACGGGCGGCTCGAAAAATCGCCGAGCTGGGCCCAAAGGCGGTTCTGATCAAGGGCGGGCACCTGATGAAGAAAACCGTCACGGATGTGCTCTACTTTAAAGAAAGGTTTGAGGAATTCAGCAGCCCCAGAATAACTGAAGAGACCACCCATGGCACGGGCTGCTCCCTCTCCTCAGCCATCGCCGCAGAACTCGCCAAGGGTGCTGCCTTGAACATGGCGATCAGAAATGCCCGGGACTTCGTGGGCCAAGCAATAAGATGGCGGCTGAAGGTCGGCCACGGCGTCGTTCCAATCAACCAGATGGCGGGAATCTTCAGGGAGGTTGAAACTGCTCGAGCCATCGGCGAGGTCTGGAGGGCCGCACAAATGCTGGTGAGAAATCCCAAATTTGTGAGCTTAATCCCCGAGGTTGGGAGCAACATCGTGATGGCATTGCCTGAAGCTGGATCTATTCAGGAAGTTGTCGGGCTTTCCGGAAGAATCGTCAGGACCAGCCACGGTGCCGTGATAACGGGGTTTCCCGAGCTGGGTGGTTCGGAGCATGTGGCCAACATTGTCCTGACCGCGCTCAGATATGATCCCAAGATCCGCTCGGCGATGAACATCAAATACTCATCAAGCGTTCTGCGGGCCTGCAAAGACCTAGGCCTGACCATTTCCTCCTTCGATCGCGCCCGTGAGCCGCGTGGAGTGAAAACAATGGAATGGGGCACGGCCCAGGCGATAAAAAAGGTCGGCAGTGTCCCGCAGGTTATCTTTGACACGGGCTGTCCAGGAAAAGAGGCCATGATCAGGCTGCTCGGCGCCACGCCCGGCGAGGTTGCCTCGCTGGCGCTGAGAGTGGCCGAAAGAATTGGGTGAGAGGAAAGCTTTTTTACCCAACCGCCAAAACCAGCGGGGAGGGACAACGATGGGAAGCGTGAGATCTCTGTACATCAAACGAGCGGCGCGAGAGATCTTGGAGAAGTATCCCGGAAAGTTCACCAAAGACTTCAGCGAGAATGTTAGGATCCTGGACGAGCTGATAAAAACAGACAGCAAGACCACTCGCAACCGGGTGGCAGGATACATAACCAAGATCATGAGGCGGGAAGATGGAACCGCTGAGACACAGCCCGAGTCCCCCTCCGCGACCTGACCACCAGCTCAGATAATAAATTTAAAGACGACATAGGCTCTTTGCTGAAGAATAGCAACACCTCCTGCTTTGACGGTATTTCTGCTCCCCACAATTTCACCGGAAAAACCGAGTTCCAACGGGCATTTAGAGCAACCAGGGGGATCTTGAAGCCCCTCCACCACTATTTTTAATATCACGAAGTTAATCAATTGGATTCCCATGATAATCCCGCTGATAGTCCTGGCTGCAGTTTTCCTGCTGATCGCGGTCAGGCAGGTGGGCCAGGTAAGATTGCAGATATGGCAGATAATGCTGCTTGGAGCCATTGCGGTTTTAATAACGGGACAAATCTCCCCGGCCGAGGCCCTGCAATCGATAAACGTGGACGTGATGCTCTTCCTGTTTGGGATGTTCGTCGTCGGGGCGGCCATGGAGGAAAGCGGCTACCTTTCCCACCTAGCCTACAACCTGTTCAAGCGCGCGAGATCCATCGATTCACTGATACTGTCGATTTTGTTTGGCATGGGTGTGGCCTCAGCCTTTCTGATGAATGACACCATCGCCATCATCGGCACCCCAGCGATGTTGCTCCTAGCCAAAAAGCACCGCATCTCGCCCAAGCTGCTGCTGACCCTGGCCTTCGCCGTCACCATCGGTAGCGTGACGAGCCCCATCGGCAACCCCCAGAACGTCTTGATCGCGATCAACGGTGACGTCCCCAATCCCTTTATTACCTTTTCCCGGTATCTTCTTCTGCCGACGATCCTGAACCTCATCGTCGCCTATTTCCTGCTGAAACTTTTCCATCGGGAGCAATTCCACTCGAGGCCGCTGTCCCATTCCCAAGAACCGATAAAGGACCACCAACTGGCGCGGCTCTCCAAGATCTCCCTGCTCTTGATCGTGGCGCTGGTCATAATCAAAATACTCTTGGGTTTTTTCGCTCCCCAAGTGGATTTCAGGCTGACCTACGTTGCGCTGGCCGCTGCCATTCCCATCCTGATCTTCAGCCCGCGAAGAGCCAGAATTCTCAGAAACATTGACTGGCAAACCTTGATCTTCTTTGCGGCCATGTTCGTGCTCATGCAAAGCGTCTGGTTGACCGGATTTTTCCAGTCGACAATAACAAGCCTGAACTTGAACATCATCTCAATCCCCATGATACTAATCATCAGCGTCCTGGTGAGCCAGTTTATCTCCAATGTCCCCCTCGTGGCGCTGTATCTTCCCATGCTGACTCACGCCGGTGCTTCGGTGAAGGAAATGGTTGCCCTGGCGGCGGGAAGCACCATCGCCGGGAACTTGTTCATCCTTGGGGCGGCCAGCAACGTGATCATCATTCAAAACGCGGAAAAGAAATCCGGAGAAACCCTGACCTTTTTCGAGTTCTCCCGGATTGGCATCCCGCTGACCGTCTTAAATGTACTGATTTACTGGGCCTTCTTGTCTCTGCCTTGAACCCCTTTGGATTTTCAACACGGCTCAAGTCAACAGCTAAGATTCTGATCGTGGCCCACCGGAAGTATCATCGAAAAAAAGCCCTAGCCGAGACAGCTTGAATCGCGATTTGGCCGAAATCAAAGCCATCTCGAAGATTTCTCAAGCGACTTTGGATCGAAAATTTTAACGGAAAAATTTAAATAAATATAATGTTTGGTTTCTTTATCCTGAAAACACCAAAAGGGGGTGTAGTATTGCCGCCAGTTGTTGACCTCAAGAAGTGCACGGGGGCTGGAGTCTGCGCCGAAGTCTGTCCGGCTAACGTCATTGAGATTCAAAATGGAAAGGCCGTTGTCGTCCGCCCGGAGGACTGCATTGAGTGCCGGGCCTGTGAGGCCTCCTGTCCCAACGGTGCCATCAAGGTTCCGTGATCGCGCCAGCTTCAGCCACCTTTTTCAGCTGAGCTAAATTTTTAGAAATTTCCGTAACTTTTGCCTAATCAAATACGGCTGGGTTCCAAATTAACGCCAACAGTAGCCGAAGGTTTGCCCCAATTAAGTTCCTTAGAAAAAATGTGATCATGATAGCCATGCATAGGTCGCACCGGCACTAGCCAGATACTGGAACTTTCAGCCGATATGTGCCACCGGGCTGAACACCTCGCCGAAGCCGACATGCACGCCCGCGAGCCGCCCCGCCAGGCCGGGGTCGGTGCCGCCCCAGGGCACCGGGTTCGGCTCCGGCCGGTCCGGGGGGCCGTCCCGCAGGCCCTCCTGCCACAGGAACGGCGGCGGGTACAGGAGCTCCTCCATCCTGCCGCGGAGCCAGTGCGGCGGGTCCAGCCGCCCGGGCATCGGGACGCCGACGGCGCCCGGCTCCTCCGCCAGGGCCGGCGGGGGCAGGGGCCTCGCCGGGTACACGGCGCCGCCCGCCCTCAGCCAGACGGAGTGGTCGCACGGCAGCGGCCCGCCGCGCCACTCCCTCACCCGGCCGAAGCCGCGCCTGTGCTTGTGCCCTATGGCCGGCACGCGCGACCGGAGCAGGCGCAGTGTCTCGCCCAGGTCGCCGAGGCCGTAGAACCTGACCCTCCGGGCGGCCACGTAGAGGAAAAACTCCTTCCTGTCCCTGAACGGGCCGGAGCCCTCCGAAGGGTCCCACCTGCTCTTCGGCGAGCGCCACCTGCGCCGGCCCGCCCACTTCTTCGTCCAGCCGAACGCCCCCCACCGGACGTCCCCGACGGGGAACCCGACGCTACCGGCCCACACCTCCGCGCCGCCGACCCTGACGCGTGCCAGCGGGATGTCCGGTGCCGGGGCGGCCAGGTCTTCGGGCCAGAGCGGCACGCGGCCGCTGCTCCGGCCGCCCGCCAGCACGGCCCACGCCAGGAGGCCGTCGAGCGCGGTGGGCATCACGTCCGGCGGCGAGAACGCTATCGGTGTGGAGAGCTCCGCTTCGACGTAGAAAGGTGTCATAGTTGATACCTCCTTTAGTCTTATCGTTTTTTTACCCCACCATAGGAAACTATTTAAATCAGTGCAACCAAGTCAGCATGAGAAACGTCTTGCCGTTTCTATCCCACCAGTTTCTACCCCACCATAGGAGGCATTTAAGCAGATCGTGTCTTCCCTTAGAGAGGTCTACTATACCGTTCTACCCCACTATAGGACCTTCCAAATTTAAAAATCGCCTTTACGTCCTGCCTTTCTACCCCACAATAGGAACCCCCTAAACGGTAGACATGGCCATAGGGCTACCGCTAGCGTACCTGTTGTTGCTCTACCATGGGAATCCTTAAATCCTACTCGGCGTTTTCTAGTCAGATTTGTTGGTTCATTTTTACCCCACCATAGGAATCCGTTAAGACGAGGTGGGCACGGTGAGGACGGCGGACAACCATTCGTCGTTTCTACCCCACCATAGGGATCTTTAAAACCGTTATAGCGAAAGCCGATACGGCCGTGCTTTGGGTTTTTCTACCCCACCACAGGGATCATCGGAACGTAACGACGAGGCCCTTTGACATCACAACCGCCGCCCTATTTCTACCCCACCATAGGAACCATTTAAGCCTGAGAAAGCTGAAAAAATAGCAAGGGAAAAAGAAATGTTTCTACCCCACCATAGGAACCATTTAAGCCCAGTTTTCTACATCGCTGCGCGACAAGTCTAATGGGTTCCTACCCCACCATAGAAACCATTTAAGCCCGGCTGGAGGTGCCCGGCGTGAGTTCAGTGAACGCGTTTCTATCCCACCATAGGAACCATTTAAGCGGTAAAAACCCTCCGTAAGGCCGAACGGAAAAAAGAGCTTCTACCCCACCATAGGAACCATTTAAGCCTCATGCCAGTTGGCTTCAAACCGTTTCAGCTTAGCCTGTTTCTACCCTACCATAGGAACCATTTAAGCTTCTCGCCTCCTTACGGGTTTCAGCGTCGCTTTAAGGTTTCTACCCTACCATAGGAACCATTTAAGCCGGCCAAATGCGCATCATGCTCCGCCACCAAATCTGTTTCTACCCTACCATAGGAACCATTTAAGCTGGTAGTTCGCTCAGGTTGCACTATCACTTTATCCACGTTTCTACCCTACCATAGGAACCATTTAAGCAGCTTACGGAAAAAGAATGCTTAGAGAAAGGATTTGTCGTTTCTACCCTACCATAGGAACCATTTAAGCCCGTTCCCGTGGGACCACACAATCCCAAAAAACCTTATTACTTCCGCTGTTTTCCTCTTCCGGAAAAAGAGTTCCCGTGGGACCACACAATCCCAAAAAACCCGAAGGCCCGGACGACAACACTGCTCTCCCCTTATTTCTTTTTGTCGTCGGCCCCTAGTGGTGTCAAAACCCTTAGGGGCCGACGACACCGACCTTCACGCCGCCGTCCCCGCCAGCCTCTCCACCGCGGCCCTGACCTCCGCGGCCCTCTCCTTCACGTACCCTTCGTAGTGTTCCTTCCCCACGGGGCCGCCCTCCCACTCGGGGAAGCGGTACCGGAACTCCGCCCGGCCGAAGCCGCGCTTGACCATTCCCCCCAGGTACGGGTGTCGCGGCAGGAGTTCGTCCGCCAGGTACCGGAGCGCGGATAGTGCCAGTAGCGCGCCGCGCCCGCCGCCCCGCATCTCCACGTGGAGCTCGTGCAGGAACTTGGTGCCCGCGGGGATGTACTCCACGCGGTATATCATCCGCGCGTCCTCGTCCCCCTCGCCGCGCTTGCCCGAAGCGGTGTCGTCCGTCCTGGAGAACACCATCGGGTCGACTTCCTCTTCCAGCACCACGACGGGCTGGAGCGGGAACGAGACCCCGAACTCACGGCGGAGCGATTCGGCCGTGACGCCGTGCAGGTCGGCCACCTCCCTGACTAATGGCCACAGGTGCCCGACGCCCACGGCACCCTCGACCATCGCGTTCAGCCACGGTATGGAGCAGCCGAACAGGTACGCCGGGTAGAAGAGCCTGGCGAAGCCGTCGGGGTCCGGGAACATCTCCTTGAGCAGGCCCGTCCTGTCGGACTTGGCCTTCTTTTTACCCGAGCCACCGTCTTCGCCGTTCTTCTGGTCGTTCTTTTCGAGCGTGCCGCCGGAGAACAAGGTCTGGTAGAACTCGGGCTGGCCCGTCCGCAGCGCGGCCAGCTGTTCCTCCGTCACGCCCGCCTTCTCCAGCAGGTCGCGCACCATCAGCGTCCGGAAGAGGTGGGTGACATGCATTGACGAGACCACCGGGACCCTCACGAGGGAACCGGAGGCGCAGACCGCCACCCTGCGGACGGCGCGCAGATTGTCGGACTTTTCCCCTTCTTTCTTCTTCTCCACGGGGGGCTCGCCGTGGGCGATGGGTTCGACCGCTGTCACCACCCCACGCACGGTCAAGAAGTTGCTTTGACCAAGGTCGCTTAAGTACACCTTCAATCCCTCCTTGATTTTTTGGGTTTCCGCCTCTTCTTTTTTTCCTCCCCACCGTTGTCCTCAGCGTCGCCGGGCTTCGTCAGCCACATGACCATGTCCAGGAGCGGCGTCCCCCGGTACGCGCGGAGCCTGTCGCACTCGCCCCCGCCCCGCCAGTACTCGGAGGCGTCGTCGACCAGAGCGCGGTGCCGCTCCCGGTCGAAGTAGACCACCACCGTCGTGCCGCCGACCGGGTAGACGACCCGGACGACCTCCGCGCGCGGCGGGTTGACCGGGCTGAACGGCACCGTGTGGGAGGACTTCGGCTTGCGGCCGCACACGAACGGCTCGTCCGGCGGGTCCAGCAACCTGGCCAGGAAGGCCCTGCGGCCCGCCTCCTTGTCCATCTCGAAGATGCTTGTGTTGTCGAGCTCGAACCTGTTGCCCTCCGCCGAGCGCTTCAGCCTGCTGGACGGGGTCAGGATGAAGAGGCACGCCGGGTTCACCAGGGCGTACTCTTTGAGGACGGCGAAGCACCCCAGGCAGAGGTCCAGCCCCTTGTGGAGCCTCTTGGGGAAGTCGGTGAAGTTCTGGAGCCCGGCTTTTTCGAGCAGTGGGGCCACGTCGCAGACCTCCGCCGCCCTCAGGCAGAAGCAACACGTCCCCGTCCCCTTCTTGTTTTCTTCCCAAAGCCTGCGGAAATCGGCCCACGCCTTCTTGGCGGGCACTGGCTCACCGCCTATGGCGGCGTGGACGATCTGGAAGCCCTCATACCCGGCCACCCCGTCACACCCCCTTCGCCGACAGCACCATCACGTCCACGTTGCCCATGCCCCAGGCGCGCTTGCACCCCAGCCCCGTGAACCGCGCCGCCCTCAGCGTCCCCGCCCATGCCGCGGGGACGTTGGCCACGACCTCGCCGACGAAGCCGCGCACCGTTCCCCTGCCCAGGTCCCACACGGCGGGCTCCGCCCTCACCCGCACGAACCGGACCTCCCGCCCCGCTTCCTCCAATGACACCGTCGCCCCGGCAATACCCAGCACCCCGGCGAGTGCCGCCGCGTAGCCCTCGGGGTCAAACCAGGGCACCTTCGGGCCGCCGCGGCGCTTGAGCAGGGTTGGCGTCAGGTGCCGGAAGGCCACGGTCGCCCTGCCCCGCGTGCTGGCGGGTGTCGGTACGGGAACGCAGGCGGTGGGCAGCGGGAGCCGGAGTAGCACGCCCAGCAGGTCCCCCCAAGTTACAAGCACCGCGCCGTCCGCGGCTCGGTAGGCGAAGCTGGCACTCCGTCTGCCCTCGTGCGAGGCGTCGGCCGCCGCGCCGAGGAGCCTGTACGCGGCCCGGAGGAAGGTGTCCGGGGGCAGGGGGAAGCGGCCGAGGACGGCCACGCCTATCCGGCCGCTCCATTGAATGCGGGGGCGGACACGAGACGTCGTGTCCATTATCTGGAAAGATTCAATATTTCCTTGGATTTCTTTCAAGACCCCGGCACAGGACATTGGAAAATCGACCTCCGGATGACCCGAACAGGTTTAACGACCGTGACACGAATTATTTTGCTTTTTCCCATTCCAGCATCGTGCCTCGTGCTATTTGGCAACAATGCCGCGACCTTCCTCGGCTGTACTATCGAGACCCATAACCGACACCCCCGCTTCCCGCCCGCTCGTCCAGCCACCGCTTCAGGGCGTCGCGGCTGATCCGCCACGCCCGGCCGAACTTTTGGGCCGGGAACCCGCTCCTGTCCCTGCTGTGGCATAGGTTGAGTACGGTCCGGTATCCGAGGCGGAGGAACCGGGCCGCCTCCCCGATCGTCAGCACCGCGGGGAGGTCGGCCCAGTCGCGGTAGCCCTTTTCCCCGTTCACAGGGCCACCTGCCTCTCCGCGTCGTCGTTGGCCTGGGCCAGGAGCTGTGCCTCAACCTCGGGGTCGACCGTGACCTTCACTACGTAGTACTTGTTCCCGCCTTTGGAGCGGACGGGTTCGAAGGTGATGGTGAGCACGTTCCAGTCGAGGCCGTCTTCGTTCAAGCCGTCCTGGAGCTTCTTGAGCTGGTTCACCGCCACCTTGCTACTGGTGCGGTAAAAATGGTGCGGGTCGCCCTTGATAATGAAGATGGCGTTTTCACCGTCGTAATACTTGGATTCAACGAAGGCTATGTCCTCTATCACGATAGGTCTGTTGAGGAGCGTGTCGAACTCCCCTTGCTGGCGGCCCGTTATGAAGCCCAGGCCGCCGCCCTCGTTGATCTCCTTGACAGTGGCCAGAAGGCCCATGGGATCACTCTCCTCTTTAATTTGGATTAAAAGTTTTAGGGTCACGGAAGAGTTAAAGCCCAAGTGTTCACGTCCACTAACAACGGCACGGCTACCTTTTTGGTAACGGACGTCTATTTTTTACTTGGCCTGGGGTATCGGTGCTTGCTGGCCGCACCGCACCGAGGGCACTCCACCAGGTAGTGCCTCGCGCGGGGCTTTACGTTGACGGCCCCGTTCCCGCACTTGGGGCAGCGGACCCCGCCCACGGATCCCCCTCCTTCCTTCCCGTCAGACGGGCACCTCGACCGCGGCTTTCGCCAGCCGCCAGCCGCGGCGTTCACGGTCGTAGACGAAGTAAAGGTGGGCCTGTCTTAGTGCCTTTCCGTCCTCCGTCCTGAGCGAAGCGACTACGCACTGTCCTTTGAGTGGCCCGCGCAGTGTGACCGGGTCGGCCATCGCGGCCCAGTCGGCCACATAGGTCTGGACCACCCCTTCGTGTTCGATGCCCGCCGCCGCCAGGAGGGACGCCGCCTCCTCGGACGTGAACGGCCGTTCGTACACGTCGCTCTTTCCGGCCGCGCCCGCCGTTGCTCTGCAGGCATGGAGCACAACCTTCCTGTTGGTTTCCGGGCGGGCGGCGGCCGGTTTGCCTTCTAACACCCTCTCGAAATCCTCCTCCGCCCTCGGGTCGGCCACGCCGTCGAAGACGTTGCCCCCGGGGTAGCCGGAGTACGCCCAGCCCTCTACTTCGGCATCGGGCCACCTGCCGAACGTAGGGTTCTTAACCATCCTTACCACTGCTCCCCCACGTCATGACTGGCCTGAAGCCTGCCCTGGCGACTTCAGCCGCGTTCAATTTTTGGAAACCTTCCTTTAGTTCCGATTCTTCTTGTATCACCTCCATCACTTCGGCGTCCGGCTCCCACCCGTCATCTCCCCGCCGCGGCAGCCTGACGACAATCTTCCACCGCCCGGCGGCAACTGTAGGGAGTACGCGCATAACTCCGGACCCGTCTTCTTCCAAAATTCCGGGCCCGAGCCCGGCCGCCGCTAGCACAGCCGACTTTTCGTTTGGCGGGAGTAAGAGAAGCGGCACGAACTCCTTGCATACCTTTCGTGCCAGTTCCCTCTCCCGTTTTTGTATGGCCTCCTCGAGCAGACGGCGGTTTTCGTAGTAGATCGTGTGTTCCAGGTCTGCAGAGAGTGCCACGGATTCGGCGGCGTAGTAACTGGTCGTCCGGCCGCACAGGACGTCGTACTTCATCACTTTTGCCGGGGAGACCGTCTGGTGCGGTTGGGGAGGCTTCCTCAGTGCTTTTAATTTGGCCGTGAGTTCCTTGATTCGCGGGTCGGTCCGTTTTGCCGTATTTATACGATTCATTACACGGGCGGCGAGGGCGGATGGTATGCCCGGGGCATTCGCGCCCTTGGCCTTCGGGGGAAACGCGGGCTTGGAGGTACGTCTTGGATACCAACTCATGGTGGCTCTCACCCGCAGAAAAAAATTTTAAGGTGTAAGAGGTGTAAGATCCGGTTCTATACCTTGATTCCGTAAGTCTGGAGTAGGTGTAAGATCCGGTGTAAGGAGGTGTAAGGTGGTGTAAGATCCGGTATCAGTTTTCGCCCTCGGCCTGTTCTGCTTCCGCCGCCTGCCCGCGCGGGCATACTACAACATAGGCCCGCCTCAGACGGCAAGAGACCGGATCCCACTTGACTGTACTGTACTTGCCGCTCTTCGTCTCGAGCCACCCGGCTTCCTTCCAGTACCGCAATACGGCACGTCTTTCTTTTTCGTCATAAACCCGCACCTCGGCGAAAAACCTGGCAAGGGCACCCGCCCACACCCATACCTTTCTTACGCTCTCAGCCTCTTCCACAAGCCCCCAGTTGCCCGAATCGAACTGCGTCTGGTTAATGGAAATCCACTCCGTGAACTTTTCGTAAACGCTTATGGCTTCGGGGTCGGCCCCGTCCTCGGGCCCGCGGTACGTGCGGCGGTTGGCGTACAGCGTGCCCCATTTCTCGGATATGACCCCATCCAGGTAGCGTGCGAGTTCCCTCGGGCGGACCCACGCCCCGGAGGCCGCGATGGCCCTGGCGAGGCCGCGGCCGCCCTCCTGCGCGGGGCTGCGGACCTCCTTGCTTATGGGCTCACCAAGGAAGGCCACGTACCAGAAGCGGTCGCGCTCGGGGTCGTGCTCGATGCCTATCACGTCTACCACCACGGAGCAGACGCAGACCGGGACCCCATCGTCGTCGGTCACCCACGTGCCGCGCGGCGGCGCGTTCTGTTCCGCCATTTGCGTTGTTGCCGACACATCCTCGAGTGCGGTAGGGGTCATTGTGTCCATAAAGAACATGCCTCCCGTTGTGGAGTGGTCTTAATGTGTCTCGGACACTACGCGGGAATATCAGACAGCGGCCTTGTGCGGCAATGTTTCTTCCAGTTCATGGAATAAATGTTCTACGCTGGAGTCAAGGAGTTTGGCGATCTTTAGGGCGAGCGTGGTGGGCGGGTCGATAAGGCCACGCTCTATTTTCGTGTAATGGGAACGGCTGATGCCGAGCAGGTTGGCGAGTTCTTCTTGGTCGTAGCCTTTTATTACACGCTGTCTAGTGAGGGCACGTAGCCGCTCTTCCTTCAGCACTTTTTTCACGCATATCACCCCGCTATCGTCTAATCGCTATCACTCCCAGCACGCGAAATGTTCTATCTACCCACATTATATTGCGTTCGACGCACTAAGTCAAGGGGTAATGCTAAAATTTCGCCCAAATCCAGCCAAATTGTGCGTATAATGAACGTGCATGTGGGTAACAATATCAATATAATAAAAGTGTGTAAAAAGAACATTGCCATAGGAGGTATGCTTATTATGGATGATAGCACCAGGAACGTCTTTGGGGAGAGACTGAGGAAGCTCAGGAGGGCGAAAGGGTGGACCCAAGAACAGCTGGCGAAAATGCTGAACGTCAGCCGCAACGCCGTGGCTGGGTGGGAGGCCCCGAGCAAAAGGTATTTCCCCGACCAGGAGACGCTGGTCAGGATCGCCAGACTTTTCGGTGTCAGCGTCGACTACCTCTTAGGGCTGATCGACGTCCCGCGACCGATGGTCAGGCGGCCCTCCGAGACCACCGGAGCCGGTGTTGAATTCGATACCGCGCTCCAGTGGCTCCTCGACTTTCCGGGCCTTATGTTTGACGGTCTGTCCCTCGGTGATTTGAGCCAAGAAGAGAAAGAGGACATAGTGGCTATGGTGCGGGCATTAATGCAGGTAGAGAAGGAAAAGAAGAAGCGTGCAATGCAGAAGGCAGGGGAAGATGAAGGAAAAAAAAGGAGTCTTCTGGAGAGGGGGGAGGCTGATGGGTTGATACTCTTAATAAGCGGGGCTGCATGATGCGGCGCGGCTATGCGCGTCGTTTATTTCATACAGGCGCGACAGGGGGTGGCGATTGGTGACGACACCAGCCTACGTCGACCGGGAAGTGGAAAGCATCGTATGCAAGTATGGGCTGTTGCCTCCCGAAGAACTGGCCGGGGCCCTCAGGGTTGACGTATTGGAGGTGCCTCTGCCGCACGGCCATATCCGGGGGGCGAGCCTCGGCGAATACATAATCGTGGACGCCAACCTCCCGCGGCGGCTCCGGCGGAGGACGCTGCTCCACGAGTGCGGGCACCGGGTCCTACACCCCGGCTGGAACAGGTTTTTCCTGCAGAAGGCCACCTTTTACCCGCCCGGCCAATTCGAATTGGAAGCGGAACTGTTCGGGCTCCTGTACACTATACGGTGGGACAGCTTTTGGCTAGAGGAGTGCGGCAACCTTTACTATTTCGCTGATAGTTATGGATTTTGGCGCCGTGCAGTGGACGCGGTAGTACCGTATATCGTGTCTCATCCCAGTTTGAAGTTATTAGTTCAGTTCGGAGGGGGTAACGGCTAGTGGGGAGGCGCGGCCGCGGTGAGGGTCAAGTACGTAAGCGTAAAGACGGACGCTGGGAGGCACGTATTACGGTGGGCTACGACCCGGAAACCGGCGTCCAGAAGCGGTACAGCAGGTATTTTAAAACCCGTAAGGAGGCCCAGGATTGGCTCGCCCAAGTATTGGTAGAGAAAAATAGGGGTACGTTTGTCGAACCCCACGAAATCACTTTAGGCGAGTGGTTGGATTGGTGGTTGGAAGTGTACAAAGAATCGACGTGCCGCAGGACTACCCGTGATAATTACGAAACGATGGTACGGGTACATATTAAACCGGCACTCGGGCATATCCCCTTACTGAAGCTCGAAGCGCGGCACCTCCAGGAATTCTATAACAACAAAGCTAAGGAGAAATCGATCCGTACGGTCCACTTGCTCCACTACATCATTGGTGCCGCCCTTGATCAGGCGGTTGAAGAGGGCAAGCTACCGCGGAACGTGAACGAAGCGACCAAGTTGCCCCCCATGAGAAAGAAGAAGGAGATAACCCCGCTGAGTCCGGAGGAAGTGCGGAAGTTCTTGGAAACGGCCAAAAACGACAGGCTGTACGCGGCCTTTTTATTGGAAATGGCGACGGGCCTGAGGCGCGGTGAACTGCTAGCTTTGAAGTGGGAGGACGTCGACTTTGAGAAGGGCTTTGTCCACGTGAGGCGGACGGTTGCCAGGGTGAAGGCCCGGGGCGGCCCCAAGAAGACGGAGCTGATCTACCAAGAGCCCAAGACGGAGAAGAGCAGGGAGCCCGTTCCCGTTCCGGCGGCCGTCCTGGAGGAGCTGAAGAGGCACAGGGCCAAGCAGGAGGAGGAGAAGGCGCTCTTCGGCACGGCCTACCAGGACGGCGGCCTCGTATTTTGCACTCCTGACGGAAAGCAGCTCGACCCGTCCAACTTCCTCCGGCGATACAAAAGCATCTTGAGGAGGGCGGGCTTACCGCCGTCGTCTTTCCACGCGCTGCGGCATACGGTCGCCACCCTGCTCTTGGAGGCGGGGGAGGAGCTGAAGAACGTCCAGGAGCTGCTGCGGCACGCGCGCCTGGACATAACCGCGGACCTCTACGCCAAGGTGACGGAGAGGCTGAAGAAGAAGGTGTCTGCAAAAGTGGAAGAGGTGATCCTACGCGGAATCCAGAACGGGGAGGCTCCCGAGCGCTCATAGGGGAATGGGTAATCCCCTCCGGTCGACTGCCGTTGTGTGCTTTTAGTGCAGTTTAATGCTTTTCGTGTAGGGGTCAAATAGGGGTCAAATGGGGTAAAATTTTGGGCCTCCCGATCCCGGGAGGCCTTGATTTTCCTGGTGGGCGCGGGAGGGATTGAACCTCCGACCTCTTGAATGTGAGTTATGAGGGCTACTCTTCCGTTAACGTCCGCTGGCGTAAAATGCAGTAATTTCAATGCACGGAGGAATTGG
>Ga0080004_1065425_pt1 | contig 25254 bp, 30 predicted proteins | sample WasSprMetagenome_FD_69207 | JGI IMG/M metagenome (GOLD analysis project Ga0080004, IMG submission 69207) | Sulfidic aquatic microbial communities from Washburn Spring, Yellowstone National Park, USA - WS (SPADES assembly) (version 2) | ecosystem: Environmental > Aquatic > Thermal springs > Hot...
GCTCCAGAGAAAAACAAACAAACTACCAACAATAGAGAAGATCAAACTAATAGTAAAGGTATAAAAACTCACCAACACAAAATGGATTAAGAGCGAAATATTTTTATTAAATAGTGTAAGTAATTCATATGCTCTACCTTCGGCTGAAGAGGTTACGGGAGATTGAAGACCCGAGTACGTAAGCTACTCATTGTTATCCTACTAACCCTATCTGTCTTCATAGCTGCACTTACGCTATTCTTGATGCTTCCACCGGGAGTGAGCAGACATTTAAGATTCTATGAAGAAGTACTAGGTAATGGTAGGATATTTATATGTGGACAGAACTCAACTATTTCTCCTGCATTGATCGTGATTCATGGAGGTAAAGCATCTAGCCAAGCAGCTGTAGAATACTGTAAAAGCTTTTATGATAAACTAGCTGACCTGGGATTCTTAGTTTTTTCTATTGACTACCCGGAAAACATGACTTTGATGGATGAAATAAACTATATTGTTGAAGCTATAGAATACATCAAGACGAAACACTCCATTGACCATGAAAAGATATGCATAGTTGGAACAAGCAGAGGTGGATATCTAGCATTAATGGCAGGTATAGAAACCAGTCTTAAATGTATCGTAGATGCGTATGGACCAACAGACTTGGAAGAAACCTTTAACTATGCTAGGAGAGATCCTGCATTATGGTCTGAGTGGGGTGGATACTACATCAGCATAGTTAAATACATTGAAGAGAATAAGCTTAATAAGACGCTAGTTCTTCAAGCCCTCTCCCCTATACATAATGTAGCAAAGATTAACGGAAGAATCTTATTAATGCATGGATTAAGAGATGAAACAATCCCACCGAAACATAGTATAATGCTTGCAGAAGCACTTAAGGAAGAAGGTAAAACAAACTATGTTATCAAGCTTTATGAAGAAGAAAGACATGGATTCTCGCTCCTGAAGGATAAACCATACGAAGACCTCAGAAAATTCCTACAAGAATTTCTAGAAGAAAGTTAGGAATAATTAAAAATACTGTTCAGTATAACTAAGAATAAGTCAAGAGGAGAAGGCGCTGATAAGCTGCTGCCTTATCTAAGTATGTAAATCTATTCTTCATTAATATAGTATAGTAAAATGCTTACCAGAATGTATACTGAGAATAAATGTAGAAATAGCATCTATTCCCGAATTAACTCTAGTTAAAGAAAATCGATCAGCGAAACCTCTCCAGTCTTCTTTAATTCTTCCGGCTTAACTCCAAGGGGTTCGAGGATGCGGATGCATGCTTGCATAACCTGTTTATCTAGATAGTATTCCCAGTCAATTTCATCCCTACTAGCTTTAAAATATGGCTTGACTCTTCTATATAATGGTCCTCCACCACGAATAATGATGTATCCCACCTTGTCTCCCGGCTGTATTCTCCATCCTTCCTGTATTAGTTGGCGTGCTACAACTATGTGGGGTTGAGTAGCTTCATATTCATCTAACGGTCTAGTTATCTGCTTCCATATTATTAGCTGCCTCAATTCTATGTCTCCATCCATGATCTTCTTGACGTATCTTCTAGAGGTCTCCAATGCTTCTTTTACATCTCCTTTCTCAAGTAATGTTTTGATAGTTTCTCTCTGTGCTTCTCTAGCTACCATGCTCCAGTCTCCTCTAACAGCTTCCAATCCGACAATATCTATCTTAGAGTCTTCAGTTATCCCCGCATACTTCTTCTTAGCTTCTGTAAATAATATCCGCTTATAGATCTTGTCGACCTTGGCTTCTAGGCCTAGGTCTTCCTCTATCCATTTAAGGAAGTTTTCAAGTTTTCCAATGTAGTCTTGGAGGAAGAGTGAATCTGTATCAGAGTATAGCACCTTCATACCGAGTTCTTCAGCTCTTCTCATTGATTCTAAGATGATTTGTCTACCCCAGCTTGTAGTAGCTTCTGCGACCTCTCTAGTATACCATCTTGCTCCAACCCATCCCGTATACCCATAAATTGCATTCGAGATTACTTTAACAGCTTTCTGACGAGCATTCAATACTCTGGCCTCAATAGATTCAGGGTTAAGTACCTTCAGCTTCTCCTGTATCCGCCTTCTCTCAGATATTAGCGTCTTTAATGCATGTGGGAGGAACCCTTCAGGCTCTCTACGGAATCTGTAATTATTTGGTGAAACATATTCTCCATCCTCACTTAAAGTATCAAAAGAAACATTATACTTGATCATCAAGCTTGGATACATTGACCTAAAGTCTACTACTACAACATCTTTATGTAGTCCAGGCTTAGGACTCTTGACGAGCCCACCTATATATGATACATGGGAGATTTCAGGCTTCTTAGGGATTAACTCATTCTTCTTTACGGCAAGATACATCAAGTAGTTTTCTACTCTAAATCCTGTAGATGCTGTTAAGACGTAATCAGCAGGCATTCCAGTTAGCTCACTTAGACTGAATATGTAATCTACTAGAGCTTCATAACATTTCAATAATGCTTCCGCTCTCTGTAGAGAGTATCTCTTAATTTTTTCAGGATTCTTCTCCCATGTCTCAGCTACCTCCCAGTCTTCAACTGTATCAAAACTATATTGTAGACCTAGATAGCTGACAAATTCTTCTAAAGTCTCAACTGTCAGCTCAGGTATATCTCTAGCCACGTCTTCTAAGTCTATATTTAATCTACCTCTGATAGAGACGTGTCCATGTATACTTGTATGAGGCTCTGAGCTAAGTCTTCCAATAGTAAGCTTTAATCCATGTATACGCGCTCTCTCCACTAGGTAATTCCAGTGAATTCTATTTGACGAAAAACCTACGATAACATCAGGGTCTTCTTCCTCTATGATCCTTAAGAATTCTCGAAGGATCTCCTTCTCATCTCCAACTAACTGTATCTTTAAGCCTTTCAATGTAGTAATAGAGATTACTATAACTGGATCTCTTTCAGGTCGTGGAGAACCACTCTTAGAATAATATACTGGATCAAATGATAAGACATGGAGAGGAGGCGAGATCACGTCTGGAATGCATTCAACTCTCTCAGCTTCTATAATCTTAAGTACACCATCTTCAATCAATTCACCTAAAACTCTTACTCCACCTGAAGGTTTTAATCCATTCTCTATCAAATATTTTGTAGATGGTCTAATATCTTCTTCAAATACTTCGATATTCTTTAATCCCTTCATAATCTTCTTGGCAGCAGACTCAACATCTTCTACATTAACATAGACTTTAAGAGCTTTAACATCTCTACCTCTTATTTTTCTATCAACTTCTTCAACTCTAAGCTGTTGACCTCTTAAATTTTCAAGAATATCTCTAATTTTATCTGATACAATGTAAAAGCTAGGAGAATACGCTTGTTTGACAATATGTGTCTTCCCATCCCTGTCTTTACACCATAACCAGATAGAAGGGTTACCATCCTCTAACTCCATGGCAACATCTAGGAGCCAAAACTCTCCCGCGAACTTCATTTCCTCTAAGATAATATTTTATAGACAAGTAGATAAACTTGGACTCAAGAAGAACTGGTGCATATGTCTTTAAAGATTATGCTTGGTAAACTAGGGTATTCTAGTAAGGCATTTTAAGGTTTCTTACTTCTGCGGAGCTTACAGCCTCTTTCCCATATCCTCTATTGTTCATTTTAGAGAAAGAAATATAATTATAATTTACTTGATTTCGTATGCCTTTTTCCTAACGACTTAATGTTCTCCTTATCCGCTGCATACAAGACTTCTTCAATATTTTTACTTAATAGATTTGTCATGTGTTTATCACTGTAATACCGTTGTCGGATAGTTAATATTTTATTACTATCCGTTCCATCTCAGCTTCTGGGGCTTCATTGGTGGCTTTCAGGGGCAGCGGCGCTTCCCTCATCCTAAGCATATTTAAGCATGCTGTTATATCTCTATCGTTTCCGTATCTGCATCTTCGACATTTCACTAGCCTACGCCTATTCGGAGTGCCTATTCGGAGCTAATTTCTCCCTACATATCGGGCATAGGCTCGATGCCTCCTTCGGGTTAACATATATGACTGGTAAACCGTTAAGCTTAGCCTTGTATTCAATGTAGAATTGTAGCTTCCTGAAGCTCCAACTATGCAGCCTCCTATTGAGTATCCTTCCCTTGTTTATACGTTTCTCATCCCCTTCAGATCTTCCATTATCATCCTAAAGCCGTGCTGCTCTGCGAAGTCTACAACCTCCCTTGAAATCTTATGGCATAGGCTTCTAGTTTTCATCCCCTCTACTAGAATACTTCTTTAAAAGTCTTCGTGTAGTCTTAGGTTTATGTTTAGCGAGCTTTTGAACCCTCCCCCTAATGTTGAAGTAGGTCGTGTGTACTGCTCTAAGCTCATGGTTTATTTTTAAGATATGGGGTTCGAACTAACGGCTGTAACGTTAGACTCATTCACGTCTATAGCTATCCAATCGTTTGGATTCTCCAGGTCAGCTTCCCTCTTAAACGGGACGACTATTTTAGACTCATTTACCGTTATCTCGCTAGTCTCAAGCTTCCCCTCCCTCCAAGCGTCTATGAACTTCTCTTGATATTCACCATACTTGAGTTTTATGAAGATGAATCTTCTCGGCTTGACTGATATTCTCACTTCACCCCCATAGAATTTATAGAGCATTGGGTCGAGTTGTATGAATAGCTTTCTAGCTTCAGGCTTACCCTCCTTATGCTTCTTCCTATAGCTTTTCAGTATTGCTAAGGCTATTTTACATGCTGAGTGGCAATAGTGTGTTGAGTAGCTCCATCTCTATTTCCATCCTCCATAAACCCCCTTCCTAAGCTTAGCATAAGAGGTTAACCTCCTCCTATATGCGTAGTCTATGCAGAAACTCACCATACCCCTAAAATCTTCTAGGAGTTTTCTAAGCTCATCGTTAAGCTCATACCCAAAGGGGACTCCTAAGAAAACCTCCACAAACCTGAGTACACACATAAGAGTTATATAAAGTTAACTATCCAGAAACTGCTGACAAACCCCCAAATTGGGGATTTCCTTATGCATTATATAGCTCGGAACCTCAAAAAGAGAATTGAATGAGTTAATGTAAAAATAATAGCCCTGGAAGTTGAAGATTGTATCGATGACTTAGTAGATGATGTAACTATAGGACTAACATCATGGAGAGCCATGGAATCTACGTTGAAAATAATGAGGTAAAAATTGAGGCATACCCCGTCAACCTCAATAATGATCTAAAAAGCTATCCTTCCTTAAACATTATAGAAAATTGAAAGCTGAATATATCACTCATCTAATTCCTGAATGCAGAGACAGAATATTATAGAGAATTGAGAAGTATGAAGAGGGCTCGGCAACCAAAACTTTTAGTGGCTATAAGTTATGGTTTATTTCTAGGATATGTTATCCATATTATAGGGCTGATGGTTTGGGCATTGATATCATAGGTATCATCGCTTCTTCACGTTTAGAGAATTACCAGAAATATTCCTCGGGCTTCGGCATCAGAGGTCTATTCTACAGGATACTCAAAGTGTCTGATGCTGTTCTAGCATATAGGATACATGAATCACGTGGTCTCGCACCATTCTCCGCCTCACCCCTCATAAGGCTTGAGGATGGGATATACTACTTCAGGTATGCATCGTTTGATGGTAGGATAACTAGAGCACTACTAGAGTATTTCAAGAAGAATGAGAAAGTAGAGCTGTTTGATACAAGGTTCCATGTTAGCGAGGTAACATACAAGAGCATCAACCTAAAGAAGCTCCTACAAGAATCACACTCCTACGATAAGTATGAGGTAGAGTTTATCAGCCCAACATGCTTTAGGAGACCATGCCCATACATACCACTACATACCCTAGGGTTCATCTCTAGGATGCTTAGAGTAATCGGCAGACCCAAGTCAACATACAGATACTATCCTCTACCAGACCCCGTCTTAATGCTTAGAAACATATGCAGGCTTTGGAGAGAGTACGGCGGGGTCACGATAAAGTCTAGGAAGTATACGAGGTGGCTTGAAGAAGGAGGCATCGCCCTCTCAGGCGTAGAAAACATTAAAACAGTAAAACTGCTACATAGAAGGGGGAAAGCATTCATCGTAGGATTCACCGGTAAAGCACGCCTCAGCCTCCCACACGATACATACGATGAAGAATATGCAAGAGTAACGAATGCACTACTAAGACTTGGAGAAGAAGTACAGGTCGGAGTAAATAGAACAGCAGGATTCGGATTATACAAGATCACGAAACAGAAGTAACAAGCCATCAAGAGAGGAGAAGAAGCTCTAGCAAATACAATAGTTGAACAATTTAGAGAAGATGGAAGCTTACAACCTAAAACTAAAACTGCATACACTATTATAATTTTATTCATAGTATTTACCTTAGTCTAGATCTTGTCATCGCTTACTACATCGCATACCTCTACTACTCCTGCGTCAAAGGCGCTCTAGAGGGTAGGTGAAAGACGTGACTATAAGCAATAGGCTTAGGGAGCTTAGGGCCAGATATAGGATAACTCAGGAGGGGCTGGCGAGGATGGTGGGCGTCACTAGGCAGACGATAATAGCGATCGAGAACGGGAAGTATCTACCATCGTTGAGGCTCGCATTTAAGCTAGCAAAAGCCTTCAACGTGGGGATAGAAGATATTTTCAGCTACCGTGACGGTGATCCATAAAAATAAACTTGCTTAAGATTAAGAGAAAAAATGTGAGGACGTAAGAGTTTAGGAGAGCTGAGTGCTTTCTTGGTTAGCTGCTCCCTCAGTGGATTCTCGTATGGTGCTTATACGTGAAAAGCCAAAGAAAGAAGACCTCTCAAGATATTTGAGGAATAGAAGTTGACCTCGAAGGTCTCAGGTTAGTTCACCTGAAAGATGGGCTGGTCAAAAAGCTCCTAAGGTGAGGATATCATAAGGGCGGCATTGGACGGTATCATGAGTGTTAAAGAAATCCTTGAGAAGAGGAGAAAGGAGGAAATGAAAAAATATAAAGTGAGCCTACAAATAGATAGTATGTCTGGCCGTACATGGAAGGCCCATGGAGATAAAGCGGAAGAAATAAAGAAGTATCTAATCGAGCAGGGAGGAGTTGAGGAAAAAGTCACAAGTATTCATGAAGAGTGGAGAATAAGATTCTCGGATTCTGTCTTCATATGCTACAGAAATGGAACTCTTTACTCCACTCCTCCTAAGAGCTTAGACCCTTCGGTAGATAATGCTTGGAGCTTTATAGACTCTCTTGCAGGCAGATACGTAGCTCCTTCAAAAGACTTCCTCATAGGTTTAGATGAGACTGGGAAAGGGGAGATAATAGGTCACATTATTCTTGCAGGCATAATCTTCCCAAAAGAGATATTTCACCAAATGGACTTGATTATCGGTCCTGCAGATACTAAAAAGAAACATTATTTTAACTACTGGGATGACCTGTTTAGAAAAATAGACCATTTCAGGGAATCAGGATTCGACTTCATCATGGAAACGATACCTCCATGGGAAGCGGATAAATACAACATAAACAAGATTATGGATGTCGTTTATCAGAGGATCCTGTCACAATTTTTTAGGAAAATCCCAATGAACAAGTGCCGGATTGTGATAGATGATTATGGTGTAGGTCTCACTCTTAACCGTTTCCTAAACTTTTTGAAGCAACAGAATGCGGAAGTAATAGTGGCACACGACGCGGATGAAACTTATTTAGAGGCAAAGATAGCATCTTTAGTCTCGAAAAGAAGACGTGAAGAATTCATCAAGAAGATTAACGAGAGCCCGGAATTCCAGATAAATGGCTCATCTATCGGATCCGGAAACGCCAGCGATTTAGAAACCATAAAATGGTTAAAGAAATGGTACTCAGCTGGAAGAGAATGGCCATGGTTCGTTAAGAGGTCATATAAAACTGTTAGAGAAATAGAAGGGAAGGATACGGAGGTACAGAAACTAACCCCTCCTATAAGGGAAGGTTTACTTTCAAAAGAGTTTATTGATGAGTTTAGCAAGGGGCGTTTATCTATAGAGGCTTTATCTGTCGTATGTCCGAATTGTGGTAGCACTAACAAATCTGTGACTTTCGCCATATTTGAGGAAGAGGGTAAGAAAGTTTCTGGAATGAAATGTCATTCATGTAAGAAACTGATCAATGATGCGGGCATAACCCTCAGATACTATTGTGGGTATGCCATGCCAGATAGCAGCGTAATACGAAGGGGATTATTAAGTAAAGATCTTGAGAGCTCGCGTTTCTTTGAAGGTTTCACGATAATTATCCCAGCAGTCGTGAGAAAGGAATGTGACGTTGGAGGTGGAAAAAAGGAGTTTGAGAGGTTAGCTGAGTTTGCTTCAAAAGGAAGGATAAAACTTGAGACTATCGGTAGTATTGAGGAAATACCAAATACGCTTTCAAGTGCAGAGAGAGATGGAAGAATTGTAAGCAGTGCATTAGAGTATAATGCAATAGTAATAACTGCAGATGATTCGATGAAGGCCTATTCAATCTCAAAAAACGTATTCACCATATTCATCTAAACCTTATCGAAGAGTCAATCCTCAAAATTAATGTGTGTCTGATGAGAAAAGTTTGCCTATAGATGTCTGTCAATAAATTCGTTAAGGGATATGTCTCTTTCTGGTATAACATGACCGAAGGTTACTGTAATGTCCTTTTTTGTTTTTAGACGCGGGCATTTTCTCCCCGTAAGCCTATATGGCTACATCCCCCTAAGAAGAATTACGGCTCGAGTTAGCATGGAAGATTACCTTGATGCTTCCTACGAAATGGTAAAGATACTGGTTAGTAAGATTGATAAGCAGTGGAGAACAACTAATCCGCTACTTTCAATCAACTTATATCTGATATTTATTAAAAGCTTCAAAATGTAGCTCTCCTGTTAACGTCTTCTGCGCTAATAGATTTTTATTCTTTCCTCGGATTTCTTAACATACTCTGGGTTTATGTCTATCCCAATAAAGTGTCTTCCGCTTAAGATTGCAGCAATACACGTAGTTCCAACCCCTACGAATGGGTCTAGGACTACATCGCCCTTAAAGGTATATAGTTGAATGCATCTATAAGGTAACTCTACTGGAGATGGAGCAGGGTGGCCAACCTTCGCCGCAGATGCGGGTGGAAACCTCCATACACTCTTGGTAAACTCTGTAAATTCATCCCTCGTTATAGTGTCTTCTTTTCCAGGGCCCTTTCTCCTAGAGAAGCTACCCTTCGACAAGACGATAATATACTCATGGACATCCCTTAGTGTAGGATTAACAGCTGATTGCCACGAGCCCCATGCTGTAGAAGAGCCGGCTATAGCATCCCCCTTGTACCATATTATCTCTCCTCTCATTAAAAAGCCTATTCCTTCAAATCTTTCCATTAAATATGCATGGAGCGGCATGTATGGTCCCCTGCCGAGATTAGCTACATTAAAGCAGACTCGACCTCCAAAAACTAGAACCCTATAAACTTCCCTCATAACCTCTTCTATGAAGTCTAGGTATTCGCCTAGACTCAGATCTTCATCGTATTCTTTTCCAACATTACATGGTGGGGATGTAACCATTAAGTGGAGACATTTATCTGGAAGCTTCTTTAAACATTCTCTAGCATCACCTACAAACAAAACCTTGAAAAACCACAATCAAATTCTACCTCAGACCATCCGAACTCGTAGAGAATGCTGTTAACTTTCAATCCTCTTTTAAGATTCAATAGAGACTTCAGCGTTGATTAGAGGAAGCCCGATATAATATGACTTTCTCTCAGTGTTATTATTTAGACTTAGCAATGATAAAGCTGAGCCTTTGATCTGCTGATACTCTTCGAGCAAGGCTTGATAATGCTTTATCTTCTCATCGCAAATACCGATGATGGGTTCAACTCTTCTTCAAATGTCTCTACGTCATTTCTCATGCCTACTGATTCTCTCTAAAACTTTATATTTTAAACATAGTTCTTGGGGAGGTGGAGATGGTTAAGGTTGAAAAGAGGATTAAAGTACATAAGGATGGCAGGGTTTTGGAGGCCCTTGCTCTATTCGATACTGGATCGAGGAGGAGCTATTTTAGCAAGGAATTTGCTGAGAAGATAGGATACGAGCCCTACAGAGAGCCTAAGGAAGTTCCATTAGCCGTGAAGGGTAAGTACGGCAAGCTTGTAGGAGACGCGACGGTCTACATAGAGGTTGAGGGGTATATCCTACCCGAGAGGGAAATAATTGGAGTGTGGGTGGAAAGTGAGTGGTGGTGAGAGTGGGAACTACGAAGACTTGTCGAGCCTGACGAGCTCTTTCAATTCTCTATATGAGATTTACAAAGAATACGTGTATGATAGTTTATGGGGAACTTTTAACTTTTAATTCTCTATAGTAGCTAGGATTTTAGAACGCTCTGATCGTAGTCTTGCTTCGGTGATAAGTATCGTATCATCCCAAGGCCTGCGGTCCTTCTTATCCCTACATTGGTTATCTCGGCCATCTTTAGTAATGCCGTTGCGATTTTTGCATGTTTTTCATCATAAAGATTCTCTTCTAGAGAGAACCTCACCGTTCCCATGAATCCTGTTATCCACTTCCTCATTTCTTTATGCTCATACACTCGCAGACTTTTTATCCCCTTGGGGAAACCTGTAACCACATTTGCATCCTCAACTCAATCAGCAACTCCTCGAACATGTAGGGGTATATTTGAAAATGTTAACTATATTCTAGCCATACTTCTGAACAATAAGGCTGGGATCGGTAGCGGGATCATAATACCCCTCTGGAGATTAACATACTCGCATGGTCTCTCGACTTTCTAATTAATGCTAGCCTTAAGCTTGTATGCGGCATAGTTTGGACATTTTATGCAGCAATCAAGAACTGATTTTCCGAAAGCTGTAGGTGTTAAAAACTTTATCGCAAATTTGTTTGGTAAGAGGTCAATATTCGAAGCTAAATCAGAGAATTTGTACGTGTTGACCGTTACGTCAATCAGCTCGCCCTGGCATTTACCAAGCCGACACGAAGACTTGGCTTGAGTATGGTGTCTTTAAACTTCACAAAGCTTGTCATTCATGATTAAGAAAGAAGATCTTAAGTTCACTAGCTTTAAAGCTGAAGAAATCGAGCATTATGTTATCCATTATATCAGCAATCCTTCTCTCTATCTTCTCCACCTCCTCCCTGCACATCCGCTGATAATGCCAGAACTCATTAAGATAGGCTTCCCTCACCTATCTGCTCTAGACCTTTAAGTAATATTGGGAGGTTCTCGAAGGCTAGGTTCATTGGAATAAGTCCATAAGGCCAGTTATCTTCTGGTTTGCATATGAAAACATTGGTCTTATCGGGTTCGGCCCGTATCTGTTCACTCTGCCAAATCGCTGGACTAGGGACGGGATTGGAGAGAGTTCCGATATCAACAGGTCGAAGGAGATATCAAGGGAAACTCAGCAACCTGCGTGGAGATAAGTATGTCAGCCTTGTATATTTGCTCTTCCTTCTCTATTCTATCCTTATAAGCGGCTCGTGCCATCGTTAGAAGCCTGTTAGCGGTTGGAAAAGCCGACATGCCTATCTCCATGAACTCTTATTACCTGATTAGTATACACTTAAAGTTGGATTGCTGGATGTTCTTCATAGACCCGCTTGAACTGGACAGGTCGTTAAGACAGCTCCGTCAAGTTTATGGGGGTATAGGTGAAGACCTCCGGGGCTGGAATTGGTCTAATGATGTTCTTTCCCCGCCTCTTGAGGGAGTTTACCTAGGTGTCTCGGAGATTGCTAACAGGTATTGCTCGACTTATCGAGACATATATTTAAGGAGGGTTTTGGAAAAGCCAGCGCCATATACCTACAAAACCGTTAAGGGGTGGCTCTATCATGCAGTCTCCTCGAGATCAGTCCAGGAGGTTAAATCCATCCTTTATCGCAGGTGGCCCTGCAATGGTACGAAGTTCTTCATCCTACTTCAAGAGAGGAAGAAGGAGCTGATTGAGTCTTTGCTCACAGGGTACAGGGTGCAAGATTATCTGAGTGAAAACGATACACTAGATCTGAGAAGGGAATCTGAGGTACTGTTCGATTATATCATCCTACAGGCAGCGGCGAGGCTTGATAGAATACTATCAGAGGTTACGAAGATCCCGGATGCCGAGAGCATAATAGCGAAAGCCGTATCAATGGATGTTGAGAGGCTGGTTAATGGACGACTCCTAGGGCTCTCCCATGAGCTGCGCGTGGACATGTTCACTGATAGGCGTGTCGTCATAGATATAAAAACTGGAGAGGTCAGAGACTTCCATAGGTATACGTTGGCGGGCTATGCCCTGGCTATAGAATCCGACCTCGAGATACCCATAGACTATGGTATAATCACATACTCCACAATCAACCATCCAAGCACCTTCAATCTCTTTATGAAGGATGATGTTCCGAACGAGGTCCGCTATTCTTTCAATTTTTTGAGATTCCTGCACTCATATCTTGATGAGCAGTAAAGCAATTTCATTAGTAAATAATTTCATGCTATTTAGGTGGATTTTTGAGTAAAGTTTTAGTCATGAGCTTCCTTCTCAAGATATATGCGCTCCTCACAGCTATCTGAATAGGGTCTTATGTGATTGTAGTTTCTCTGGAATACTAAGTGGGGATTTAGCTTACGCAGCACATATTTGCAGACGGGCTCTGAGATGATTCTGCAGGAGGTCCTTGTATCTACATTCAACATGAGGGATAGCTTCAGAATAGGGCATGGATTCCTGCATCTCGTGATGAGCTCATTTTCATCGAGCTTTACAACCTCAACATCGCTCTCGTTAAGCCTGAGAAAATCCAGATAGAATAGATCCAGAACTTCTTTCATAGAATTTGCTTTTCTTGGCTTAATAGTCCAAATTAAGGCGTAAGTGTAGAATATAGCTTCAGAGAATACCAAGATAAATCTCTTAAACCAGCTCACAGATTATTTCTGTGATGCTGCTTAAAAAATTTAACAGCCCCCGAAGAAAACGTCTGTATTTAAAGCCTTAGTTGCCCGGCAGCTCGAGGTCGTAAGCCTAAGATCCTGCCAACTTTTACCTAAGCTTTTCTTATCTATAAGCTTTAAATCTTTATGTAATGAATGTAGGAGAGCTATTCTCCAAAAATATAGCTATGAAAGGTATTACCCAGCTGACGAGTCGATAGATTATATCTCTTATTATTCTTTATATCTAGTAAGTATATGTTTGGACTTCACCCCCTCTCCACATTTCTCACCTTATACTATCCACATATGCCATAAGCTTTCAATTCTATACATGCCCCACAGCAGAAGATGAGGCAAAATACCCGACGCCCTAGACCTCCCGGCTTTCAATCCCCTCTATAGGATTCTATAAAGTGTGAGGCATGTCTCAGGAAGAGTTTGACTTCAATTCTCTTTTTGAGATTCATAAAGCTAGCCGTACGATTGTGGCCACATCTAAAGCGTTGAAATTTCAATTCTCTTTTTGAGATTCCCTACTAACAGAGGTTAGAGGAGTAACACTCATACTATACATCTTCAACTTTCAATTCTTCTAGTGGGATGTTCGAGGGGTTCATTAGTAGCAATCTTTCAATTCTCTCTATGAGATTCACGCATGGAAGTTGTTTTTCGATACCTTACAGAATTTGAAGGACTCTCAATTCTCTCTATGAGATTCCGATGAGCTTATGGAAATTGAAGGAATAGGAAGAAAGAAAGCCTTTCAATTCTCTCTATGAGATTCATTTACCAACAGGGTAGAGAAAGAGGAAAAAGTTTTTCTCCTTTCAATTCTCTCTATGAGGAATAGAGTTGAGAGATTCTTCAGATACCTGAAGGAGAGAACTGTAGTATTCCACCATAAGATGAGTGCGAGAAACCATGTACAGGGAATCACGAACCTCAAGCTATTCCTAAGCCTATTCACACTATACTATCAGGCTGCGAGGACAGGGAGGTGAGCGAAAATACTTATTTGGACACTATCTAGACATAAAGAGAAAAGCTTAAGTAAAAGTTGACAGGATCTAGGTTACTTAGCTACACGCTAGGCTGAAAACCGTGGATACCCTTACTTAGTCTTAGAGTGTGTTTGTGTTAAACGTTACCATTCTGCTCGTTTTCCCAGGGCTTCATAGAGGTACCCTATGTATCTTACGATACTATGGAGTGGTCTATAGAAGAATGCTGCGAGTGGGAAGAGTATTAGTATGCTGAATGATTCAGGGTCTCTAGAGACTATTCTTGAAGTTGAGATGATAAGTAGCTCAGAGTATAGGAGTATCGGGGTTAACAATATGAGTAGGGTATGTATGGTGGTTCGGGCTAGTATGACCCATATGAGCCAGATGAACCATGCGAAGAGTATCATTATGTCCATTAAGACCATATCGGGTGCGCCAATAAGCCCTGGCGTACCGAATCTTCTCCTAAAGAACAATTGGTTATGCTTCCTTAAACAGTAAAGCTGACCCCTCGACCATCTAATCCTCTGCTTAAACCATTCCCCCCAGCTTACTGGGACATCAGTCCAAGATAGAACTTCAGGCATGAAGATTAGCTTACCTCTAACTTTATGAAATTTTAAAGTTGTATCAAAGTCCTCCGTGAGCACTCGGTCTAGGAGTCCTAATGATTCTAAAACACTCATACGATAGATGGATGTTGCACCTGGGATTATCAAGAGAGTCCTCAATAATGATTGTGCCCTCCTACCCATCTCGAAAGATATAAAGTATTCGTATGCTTGAAGCTTCGTTAATAAGTTTACATCTCTATTTAAGACTCTAAGGTTCCCTGCTCCAGCGACAAGCCTCTCATCATCAAAATATCTTGCAATCCATTCTAACGAATCTCTACCGACTAGTGTATCAGCATCCACGGTAAAAACTATCTCGCCTCTAGCAAATAGTAATCCATAGTTTATAGCCGAAGCCCTATATCCGCTCGGCTTCTTCCTAACAACTTTCACGATACCCGTTCTTTCATACTTCTTCGCTATGAGATATGTATTGTCTTCGGAGCCATCATCGACAATTATAATCTCCTTCCATGGATAATTGTTTTCAAGTATCGACTCAATACATTTACCTATTGTTTCTTCTTCATTCCTAGCGGGAATGATTATTGAGATTAATTTAGGTTTAAAATATTCTGGAGGCGGTCTAAGAGTACGTAGTATTACGTCTACTGGGAGGATTACTGCTTTCCCAATGTTCCTGCCAAGGTCGAATAATAAGACAGGCCATACAACTAATAGTACATCATAGATTGAGAGGGACAACAATTCTGTAAAACTGTAGAGTAGGATCCCAAACAAGAACACTGAAAATACTACACATGCAATATAGGATACTTGTATCGAGGTTTTTTCATATTTGTTGGTAGACATGATGAGCTTACACTGTTTGATCCATTAAAGATTAGATGCTTAAAAGTCTTCCAGAGTGAGCCCTCCTATAGACGTCCTGGACATCTATTCCTATATCTGTGAACCTAGGATTGGGATTTCCTACTTAAGTTTTATTGAAAGCTTCTGGAGAGAATTCATGACCATTTAAATATATGCTACTTACCGTTTTTACAAAAAAGATGAAGAATCCTCGTAAAAATGTTTTCTCACCAATGGTATTCTTTTATCCGAATGCATCCTAATAGAGAATAAAAGGGTGTATGGGGATTTAGGTGACGCGTAGAAATGTCTGCTAAACCTGCTAAATGCTCAAAATGTGGGGGTAGCAACATCATTAGATATATGGATGGTTACAAATGCATGGATTGTAATCACACCTTCACTTTACCACAGCATTCTAAAGATGTGATGATTGGAAAAGTAGAAGCTTACATTGGGAGAAGCAGCATTCAGAAGATACTTGCTAGGATAAGAGACCGAAGCATAGAAGTCATCGAACCAAAGTTTACATATGGTGAAGGGGTTGAGTACCCTCTACTCCAAGGCATCGACCTATCCAGAGAAGAAGTTGAACTAGCATTGGAAGAGTTAAGCGGACTAGAAATCTTTATGAGGGAGGCTTCAAGCAACATCGTCTTATGCCCTACATGCAGTTCTCATAAACTCTCAGTCCAGCTCTTATGTCCTACATGCGGTTCGTACAATCTAGAGAAAGGCCACGTCCTCGAACATTTATTATGTGGTTATATGGGTTTTGAAGAAGACTTCAGTAGAGATGGAAGATTGATATGTCCTAAATGTAGGAAGCCATTGAAGGCTTTAGGTGTAGATTATAAACGTCAGGGAAACGTTTACAGATGCATCGATTGTAAATCTCTCCAACCTCTTCCAGATAGAAGATATGTCTGTGAAAATAATCATGTACTCGAAGAGGAAGAGATGATATTGAAGAAGATCTATAGATATAAGGTGAGCCCTACCGCTAGGAACGTCATAGAGGTGTTGACTCTAGACTTGAGGCCCGTCTTGATTGAGGGTATAAAGCTCGGTCTATATCCTCGCCATCCGGCCATCGTTAAGGGGAAGAGTGGTGTTAAACATGAATTCTCAATCGGCTTCTGGAAGGATGCTAAATATATTGGTAGCCCGGACGTCGCTATAGAGATTCGGATACATGATGAAGAAATAGATGAGATTATGGTTCTAGTTCTCTACGCCAAGATAATAGATGTAGGTGTGAAGAATGTTATCCTAGCCGTCTCAAGAGAAGTGAATGGAGAAGCAAGAAAACTAGCTGGAACATATGGGATCAAGCTTGTCGAATCGAGAGACCTCAATGAGCTTATTGAAAGAATTAAGAAAGAATTGAAAGACATCGCAACAATCTTGAAGGCTTCTGGAACATCATAAACAGGTTAATATATTCTCCTTACCATCTAAAGTTGCTGAAGTCTCTGTACATCCTCTCAAGAAGCCTAGAATTGAAGTAGTGAGTGAAGGCGTTGTTTTAAGAAGACTGCTCCTTGGAATTGTATTGAAGATGTTAAGGCTTGGTCTGAATCATACGTAGAAGGTATAGATACATTGCCTTAGAGATCCTGTCAAGCAGGTAATACTCCTCCTTATGTTTTCATTACTGTGAGTAGGTTTCTTATTGTTGCTGTTGCTACTGCGTAGTCTTCTATAGACTTTGTCTTCCACGTATTTATATTATTGTAGAACCTTCTAGTTCTCTGTTTTAGGTATCCGAAGAATCTCTCAACCATGTTCCTTAAACCGAACCTTTCATACCTATACTCTAGCCCAAGTCTTTCTAGAGCCCACCTATACCATGGACCCCTATCAACTATGACTAGTGGCTTGTTGGTACACATCCTTAATGCTTTCTTAACACGTAGCTTTGTCTCATCTACAGCTATGCATCCCCTATACCTATGCTCTACTTCAATCTTGATTGTAGATACTTTCCTTGCAAGTTCATGTACTGTGGACTTGTTTATAGGCTCTAAAGCCATGCTCAGAACCCTAGAAAACCTTCCTACAACTACCATGAAACATGTAATCCAAGACTGCTAAGACCTTAACCCTAATCCTCGTGATCGCAGGGTTGCCCAATCTCTGAGGGCCGGCCACGACCACCATATTTCCCTCAATGTTTTCAAGGGCTCCAAACATTCCACCCGTAATTGGGGGAAAGTTGAGAAAAGCTAGTGTAAGTAACATTATGGCCACTATCAGGCAGATAGCCCCCACCATACTTTGATACGGTCCACTTTCTACTAAAAAAGGAGGCTTTATCAAGATTTTATTTAGCTTATAGCTTACCCTGCTCCTTGCTAGAACCAAATATGCTTGAAGAGCTCAGTAAGGCGCTAGGCTTAATTTCAAAGAAGTGTTATGGGAGCTTGAGTGTATCATGGTAGACCAATTAGTTTATATTTTGGTTTACTAACCGGAATACTTGTGAGCAAAGTCATAAGCTTCAAGGTTTCCAAAGAGGTTAAGGAGAAGTATGAGAGGTTAAAGAACGTTATTGACTGGCCGGCGGAGTTAAGAGCCTTTGTTGAGGAGAGGATTCGGAAAGCTGAGAGGTCGCTCGTAATACGTAGTATACTGGAGAAAAAGCCTCGAGAAATTCTTCCGAAAGGCTCTGTTGTGGCGGCTATAAGGGAGGATAGGGAAGGTGATTGATGCATCAGTTATAGCGAAGCTGATAATGCGTGAGGAGAATTATGTCGAGGCGGCTAAGGAGATAGAGGCTGATGATGAAACACTTGACCTAGCAATACTGGAGGTGGCAAACGTAATTTTAAAGTACCATAGGAGGGGGATTCTCTCCATAGAGGAGGTGCGGGAGAGATTCGAAGAGCTCAAGGAGCTTTCAAAAACGCTCAAAATTCTTGATTTCAAGAAATCCCTAGAGCAGGCATTCGAGTTCGCGATTACAACGAACCTGACGATTTATGACTCTCTTTACATAGTCGCTTCAAGTAAGCTGGTGACATCAGACATTAATCAGGCTGAAGCCGCCAAGCAGCATGGAAGAACGGTTGTCCTAGTTTAGAGGAACTTTAACCTTTGAAAGACCTGATGGTACAAACTTTACCGAGAGGATCCTTACTAACACGGATGAGTTCTTTCTTATAGAAAGGGATGAATTCTATGTTAGTTTTTTCAATAAATGTTTAAGTACTTGTTTTGATTACTTCTTCCTCTCCTACTTTGCTTATTCCTACTGGTGCATTTAACCAAGGTTTGAAGATGACGTTATTGGCTATTCTATCGCCTCTACCATTAGGGTTTAGCGTTGGATGATATAGTCCACTTGGGTGGCCCCACCAATTCAGTGTAGCGTTAACTTCCGTTAGAACCTCAACGATACATCCAGAGCCATGACCCCTCTCTATATTGTTCCAATGTATTCTACTACCAGCAGAGTTCCCACTTTCTACTCTTATTCCTCTAGCTATTTTAGCTTTCACATCCTCTTTATATTGTTCCATAAATTCATTCCACTGGATTAGGTATACGGGTTCAATCTTGATCCCTCCTTCATAATTCATCGGGAGAGTATTGTAGAGTATCTCATATAGTCTGAGTACTTGATGCCGATACCTGCTAGCTTATTGAGGGTGCATGTGTTATTAATAACTCTGTTGTAGCTGCTTGATAAGCGTAATCTAATGCCAAAGTAGCCATTAGCAGAGCATATATTACCTTTGATGCGTCTTGTTGTATGGATGTTGTGGCCCTTGTCTCGAGCTGTTTTAAGCGTAATAAGAAAGTAGGGAGATTAAAGTCTTAGTAATATTGGATTATATGTTTCATGGTAGTTGTAGGAAGGTTTCCAGGGTTCTGAGCATGGCTTTAGAGCCTATAAACAAGTCTACCGTTCACTACCTTGCAAGGAAGGTATCTATAATCAAGATTGCTAGGAAGCCCAGATATAGGAGATGTATAGCTGTAGGTTGTGAGGATCTTCAGATACCTGAAGGAGAGGACGATGATATTCCATCATAAGATGAGCGCGAGAAACCACATACAGGGAATAATAAACCTCAAGCTATTCCTAAACCTATTCACAATATACTATCAAGCCGCGAGGGGAGGTGAGGAAAAATGCTTATTTGGACACTATCTAAACTTGTAAGCAAAAACTAAACTTGAACTCTCTCAAGTTTAGGAGAGGAAAGAAATTAGAGGAGACTGTATAGTTGTCGGTGTTTAGTATTTACTTTCATTTTCCATTCTCTTTTTTGTCTTTTATCCTCTCTTTTTTCAGAGTGAAATTAATTCTCTGAGTAGCATCTCAGCTTCCATGTCTTCTCTAACAGAGATCTTTAGCAGGATGGGCCATAGGGTTAGCTCTTCATGGATACTTTAGTAGACCTAAACAAATAATAGATGGCATAGAAAAGAAGCAATCATGCATATTACGAATGGTCTCAAAGAAAAAGGCTACTAGTTAAAGGCCAGCATCGAAAGCATATTGAACGTCAATGATTCTAAAATTAACCTAGAAGATAAAGAGGATGCGGAGAACTATAAACTGAAAAATAAGCTCTAATTTAAATGTCTGCTTCTATCATAGCCATGAATCTATTAGGTTGATGATGTAGATAACAGTATATGTGCTAACTTTCCTTTTTAGGCTTCTAAGATGCTGTTGGCATATTATCATTAGGATATCGAGCAGGGAATTTTCTTTACATCACAGAATGTTGGACATTATGATTAGACTTATTGTGTAGAAGAAGAATGTAAGATAATTTAGAGAATTAGTTATACTATAACCCATACTCATCATGTACTGCTTTTACTGCTTCATTTCCATCTTCTTCTTTTACTACGAATGATATGTTTAATTCAGATGAGCCTTGCGCAATCATTCGAACGTTTATCCCCCTCTTTGCTACAGCTCCAAAGACTTTACTCGCTACTCCAGGTGTTCCTCTCATTCCTTCTCCAACTACAGCGATAACATTTACGTCATCTTCAGATTCTATATCTTCAACTAAGCCTGTTCCTAGAAGGGCTGTTTCAAGTCTATTTAAAGCTCTAGATAATGCGTCTCTCTTAATGACCATGGATACACTGGATTCTGAAACACTCTGAGAGATCATCATAACGTTTATATTCTCTCTAGCTAGTGTTTCAAGTATCTTAGCTACTGTTCCAGGTCTACCAACCATGCTTGCACCTCTAACACTAATCATAGCAGCATCCTTAACAAGGAGTACTGCCTTGACAATCATATTACTCTTTTCAGGTTTTGCAGTTATTAATGTTCCTGGATGAGATGGATTAAATGTATTCTTTATCCTAACCTTGATATTTGATTTCATAGCTGGCTCAAGCGCTCTTGGATGAAGACCTTTAGCACCAAATATCGCCATTTCTATTGCCTCATTAAACGATACCGTCGGTAGGACTCGAGCATCCTTAACGATTCTAGGGTCAGCTGTCATTAATCCATCTACATCACTCCAAAGCCATACTTCATCTACATCAAGACAGTATCCGAGTATTGTTGCAGTATAATCGCTCCCCCCTCTACCTAGAGTTGTCATAACACCTTCTTCATTAACTGCAATGTATCCTGTTACTATCGGGGTTACCCCCCTATCGAGTAATGAGCCGATTCTTCTCCTAACTTCCAGTTTAGTGATCTCCACGAGCGGGTTAGCTTCACCAAAATTTGAGTCAGTTATTATCCCAGCATCCCCACCATCTAAGTATTTACAGTTGACATTTAATTCTCTTAAAGCTCCCCACATTATCCTCGTTGATAATCTTTCCCCAAATGAGACTACGTAATCTCTAGACCTCGGAGTAGCTTCCCTGAGATACAGTATGCTGAGAACAGCTCTCCTTAGATCTTCAGTTAAATCTTTAATAATACTCTTAACATCTCTTCTAACTGCTTCATTAGCTATAGCATCATCTATTGCTCTAAAATGCTTTTCAGATAGGTTATTTAATGCGATCTCGACATCTCTTACTCTACCTCTTGAAGCTCTATCAACTAGCGTAAATAATGTATCTGTTACCCCAGCCATCGCTGAACATACTACGATAACTTCATTATTCTCTACATATTCTTTTACAAGTCTTGCAGCAATCTTTATTCTTTCCCCATCTCCAAGAGAGGTGCCTCCAAACTTCATTACAAACCTCATCTAAACCTTCACCTCCACTAACTTTTTCTTAATTTCTATTAAGTCTCTTAAGATCGCTGTAGCAGTCTCTCTCCCCCCTGCGCCTCTTCCAAGTATTACGTGTACGCCAGAGTTCAATGTCGTGAAGGAGACAGCATTCAGCGAATATCTTATCGCTAGAAGGTCTTCTCTCTTAATTCTAGTAAGTTTAACTTCTAATCCACCGTCTACTCTACCTATCAACCTGTATGTTTCTCCAGATCGAATAGCTTCGTCTATTTCCTTCTTTCTTAGTTCTTCTATCCCTTTTATACGAACATCGTTTATAGTCGCCTTGATGCCTAGTATCTCATTTGCAAGTATTACTAGTTTAGCGGCAGTATCAAGTCCTCTAATATCTAAGCTTGGGTTCTTCTCAGCATAACCTCTTTCTTGAGCTTCACGTAATGCAGCTTCAAATTCTAAGCCATCCTCCATTCTTGATATTATATAGTTTGTCGTTCCATTTAATACACCCTCTACCTTGATTATCTCATCACCCCTAGCACATTGTCTTGCAAACTCTATTACTGGCAACCCCCCTCCTACCGAGCCACTGAATCTAAACATGACATCTTTATGTTTTGCAAGTTCTTTTAACGCTGGGAGTGCTAATGCTAGTGGACCCTTATTAACTGTAACAACATGGATCCTTGATGTTAAAGCTTTCCTAACATATGTATAGCTTGGCTCACCATCACTTAGATTTGTTGGAGTTGCATCTACTAGGACGTCTACGTCTAATTCATCCAACAAGTCTAATACGTTTAGACCAGCTCTACCATAATCATTATGAGATGAGATCGAACCAGCTTTCTTCTTCGTCTTTATCATCTCTACAAGGTTGAGACCTTTCTCATATACTGCGGCTCCTCCACTGTCAACTATCCCTATAATACGTATGTTTAATCCTTCTTCTCTCCTCAATTCTTCAGAACGTTCCACCAGTATTTCAGCGAGACTCCTACCTACTACTCCGAACCCTGCTAGAAGTATCCTCAGCCTTCATCACCTCTATATGTGGAGGGATTTCTATCCGAGGGTTTTTGAAGAGCAAGATTAGAATTCGGTTTGATAACCCCCTCTCATTACACCTTCAAGTATCCCCCATCTAGATTCGATTATTTAAGTATTCCCATAAAGAAAGATTATTTTACTACTATTGATAGGGTGCTTTAAGAATGTCTCAAAACATGCTCTTGGGTTTTCTCTCAGGATTAATTCAAGGAGTTACTGAGTGGCTTCCAGTTAGTAGTAAGACGATGCTATTCTTTGTATTCTATTTATGGAGCTTATCTCCATCAGATTCATATTTGTTAAGTTTACTGCTTAATGGGTCGACTGTAGTAGCGGCTTCTATCTACTTTAGGAGAGAACTACTAAGAATGCTACACCTACCCACAAAGATAGATGATGCAAGCTTTAAACTGCTCATATTTTTAATAATTTCTACAATTGTTACAGGCATTCTTGGAATACTCCTTTCTACGCTCTCAGTTAATCTACTTGTTATGCTACGTACAAGTTATGCATTAATTTTCATAGGCTTCATGTTATTTGTAACAGCCCTCCTAAATTGGTGGAGGATGAAGATAAAATCCATAAGAAAGAGTATAAACGATGTAAATGTTTCAGATGCATTAATAGCTGGGATAGCTCAGTCTTTTTCTATCCTTCCAGGAGTTAGTAGGAGCGGCGTAACTATTTTAGCTCTCCTCCTAAGAGGATACGATGTTAAAGACTCCCTAGTCATCTCATTCTTAATGAGTATACCAGCGACATTGGGTGGAAGCATATATGCGTACATAGTATCTCCGAAAATACTCGAATTTTTAGGGTTAACTGAAGTATTATTCTCATTCAGTGTAGCTACTATTATCTCCTTAGCTACAATAAACATATTGCTAAGATTATCTCAAAAATTCAAATCACACATATTTTTATCAGGGTTATCTATTATAACTATCATTCATGGATTGATACTATCTGGCTGACTCCATATAGTGAGGGGATAAATGGGCCGTTAAATTAAAAGCAGTATCAACTAGAGGGGATGTCTAAGAAGAAGGGTGCAACGTTTTGGAAGAAGTCGGGAAAGCTGTCAGCTGATAAGTTGGAGAGAACATTACGATGCGCCGCAGCTGCTTCAACTCATCGGCCGAGCTCATAGTAAACTATTTTAAAAATAATTATTTTCATATGTGCATTAAAGTTATTAAAATGATAATGTTGATGGAGCTTCCCTCCCTCTAATATTTTCTCAGGATTTTTCTTCCGCTAACTCTATTAAACTTCTAAGTATTTTGGCATGCTTTCTTTCATCTGCTTCCACGGATTCGAGTAGGACTTTGAGGAGTTTATGTGGAAGATATGTTTTTACTTCATCTAAACTATGAATATGTGCAACTTCTTCTCTCTGTAGTAATGATTGCAAGATATTCTTTTTAGGTACTTCTATCTTTATTTCTTCACCTCTCTCAAGTATAGAAATAGTAGACATCAATACGTCTGCATGCTTGATACTATCACTTGCAATCTGCCTGAAGATCATTCTAGTAATTTCATTATCCAACTTAGAAGCAGTCTCCATGAATTTCTCAGCAGCTTCATGTTCTGCCTGCGCTCTTTCTCGTAATGTTCGTATAAGCTTATTCTTAGCTTGGTCAAAACTGTATCTTATTTCTCCCCTCCTTTTTTCTTCAATTATGGATGAAAGAGTTAAGGCAAGGTCATATATTTCAGCTTCTGAGACTCTTCCACCTTTAGAGACAATTTTCTCTACTACCTCATTAATAAGTTTATTAACTCTCGGTTCTTCAAGAAGCCTTAATAACCTTCCTCTCCTACCACTCATATAGTGTGTTACAGCTGCTGGACTCACATTAAGTATTTGAGAAGCTCTCCTTCTACTATAACTATACTTTTCTATGAGTATCTTTATGATTTTCGCTCTAATTGCGGGAACTAATTGTTCAGATCGTAGAGACATCCACTATATTTGATTGTTTTACGAAGTTAAAAAGTTGTTCTAATTTTTTGTTTACACCGTATATAGTATTTTTTTACGCTGAAAATTCTTAAATACCGATTTTTGAAGATATAAGCTTGGTAGGAAGACCAATGGGTTACGATGCTGGAAGTAAACCACTTAATGTTTTTCCACTTTCAACCATCGATGAAGGTAAAACAGTCAGGATAGTTAGGATAGTTGGGGGGAGAGGACTAGTCAGAAGATTATATGAAATCGGACTTCTACCTGGAGCTGAGATACAAGTTTTAAGAAATAGTAAACATGGTCCAGTTATTATAAGGAATAGTGTTAGCGGGACTTTCTCGTTAGGCTTCGGGGTCGCTAAAAAGATAATAGTTGAGGTGATGTGATGGCTTGTCATGAAGTACCATCAAGTACTAAGATCAAAGTTAAACAGCGGTCAGTCATAGTAGGCATCATTGGGAATCCTAACGTTGGGAAATCAGCTTTATTTAATAAATTAACTAAGGGAAAAGCATGGGTTGGTAATTGGCCAGGCGTAACAGTAGAGAAGAAAATTGGTAAGGTCAATTTGGGAGAAGCTAGCGTCGAGATAGTTGATCTACCTGGAATATATGGTTTAACCGCTCATAGTCAGGATGAGATTATTGCAAGAAAATTCTT
>Ga0080004_1115989_pt1 | contig 25249 bp, 23 predicted proteins | sample WasSprMetagenome_FD_69207 | JGI IMG/M metagenome (GOLD analysis project Ga0080004, IMG submission 69207) | Sulfidic aquatic microbial communities from Washburn Spring, Yellowstone National Park, USA - WS (SPADES assembly) (version 2) | ecosystem: Environmental > Aquatic > Thermal springs > Hot...
AGGAGATATACATTTATGCTAATAGTTTAGTGGATTCGGCCAGGAGTAATGGTGGTAGAAAACCAGTACTCAGGAGGCTGAGCGCTAGAGTAGACAAGTATGACTATAGATTAGACTTAGACAACATGACTCTAACACTTAAGTTACACAGCGACCATGAGGTTAAATTAAAACTTGTAACTTCAAGGGATAGAGTTGAGAAGTTTAGGGGTTGGAGTAACTACGAGATAGTAGTAAAGTACGAGGATGGAGAGTTCTGGGTCTCAGTGTACTTTAGGAGAGCTATTAAACCCGTGAAGCCTAGAACTGTTATGGCTATTGACTTAAACTTTGACAATATAACGTTAGCAATACTTACTCTTGATGGTAGATTAGTTAAGTTGAAGAGATTTAAGACACCGTACAGGAAGATCTTGACTCGTAGAATTTGGATTGAGAGGATTCAGAAGAAGTATTCGAGCTCGTGGAGGTTTATCAGGGGTGTTAGGAGAGTCGTCGAGAGGCATGGCGAGAGGACGAGGAACATCTCGTGGGATTACTCTCATAAAGTAGGAGACTTGGTAGCGGAGCTAGCAATTAGGTATCGCTCAGCAATTATTCTCGAAGACTTGGAGAAGTTGAGGGAAAACAATAAGAGGGGTAAGAGGTTCAATAAGAAACTCGGACTGTGGTTCTACCGTAGAATACAATTCTGTATAGAGTACGAGGCTAGAGAGAGGGATCTCGAAGTAATTAAGATTAATCCTAAGGGCACATCTTCAAAGTGCCCTAGGTGTGGTAGTAAGTTAATTGAAAATGAGAATAGAGTGCTTAGGTGTAGGAAATGCGGCTTCACAGGCGATAGAGACGTTATCGCAACAATAAACCTCTACAAGAAATATGTATCTAAGCACCTAAGATGTGGGGTCTCTGGGGTGGCCCTGAACGCCCCCAAGCCCAATGAGAACCCGAGCGGGGTGCAGGGAAACCGGGATGAAGCAATGAAAAACACATCAAGTTGTATGAACTCATATGAGAGCTGAACCCCAATCTCATAAACCTGCTTAATAGCCCTCTCTCTATCTATAAACTCTATTTCTAAACCCTTAGCAAAAGATAATTTTACTCTCTGCAATTAATACGCCAAAACTTCATTAATTAATACTATATTGCGCTTTAATGAACTTTAACTCTCTACACGATTCCCATATAAATACTTAAATACGTCATTAAGTAAAATACTGGTTTTTAACTATTGCAATAATATCGTGTAGAGGTGTTTATATTAAAAACATTATCTTTCGAGTTCTTCAACTTCTCTGTACCATGGTTTTGAAGTTCCAATTTTACTTCTCTTAATCCAGTTTTTAGTTTTTGGCTTAGAATCTATATAGTTGAGGAGTTTATCTATTCTTGTTTGAATAATGTTTGCTATTTCGCTATTTATTTTCCCTTCTTTAACAGCGTTATCTAGTATTTGTTTTAATTTATTGAGATTATTTACTGCATCATACCAAAAGCCCCAGTCATCACAGAGGATGGATGCTATTACTTCTTCATCGATGCATTCCTTATTCTTTTCGCCTATTTCTCCACATAATTTATGTGCTTTGAATAATACTGCTAAGTCTACTAGGTCTTTCCAATTTATTTTGTGTATTTGGAGTTTTTCGAGTACTATGTGTGCTAGACTTATAGTTGGGAAATCTAGTTCTAGGCTACCAGCTCCTGGTTTTTCGCCGAAGTATATGTCGTGGCTGAATTCGAGTTTGTCGAAGAATATATCGACGTGGTATAAGTTTTTAGGGTGATAATATATAAGTCTCCTCCCTCCAAATAATGCTTTTACATATGGGTCACATTTAAAACCTAGAGTTTTCTCAAAGAAATCCATTATTTCTTTTCTCTGTTTACTATATGCTATTAAATCTAGATCTGTGAAAATCAATCCCCCCTCTAGCCTTTTCAATTTGTTAAAGAGTTCAAGAGCCTCATTATCGTGAGAACTATGAATATATACAGCTAATGCTCCGAGAATTCGGATTATAACTCCTTTTTCCTGAGCTTTTTTAACAATTTCAATAGTCTCTTTAACAAACTCCTCAGGGGGCAGGGTTACTCTATGCAATCTTAACCCTCCACCTTATAGTAGTTTATGAGTTTAGGTCCGTCTAACTCAACAATATATCCTCTTAACACGCCTTCACTATACTCACTTCCAGGATTTACAACGACTGTTTTACCTATATAGTCAAATGCACTTGACTCATGAATATGTCCGTGAAGCCCAATTATTGGTTGATATTTCTCATGCATTTTTCTCACAGCCTTAGATCCAACATGTTCATATTGAGGAACTCCAGCGATAGTTACTACTTTAAGATCTTTGGTTAACTTAGGTGCTAAGTCTAATTTAGTATCATATGGTGGCGGGTGGAAGTTGAAAATAGATTTTCCAGGGTCTTTTAACTTACTAATAAGTTTCTCTAAGTGTTTCTCTAGATCTTTTTCATCCATTTCTCTAGGGGTTTTCCATGGTGTTGGATTAACGTAGGGTGAAGATACAACTTCAACTCCACCTATTTCAATAATCTTCTCTAGAGGATATATAACACCTCTATCACTATATCTCTTAATTACATCATCGATCACGAGTTCATCGTCATTACCTGGCATAACAATTGTTGTAATTTCTTTTGTATTTATTTTTTCAACGAGTAAACTCAGCCATTTATCAAGTCTCTCAGTCATTTTCTCTATTATTAATTTATTAACTTTTTCAGGATTATTCTTTAACTCCTCTAATTCTCTCTCATTAACTCTTACATAATATGCGCCAGCACCTTCAAGTCTCTCCTCAAATGATTTAACTTCATTTTCACTCTTCAACACCCACCTACTTCCAAAATACCTCGCAGTCCATGTTCCATCACTCCTCTTAATTATAGGGACGAGTACTTTACCAGTTAAGTCTCCAGCTAATATGAGAGCATTTGCTTTAAACTCCTCTGCAGCTCTTATCCACTTTCTCCAAACTAGTGTAGAACCGTGTACGTCAACTGCAAAAAATATCCTCGTTACCATAGATATTACCCGCGAGGAGAAATATTAAAAAATAGTTTAAAAAATTTAGGCAGGAGGTATTTGTCCATATATCTTTAATGGATCTATTCCCCTAGCTCTATTACGTGCAATCATTACGGCATATATTATTACTGCTATTGTGACTATTGTTGCGTTAAGTATTTGTAGTAATGGGTCATAGTAGGCTGTGTATAACATAAGCCACCATCCAACACCAAACACTATTATTCCAAGTATTGTAGCGCCGATCTTAGATCTAAAGACTGTCCTCTCAAAGAACTCTGGCTTTAACCATGGAAGTAGAGCTATTGCTAACCCTAATGGCCATACCAGAATGAAAGTGGTGAAGTCGAATAGTGAGATTATTACAGCCGCCATCGTTGAACCCATGTGTTCGAAGTAGGTTAATATGACACCGAGAAATCCTAGGATAGCTGTAACGTGATTAGCCCATGTTGGTGCAGCAAACCTTGGAGAGACCTCGGCGAGCTTCTCGGGGTGTACTCTATCAAAACTAAAGGCAAAGAATCCTCTAATAGCTGCAACCCAGCATGGAATAGCTGTATTAAGATACCAGAGGAAGTATGCTAGACCTATTAACATAGCCACTACAGGGTTTGGATATATTAGTGACAAGTAGAATGGGACAGAGGCGTCGGGTGCAGGTTTTCCACCAAGGATTTGATCTAATACCTCGGGATGATTATATTTTAAATAAGAATATGCTGCTAAGAAATCGTAGTTAAAGACATAAGGCAGTATAAATCCATTGAAGACGTAGAGAGCCATTACAAGTAAATATCCTATTATTAATCCTCTCAAATAGCTTTTAGAAGGATCTTTAACCTCGCTACCTACAAATGTTGTAATTTCAAGTCCTGTCCAAGCCCATAGAGTCCACAATAACATTCCATATGTTCCAAGCCATAGACTTGTAGGAGTCAATGCCTCTATACCATAGCTCTTAGCTACATCTTCTTTTAAAGCAGCCTCCATAATTTTCTCTGCAACACCGCTACCATAAACATTATTAAAGAATATTACACCACTACCAGGTGGCTGAATAGCTATAGCTATTAGTGTCGCTACAGTCACTACTAATGGTATGAGAGTAGCTATCCTCATAACCCACTTAATTACTTTTATACCTCCAAGGTTTAATGCCCAAAGTACAATTACGAGTATTATTGAAACTATGAACATATTTTTGGGATCTACTGCAGCATTTGCAAGGTCTATGAGGGCCTTATTCCCTGTAGATAATCCTGCAACTACTAGTGGTCCATTTAGAGCTTTTAACCCAATGAACATCATGAAGCCGCAAACAAGTCCACATGCTACAACTATATAGAGCCAGGTTGGTAAATATCCTAGTATTGGGTGTAATATACGTGAAGTTACAACATATATACTACTTGATCTCGGGTATGATGCAGAGACATAGTAGAAAACTATAATTAGAGGCAAGAATACAAGACCTGCTAAGAAGAACGCTAATGCTATATTTCCACCATAAGTATCAGGACTACCCACCATTTTAACAGCATAATATGTCATTCCAGATGCTGCTGGAGTAGCTAAACTCCATATTGCAACATCAAACCAAGTTAACTCTCTAACCAGGCCGGAGGCTCTACGAACAAAGACTACTTCCTCCTCGCCCACTAGGATCCCCTTTACTCGTAATATTATCTCATCTGATGTTTTTAAATATTACCTATAGAAGCCCTATAAATAATAACTTAATAATCAATAGTAAAAACCGAGGAAGATAAGCTAAAATCACTACTGTGGCTGTTAGATTCTTGCTTAGAGTACAACTCTCACTGTATTAGGATGCTATGATTTAACATAGATTTAACATACTAGTGTCTCTTCTAAGATCTTGTAAGAGATATATTGCTGATATAGAGGAGTTAATGAAACATTAATTAATGCATTTTTATTGAATTTAAGATATTTAACATAAGCCTAATGTTTACTCCATATAGAGCTAGAGAATTTTATTTAAGACCACATTGAGTAATTCTTCTCGAGTTTAATGCTCATAGGTTTTTAGAGAAGTGAGATCGCTTAGAGTATGTGTGAAGAAGACCTTGATAATATTGTTGCATGATCACGAGACTTTTTTCTTAAGATGCTTTGCTGTGTGTTATTAGTGTTTAATGAGTTTTACTAGTGTATAGTATAATATACTGGTTGCTATCATTGATGGTATTGTAGATCCTAGCCATGAAGCATAAATTGAGATTGCCATGTACATGGTGAAGCCTAAGGCCCAGGCTATTACACCGCTAGTTCTAATCGAGGTTATTTTACCTCCTATTAATTCTTCTAAGTTATAATTGCCTTTTGCGATTAGATAGTAATCTGTGATCATTATTGCTGCGAGCGGTATGAAAGCGCCACCTATTAGTAATAAAAACCACTCATACTCCTCCATTGGGAATATCAAAGCTAACATTGTTCCTGCAACTCCAACAATTAATATTTGTCGATTTAGGGGTTCTTTTGGCTTAATATTCTTGTATGTTATAGCTGCTGAATATATATCGAGGAAAGTTGTAGTTGTTGTTGAGAGTATTATTATGATCATTGCTGGTATTCCGAGGCCATAGGTTGCTATAATTGATATTGGGTCACTTAGACCTAAATATGCGTTTGAATAACCACCTATAAAGTAGAATAGACTACTCGAGATGAAATAGCCTATAAATGTGCCCCAGAAAGCTCCACTCCTACTAAGTCTTGAGTAATCTGCTACTAGTGGTAGCCATGATACTGGCATTGCTACTACTAGGTCTAATGCTAATAGTGGAGGTAATTCACCGGTACCACGACCCCAGTCAAATTCCCCAATAGTGTTAATAGTCACTATAGTTAGCCATGTAATTAGGATTAAGAGTAGTATTGCAGAGATTTTTTCAAGCCACTTCCACTTCTCAGGTCCTACAAGAGCCCATATTGTGTTTAATAATCCAAAGATAATAATCCATAATTTTAAATTTGAGGGATAACCGAGTAATACGAGTACTGTATCTATTGCTCTAGCACCAACAATATTCATTACAGCAGTCCACCCAATCAACTGGAGGTAATTTAATACTGAAGCTAAGTAAGAGCCTTTAACACCTAGAGGCCTCCTTGTAAGAACCATTGTAGGAACTCCAACTCTATAACCCTCAATAGCTACGAGACCCATTAACGCATTACCAATAACATGACCTATAATAATCATGATTAATGCTGTAAATAATGAAACACCGGGAACGAGGATTGCACCAGCCCAGAACTCTGCAATAGATATACCAGCACCAAACCAAATAGCTAATAGATCCCAAGCACTCATAGGCCTACTACTCCTAGGTATAGGCTCAATATCATTACTCCCTACACTCATAGGCCTCTCCCTCGGAATTCTCCGCTATAACTAATTTATAAATCTTTGATAACTAAGTAATTAATTATGTAAACCTTATTCAACTTTTCCCCTCGTAATCATTAAGAGAAGTTCTATGCGTGTAAATTGTCTTTTCACTATAATTTCATATTGCATTAAATCATAAGACGTAGTAGTCGAGGGGACGATTAAAAGAAAAAATCCTTTTTAAGCTAGTATTGTTTGCCATAGATTTTCTAGTAGTCCTCTTACTTTTAATACTTCTGCATTTTTCTCTCTAATAGTTTTTAAATTCTCCCAGTCATCAATGGTTAGTGGTTCTATTGATACTTTACTACGTAGTTTTTTGTATAAATCAACCGTGTCTTTATATCCTTTTTTGCTTATTGGTATTGTTATGAATAAATGGTAGAATAATGTTGTCCTAAAAGCTCTTGGTATTTCGAGTGTTAGGTGAAGTATTATAAAGTCATTATTTGATTTAACTCCATCTACATAGTAGACTTTCTTAGCAATAGCGAAAAATATTATGGTTGGAGTAAAGAGTGCTAATGCAACAGCTTTAACAATATCAGCGGTTTTCACCTTAGCACTCATACTTAACTCGTCAAGAACAGTTTTCACACGATCTCTATCCATCTCTTCGAATTGAAAGCCAAGATCTCTGAGAATTTTTAGAAAAACCTTTCTACTAAAAACCCCTAATCCATGTTTCTTCCTTAACTCACTAAAGAACTTATCGCTAGTAAATACTATGTAGGCTGTTTCAGTTTTCATAATCATTTATGACACTCATATTACAAGTATGTTTTTAAACACTCTTCAAATACAGTAATAGTGATAGGAGTTTGAAGCCGATGAAGTCTTGAGGTTGATGAACAATCCATGAACTCCGATTACCTGATGGGAGTGGGTGTACCCCTAGGCGACTAGGGGTAAACAACTCCCGTAGGGTAGTTAGGGGGATGCAGCCGTTGAGAGGCAGATGGTGAGGAGCCCTGCTATGAACCACCATCTGCCGAGAAACGGTTCAAAATCCTCTAAATCCCCGATTTTACACCAGGTAGTAAATGAATATCGAGCTTAATAAATATTGTTTTTCCAATAGTAAACATAATTCAGCAATTAATCAAGGAGAATTAGAGAGGTAAAACTTGGAGTAAACAATTACACTACGATATGTAAATAATGTAGAAGTGTGTTATGTCTGAATAACTATGCTATTATATTACCTTTGAGGAAGATATAGTTTAGGGAGGTTGTATTGAGCGTTGAAACACGCAGGGTGTTTGTTGGCAGAATAAAATATGTTTTTATAGCTAGAGTTGGAAGGATTAAGGGTGTAGGATTTGGCGGTAAGATTAAAGCTGAGAATAAGGGTTAGTGATAGAGTTGTTGATGTTATTGCATTATTAAATAGTGGATTTGAAGCTCCAACACCACAACTCATAATACCAATAGATACTGCTAAGGCTTTAAACCTATGGCCTCCTGAAGAAGCACGCGAAGTAATCTTAGAGACAGCTGGTGGACCATTGCGAGCGTGGTTTTATCCGAGGAAAGCATTAGTTAAAATTGTAACAGAAGATGTAGAGTCTAAAGATGTTTTAACAGACATCATTATATCTCCCATCGCCGATGAATCTTTAATAAGCGATATGTTAGCAGAAGAACTCGAAATAGCAGTTGAATCTTTTGGGAGAGGATTATGGAGATTTAGATGGGAACAGAAGCTTAGAAAGAGTGAGAAGAGGTAAATATGATTAGAGCACTATTGAGAGATTAAACTTAGCATTTAAGCTATCTATAAGGTCAACTCTACTCTTACACTTTAACACACAATATGCTACATTCCTCCTATACCTACGAGCACTCTGCATTTTCTGCGCTAAGAGCCTTGGTATATAGGGATCTGATGCCTTATGGTGGTGTATTACGGCACAGACCCTTGTTAGAGTAGGGCGATTTGAAAAGATCCAGTCAACGGTGTTCTCAAGGGCTCTAACATCTTCTAGTTTTGAGCGCTCAGTCTCTTCAACGACTACCGCTAGATCTCTACATGTAATCAAGTAGGCTGCGTGCTCAAACCGTAACCCTAAGTATTCGAGATCTTCGAAATTACATTTCTGCATATAATCTATCACGCTCACTAAGAAGTTCCTCGGCAATTTTGCCAAATTCCTCCTCTAAAATACCATTCTCTGTGACCTCAATAGGCTCTACAACAGCTTTATCATCTACTGCTTTAATGAGGTAGACGGCAACCATCTCAGGTTTTAAGACCTCTTTCTCTCCATAACCAAGCTTTAATAATTTATCTCGAGGCAGCTTTGAGGCTATTATAAGGTTACTTATGTAGTCGATTAAGTAGTCACTATGAGTAGTTATAAAGACCCTCTTCTCCTCATTAATAGCTCTAACAATAAGCTTTGCTAAAAACCTAAGAGCTCTTGGGTGAAGATGTGCTTCAGGCTCTTCAATAAAGACATTAACGAACCTAGGTATACCACGGTCAACCTCTTTAGCTATTAAAGCAGTAGATGATAAGACCTCTCTAACACCCGATAGAGCTATTGAAAAAGGTGTACGCTTACCTGTCCAAGACTTTATACCAATATCATAAACTCCAGCTCTAAAAAGTTCAGGTATTATGCCAAGCTCTTCAAAAAAAGACTTAACTTCACTAAGAACGTGTTGATTTCTATATAACCATTCAACAAGTCTAAAATATAAATCTCTATACTCACCATCAACACCAAGAGGCATATTTACTATTGTGAAAGGTTTTAATAGTGTGCGTGCTATACCAGCTCTGCTGTCTGGTAATAGGGGTGAGAGAGTATAGGTTGATAAGAGAAGCCCAGAAAACGCTGTAGCGAGATGCTGTAAGCGATGATCCCCGTAATGACGTCATTAATGTCATCTATGCTGAACATTACTACTTCGCGTTCAACATTTTCATCATACTTTATATTAACATATCCACTTCTTGAAAGAATCTTTACTTGAAGAGTATTTAGTACTCTGTCCAAACATATATTAAGCTCCTCAATTCTCAAAGATCCTAGTATAGCTAATCTAAGCTTCCCGCATTCGCTTTGAAGCTCTATTAAAGCTTTATTTTTACCCTCTTTTATAAGCTCTTTTATCCCAACACCAAATACATATTCAAATTTCTCATTAAGGCCGATCTCAACAGCCTTCTTAAATACATTATTGTAGAATATTTTAGTCACCTCAACGAGCTCATCTCTAGGAGGCTCACCTCTTGCAACTTTGTTGACGATCATTTCGGCAATTTTAATAGATGGTCCCCATTCGCTTTTAACCTCTTCAAAGCTTGGATAAGCTGAGGTCAATGTCCAGAGGAGATAGAGTAATAATGATTTACCTACATAGTTCTTACCTATCAATATAGTTAATGGCTTAATCTCTATAGTAGCGCTTTCAAAGGGTCCAAAGTTCTCTACTCTGAGGCTAATTAACATCAATACCTTAAGGCTCTATTTTACTCACCATAATCTATGAATGCACGAGCCTTAAATACATCTGAATGATGTATTAAGATAAAAAGGGCTAGTAGTATTTCTACTCCTAGTTAATGATCTAAGGTAAGCGTGGTAATAACATTCCTAGCATAATATATAACTTGGTTTTTCAATTTTGCATAACTCTATGTGATCTTTACATCTATTACAGGTTTTCTAAGTTTTTTGAATATTGAAATACCTTCACGCCCTATCAACATCTTTAACCATGCAATAGCGTGATATACACTAACTAGTTCTTCTAACAATCATCACACATATTACTCGAATTAGAGAAGTGAGACATCCACGAGCTGAGATTGTTTTAAGAGACTTAGAGAGAGCTTATATTTCTTTGCATTACATTTATGAGGATTTTAAGAAAGGAGCTGAGAGGGCTTTTCGAGCATATGAAATATTAAAGGGTTGTTATGGAGAAGTTGAAGTACTATTTCTTAAACTATGGAGAAGCTGGGGAAGAAGTAAAGGAGATTGTTAATAGGGAAGTGAAAGCCTGAGTCTTTGTCTTTGGGAGTGTGTTAGAGATGATTATTGCATTGATTTAAGTGATATTGACATGGCTATAGTATCCGGCGAATTTGGGAGTAAAGAGAAGAAGCTAGGAGTATTTTGAAAATGCTTTGACTTACTATTAGAATTTCGCTTATCACCAAGATAAATGTTAAACAACACTGATTATAGCCACCTCCATAGTTATTAAACACTTTGTCATATAATATCATTATAATGCTCAAAAATTTTAATAATAGGAGTTTGAAAATAGAGTGGAGTAGCTTAAAAACGACCTTTATGTTTTTAATGTTTTATTTTCAACTATTCTTATATATCCTTGAATGTTGATATTGCCTCAAGTAAGGGTTCTGCTATTTTTAAGACGTGTTTTTTAAGCTCAATCGCGGTTGGATAACCTGTTTCCTTTACGAGGCTATTACTAATAAGGAGAGTTGAGAGTGCTTTATATCCTCTGATTGCTCCAAGTATATATAAAATAGCTGTCTCCATTTCGACTGCTTTAACACCGAACTTCCTCCAGTAAGCGATAAATTCTTTTACTGGGATGTAAAATCTATCAGCACTAATAACGCTTCCAACTGTGTATTTTACGTTATGTTTCAACATATATTTCTCTATGTGTTTTAGTAGGTTGTAGTCTGCTACAGCACTTATACAAACAGGTTGTTCAGTGTACTGGTAATATAATCCACCAGAATAGTAATTAGCACTAATAGATAGGATAACATCGCCTACATCTAGATCCTCTACAAGGGCACCAGCTGTTCCAAATCTCACAATCACCTTGGCTCCAAGCATTGAGAGCTCTTCAAAAACGATCTGAGCAGAAGGTGCACCAATGCCGTGGACAGCTATAGTTAATGGGACCCCCCTATAAAGCCCAGTATAGGTGTAAAAACCTCGATTTTCATTAACTAATCTAGGATTTTCAAGGAACTCTTTTAAGATCTCTGCTCTCTTTGGATCTCCGACAACTATAACTCTCTCAGCTATATCACCCGGCTTAGCAAGAATGTGTAGAGGTTTTGAGAAATAACTCAATAATTTTCACCACAACTAGACATTTATTACACTTTCCTTACTTTACTTCTTCTCATTTAAAAATAAAGATGAGGAAGAAGTAAACTTTATTTTTAATTTTGTAATAATTTTCATTTATTCATTTATAGAGTCATAGAAGTTATTCTCTCTTATATGGTTTAGCTATTGATGCTGGAGGCTTAGACTTTCTAAAGAAGAATACGAATATTATTGATGTTACTATGTAAGGTATTATTTGAAACATTTGAGGTGCTATTTGTCTACCATATATTTGCGCTAGTATGAGTTGTAGTGCGTCGAAGAATCCAAACACATATGATATGAGAGTTGTTGCTAGTGGAGTCCACCCGCCAATTATTACTGAGGCTAGGGCTATATAACCTCTACCAGCACTCATATAACTAATAAATCTACCACTCCAATCAACACCTAAATATGCACCGCTAAATCCAGCTAAGGCACCTCCAAATATTGAAGCTAGAGTTCTTAGTCTAAATACATTGATTCCAGCTACATCTGCTGCCTCAGGATCTTCGCCAACACTCTTTAATCTAAGACCAATCCAGGTATATTTCAATATAAAATGTAGTAGTATCGCTAAAAACAGTGTTAAAGTAGTTATGGGACTTAAACTAAATACATTACCGTCAACTCTTATAATAATACTGGGTATTGTTGACACACCAACAGAGAAGCCGGGTTGACCCCATATTATTGCGTTTCCAACGTTTGTTAATCCGTAGCCTAGAATAGTGACACCTATACCGGTAATTATTTGGTCTGCATAGAGGTATACACTTAATAATCCGTGTAAAGCTCCAAATAATATACCTACAATAATTCCTACTAAGACTCCTACAACAGGGTTATTAGTAATATAAGTAGCTACAACCGAGAAAAACGCGCCTATTATCATTATGCCCTCTATACCTATATTTACTACTCCAGACTTCTCAGTAACTAATTCGCCTAACGCTGCTAATGCTATAGGAGTACCTAGTCTTAAAGTTGAGCTGAGGAGGGAAATTATGAGACCAATGTTCATGTCTTAACGCCTCTCCAGGATTTTAAATACCTAGTTATCAAACTATATGCACCCGGCGTTGAAGCCGCAACGAGAACAACTCCCTGAATAACTAGGATTAAGTCGCTTGAAACACCAATCCCAACCATCATTCCAAAAGATCCTGTGCGAAGTACTGCTAAGAGTAGAGATGAGATTAAAACGAAATATGGGTTGTTTTGTGCAATTAAAGCTGCTGTTATACCATCCCAACCATATCCAGGCGAAAACCTATAAGGTATGGAGTTGAAGACTCCGAGGATCATTGAAGAGCCAGCTAATCCTGCTAAAAAGCCTGAGAAGAGAAATGTCTTAAGATATACTCTCTCAACATTGATCTTAGCCACACGTGCTGCACGCGGATTAAACCCTACAACTCTCATTTCATACCCAGTTGTTGTTTTATAGAGAATAAAACCAGTTAATATGGCTGTTAAAACTGCTAAGATAAAGCTCCAATTGAGTGGTAAATTTGAACTTATTCTTGGAAGCACTGCTGTAGGCGATATTTTATATGTTCTAGTTATCGTAGCCTTGGGGTCGGGGAAAACATATAAAACGACATAGTCAGTTAGATATATTGCTACCCAGTTAAGCATAATAGAGATCACTGTTTCATTTACGCCGAATTTAGCTTTTAAATAACCAGGACCTAGACCCCACAACAATCCACCTAACCCGCCAGCTAGAAGTGCTATGGCCATGTGTATTATTGGAGGTAACTGTATCATATAACCGGCTATAAAAGCAAATAATGCCCCCACATATAATTGCCCCTCCATACCTATGAAGAATAGTGCTGACTTAAACATCACGGCTGCCGCTAATCCTGTAAAAATTATAGGCGTCATGGCGTTGAGGGTTTCAATAATTGAGTGGTAATCGCCAAGAGAGCTCTTAGCGAGGAGCCCATATGCGGTAAGCGGATTGTAACCAGTTATCCATAATATAATTGCGCCAATTAATAAGCCGATAAATACTGCTAGTACAGATGTAAAAAATTGTTCTAGAGAGCCTTTAATCAAGATATTGTAACACCTCCCATGAGTAATCCAAGTTTCTCCTCTGTGAGAGCCTCTGCTAATTCCTCACCAATTAATTTGCCTTCAAAGATCACTCCAACTCTATCACAGACTTCTAAGGCTTCATCAATATCAGATGTGACTAATAAGACAGCTTTGTTATTTTCACGTAATTCAAGTAGAAGTCTTCTAACACTATTTGTTGCCTCTATATCAAGTCCTCTTGTCGGATTTACAGCAATAATGAGTTTAGATCCTTTACTCAATTCTCTAGCGACAACTAATTTTTGTTGATTACCACCACTCAAAAATCTTGTTTGTGCTTTAATGTCGGGTACGATTATAGAGTATTCCTCAATAAGTTTTTTACAATGTTCTATAACACGTTTCATATCAATGATCGAGGCTTTACTCGTGAAAAACCTATGTATACCTAATTCACTATTTTCATATACTCTCATTTCGAGTACTAATCCCTCTATAGTCCTATCTGGCGGAATATAAGCGAGGAGTTTATCTTTAGAGTTAATTATTATTCTCCCTCTCTCATATGGTCTTAAACCAACAATAGCTTCTACAAGCTCTTTCTGCCCACTACCTTCAACACCAATAATCCCGTAGATCTCTCCTTCTCTAACTTTAAATGAAACTCCTTTAACAGCATATCTATTATCATCTCCTCTAACCCATAAGTCTTCAACTATTAAGATATCACTACCTGGTGCATGCTTAGTTTTTAATAAGGGTTTAGACTCTAATTTAATCATCATTTTAGCTAGTAGAGGTGGGTTTGCCTCTATTGTTTTAACTACCCCTTCAACTCTTCCTTTTCTCAATACAACTATTCTATCAGTTATTTCTAAAACCTCTTTGATCTTATGTGTAATAAATACTACAGTAACCCCGTGTTCTTTGAGTTTTCTCAAGGCATTAAAAAAATGTTTAACTTCTATTGGTGTGAGAGATGATGTAGGCTCATCAAGAATTAGTAATTTTACGTCTTTGTAAAGAGTTTTTAAGATTTCAACCATCTGCTTAAAACCCACGGGTAATGAGCTCACTTGAACATAGGGATCTAGTTTAAACCCGGTTAACTCCATCAGCTTCTTTAATCTCTCAACAGCTTTAGACATATCTATGAATAATCCTTTCACTTTAGGTTCATAACCTAAGACTATATTTTCTAATACTGTCAAATTGGGTATTAGAGTAAAGTGTTGATGTACCATTCCTATTCCATATCTTAACGCGTCTTTAGGGCTCTTAAACTCAACTATATCCCCATGTATTTTGATAACCCCTTTTGTTGGTTTAAGTAGACCTGAAAGAATTTTCATTAACGTAGTTTTGCCTGCTCCATTCTCACCTAAAAGGCCTAGTATTTCCCCCTCATAAATCTCTAGATCTACCCCCCTAAGAGCTATTGTACCATCTGGGTAAACTTTATGTATATTTACCATTTCCACGAAAGGCTTTTCCACGTAAGCATTCACCTAAAATCTACTGAAGGAGAGATTATGGAGCATTTAAAAAATTGAGTAGTCTTTGCGAATCTATATTACCCATATATTTCTCTTAATTGTGTAATTGTATCTGATGTGGGTATTGGGACGCTTATTTCTCCATTTATAATCTTATTTCTTAATTGCATAACCTTGTCCCATACGTCGCTAGGTATAGAGTTTCTCAATTGTAATATTTCACTATATATTTTATCTGCTTCTTCTTGACTCATGAGTTTTAGTGATACTGCTATGTCAATCATGTTCTTAATGTCTTCAGGCCTACTTACATCTACACCTCCTTCCTTAATACCAAGAGATATTACTCCTCCCTTGAAATTACCTGAGTAAACGTCTTCAATCGCTTTATACACGGCTACGTCTACGTGTTTCATCATGCTGGCGATTATGTAACCTGGACGAACCCACTCCTGCGCAGTATCAACACCAATCGCGTATACTTTTCTACCTGTTTTCTGTGAATATTCGTAAACAGCGTCAAATACTCCAAGCCCTGTTTCACCAGCTGCATGATAAATTATGTCAGCACCCTCTTGTAACATTGAAAGCGCTGCCTCCTTACCCTTACTAGGATCTCCAAAAGTCCCAAGGTATACCCATAATATTCTAATATTCTTTCCAGTTTCATTCATAACGTAATGTATACCGAATTTATAGCCTATTTCAAACTTCCATAATGGTGGTATATCCATTCCTAATACAATACCAACAGTACTGCTATTCGTTAAATACCCAGCCAGAGCTCCAACTAGGGCTGATCCCTCGTTCTCCCTGAAAACTATTGACATTACATTAGGCTTTCCTTCTACTACAGCATCTATTATTGCAAATTTCTGTTCTGGATATTTATCTGCTAACTCAGCAACTTGCTCCGCCATCATGAAGTTTACTACAATAATTACATCAAAGCCTTTCTTCACTATGCTCTCGAGGAAAGAGAGCCATTGAGCTTGAGGAACATTTTCATAGTAAAAGTATTCTACTGATGCATTTAGATTCTTCCTCGCTAATTCACCTCCGATCCATGCAAGATCATTAAACCCAAGATCTCCCCGTTTCCTAATAACAACAGCTGCACTAACCGATCTTGTAGGTGGTTGTGTTGGAGTAGTTGTAGTTGGTGTAGCTCGTTGAGAAACAAATACCACTAGAATGCCGATCGCAGCTACCACTACAATTATCACTAGAATTATTGAAAGACTTCTCGACAAACCCATTACCATCAAGCCTCTTATTTTATGTGTTGAGTTATAAAAACCCTAACCTTATAAACTTAACTAGTTATATCGTGCTCGAGAACAATATATCGTCAAGTAGTTCATTATGACATCTTCATCACACTAATTAATGCATTTGGATATTCTATAGAGTAGAGTTATTAATTATTGTTAAAACTCAATAACACTAAATTCTTCTTCTAGAATTTACTATATATTAGAATGGTGTGTTAGTAGTGTTGAGGCATGTTACATTCAATATCTTAAGTGGGGGTTTGAGTTATTTTAAGTCTCTTTATGAGGTTTCTCACTACTTCTCTTATTTCATCTTCTCTATTGAGGAGTTCTTCTGTTATTTTCTCCTCGTCGATCGTGGTTACTTTGCCATTTTCTACTATTAATCTCCCATCGATAAAGACATCTGTAACATTATCTCCCTCTAAGTAATTTACTACTAGGTCTATTGGGTTGTGTATAGGTAGTATTTTAGTAGACTTGTAATCTAGTATTACAAGATCTGCTGTATAACCTCTCTCTATCCTCCCTATTTTTTCTCCAACAATAGAGCCCCTAGAGCCTGTTATCATGTTTAATAACGTTGTTGAGTCTAAGCCTGCTTTAAAATAGGTTATAGCGTTAGCTACGGCTTTACCTAGAGCCTTGGCAACTTTAACCTCGTGTAATAAGTCTATTTTACCCCAAGCTCCTCCATCACTGCCTATTCCCAGTTTTATATTATTGATATTTGTAAAACCTGCCCAATGTAGCCCCATTAACCATGCATCTACAGTGGGACACCAGCAAATACCTAGTTCATATTTCTTTACTAATTCAATTTCATTTGGGGAGAAAAATACTCCGTGAGCTATTACTACGGGCTTAATGTCGCTAATACCTTTATTTAACATGTACTCTAATGGTCTCTTCCCATACTTGGCGAGTGTATAATCTACTTCACCTTGATACTCACTTAGGTGTAATGTGAGTCCTACGCTATATTTCCTACTTAGCTCTATAACGTTGTCAATTAAGTCTTCTGTAGCCATCATAACTTGCCTAATACTCATCCATATATGTACTTTACCACTATATCTCTCATAGAGCTCTCTAATTTTCTCTAATACTTCACAAGTTTCAGCCACTTTATCATCAGCTATATTGTAAGTAGCATAGGTAATGACACCCTTGATCCCAGCTTTTAAAACCTCTTGAGCTAAGATCTCTGGATATGGTGCTCCTGCTTCTATAAAGTATGTTATGCCATTTTTCAACATATTCACTATACTCGCCTGCGTGGATAACCTTGCAAGATCTTCTCCCATAGTTCTCTCAAAAGGTACTAGTACTTTAGTCCATATAGGTGGTAGTTGTAACATTATATCACTTATAGCTGACCTAAGTAAATATTGCTGTGTATGTGTATGACAATCTAATAGGCCTGGAATAATTACATGATGTTTTCTCTCAATAACTTCTTCAGCCCTATATTTCCTCAAGACCTCCTCATACTCGCCTACATCTACTATAATACCATTTCTAATAGCAATAGCTCCTTTAGAAATAACGCGATTAAATTCATCAAGAGTTATAATATATCTTCCTATAACAATCTTATCTACTTCTTCCTGCATTTAATATCACCACTCATACTAGTAATAATGGTATAAGCAAATATGTCTTACTTAAACCCCCTTGAAAAATGAGCTTATCTAACGTAAAGAAAACCTGTTCATATATAAAATTCTTTTGATTTCAAAAGGAATTAAATAATACATATTTCACTCCCATAGTACTCATAATACTCAGCTATGTGTACTCTGGCTTGAAAAATGCTCCACTAGCTTAATGCTTTATAAATGAGCTATAATGACAGCAGACTACTTGAGGGAAATGTGAAAGAGATTTCAAAGAGTGATCTAGGCGAGAAGCATAAAGGACACTATATATTTGGCACAACTGTGATTTAACATTAGAGACTATTGACTGGTGATAAATGAACTAATTATTGGTTTATCAATATACATGCTGACATTAAAACTCTCTATGTGGAGGTAAAAGATGATTTTCACTATAAAGCGGATTCCTCTAAGTTAAGCTTTTCAGCAATAGTTTCAATAGCGTTGTGGAGAAGATGGTGGACTCATTAAGAGAGTTTAAACCTAGTATTGAGTAAGAGCGGTGTTAGCAATTAGTATTTATATATCTTGATGTTCCTGCTTTCTGCGTATCTCTCTACGTCGTTTTCTATCATTGTGCCTGCTAATATTGGTATTACTGGTTTTTTATACTTCTCTTGTATAGTTTTAATCTTCTTTAAGAGATTATCTATGTGTTTTCTTGTTGGTTTGACTTTTACCTCGACAATGTAGGTGTTTTTATTTGTCTCAACGAGTAGATCTACCTCATACCCATTCACCTTAGCATTCCTCACTCTCGCAATGACCTCTTCACCTCGTAGTCTAAGTTCTTCTCTTAAATCATCCCAGATATACCTTGTCAGTGTGATCTCTGAGAGAGTGCCAACTTCAAGTTCTACTCTAGAAACCCTCTTCTCCAAGTTTCTCAATAACATACTGTGTTCTAATAGAGTTTTCTCTATTACCTCAAATCTCTTGTAAGCCTCTTCCCACCTCTTAGTATTCTCTTCCCATCTACGCCAGTTCTCCTCCCACCTCTTATTGTTCTCCTCCCAGCGCTTATTGTTCTCTCCCCACCTCTTCTCCTGCTCCTTTATAAAGTAATGGAAGTCCTCACGTAGTTTCTTAAGCTCACTTAGAATAACATCAAGCCCAATTAACCCAGCAACAGCTAATCTAAACTCCTCATCCTCCCTGAGCAGGCGTAAGATCTTCTCTTTTAACTCTATAAGGCTCAAAGTAAGCACCATAATAATAGTAACTTCATTCACCTAATTTAAATCAAAAACTTAAATAGAGTTTTAAGAGCGTAGAATTCTAGAGTGTAGAGGTCTCCTAGGACAGGAAATACTCCTGCAAAACCCTCATACACGAGTTATCAGTGAAATCTATGGATACAAGTATTAATGGAGAGTTAAACTCGAATTTACTCTGAATGAGGTAAAAACTAAAAATTCCGGGAGGTTTTAATTTACTTTTTGCACTTTGAGGTCTTCTTCCCCTCCTCTTTAAGCTCTTTTTTCTCCTCTTTCTTTTTGCTCATACAACCATCACTAATTTAATAATAACTGGTCCTCATTTAAAGGCCCTTGGACAATTGCCTCTAAATAGTAGTTTTCGTAGTTGTGGTTTTCATGTCTCTTTTCAATACTTGACTTATAGAAGACCCCCTATTTCTCTACTAGTCTCTAAGCTTTTAGCAAGTAAACAAATAAGATACTTTGTGAGCACGAGGCGTGGAGAAGACCATTAGGGCTTGTAGAAGTAATAGGGTTTCCCCGAGGCAATTACTTGTGAATAGCTGTAATTAGTTGTGAATACCTTGCCTCGGGGTTCCCTCGCTTGGCTCGGGTTTTCACTGCTTCATTGCGGGGGCTATCAGGGCTCCATGTAACCCTTGAGCCCCTCATCCGCTTTAATCCTCTCAACGCCAGGTTCCAGGAGGCCACGACGTCTCTTGATGTAATAGTTTCTCCTAGCTGTACAAACCTGTAGTTTATGAACTTTATCTTCTTGCCATTAGGGGGTTTCCTGGATGTTTTCGCTGGGTTTACGTAGATTGTCTTAATGCCCTCTAATAACGCCTTGTACTCTGTATACTCCTGTATTCTCCTATAGCACCATAGTGGCTTCATCCATGAGAATCTCTTTCCACCATTATTGTTCTCTTTTATTTTCTCCAGGTCCTCGAACACTATTACAGCGTTGTATTCTCTAGCTACTTCCACGAGTTTCTTTGAGACGTGGTGTGCTGTGTCTACTAAGATATTCTTAGCCTTGCTAAGCCACCTAGCTCTAACCCTCCTAGCCCACTTCAGAAACCTCCAGTTCCTCGGGTGTTTTCTCTGCAGATCCTCAGCGAGCTTACGTAAGTGTAGTGCCCTCTTTAACCCCTTAAACGGTATTACGCCTATAGAGACTAATTCACTATTTAAATCAAGTATAGTGTATGTTATGTTGTTGAAGTTGAGATCTACGCCCACAACTGCTCTAGGCTCTCTAGGCGCTACGTCTTTATGGAACGTTATGTAGACGTAGAACCTCCCACACCTGTAGCTTAATAATATCTCGCCGGGCTTCCAAGAGCCGTCGAGGTATTTGTCGAGGTAGCTATACCACTCTAGTTTTAACTCAATCCATTTACCATGTAGTATTGCTATCTTAAGTGTCTTCTTGTCTAAGTCTAGTTTGTAGTCTAGAGTATGTATTCTAGCTGTTAGCTTCTTGAGTACGGGCTTTGAGCCGTTGTTCTTCTTTGTTGACTAGACGACCTCCTTGGCTCGCTTGTAGATCTCTGATACATGGTGTGCTTTAAAACCCATTTTCACTAATCTACTATAGAACATAACGTGTAGCTCTGTCCTTGATTGTACTTCACTTAAACCCCAAATCTTATTTATAACTAACTGGACTGAGTCACGATAGAGCTTGAGAAACTCGACTAGGAGACCCTCATCTCCCTTAGGAGTGACCGCCTCCACCCTAGCTGTCACAGTAACCCTCACAGGGAGACTCATCAGTAAACCCCTCTACCCATTTACTACACTTAGCTTATAAAGCGATTTACACAACACACACAGAGTAAAACCACGTATTCACATTTTTTTACAACTAACCACAACTATTTCTAGATCGATCACAGGCTCTGTATTTGACATGTCTATGGGGATATCATATTACCTCGAATATGTCTCTTATGTCGAGTCCTTCTCTACTAGCAACTCCGCGATCGGTTCTGTGCTTAGGAGAGGAGTCTGCCTATTCCTGCTTCTCTTACTTGCGTTCTCGAGGTCTAATGTTTATCAATTACTAAGACCTCGTCGTCTATCGGCAAGATTACTGTGGCGTCTTGTTGTTTCAAAGTTTAAGTTCACTGAGGTCAATGTGCTTAGTGTTTTACTCGTGTTTTTTAACCTCTCACCACGCGTTGTCTTAAACCTTTGTGAATGTGTAGTGCTTAATATAATAGTTTTTCCTCATTCTCCATATAACTTATGGTGGTTGTTTTGGAGGCTTTTGTAGCTGGGTTTAGTTATTATGGTGGCTACTGGAATAATCCTAGTGGTGAAGTCGCTAGGAGGCTTGATGGAGTCGTTGTTGAAGGGTTGAGGGTTAGGGGGCTTGGGTTACCAGTGTCTTTTAGGGCTGTTAAAGCAGTACTCCGCGAGGCTCTCTACACTACTAGGCCGATTGTGGTTATTGGTCTTGGCTTAAATCCCGCGACACGCACTGTTGATGTGGAGCTAGTGGCGGTGAACAGGGCTTTCTTTACGCAGCCAGATATAGAAGGCTATGTCGCTAACTACGAGGCAATAGATGGTGAAGGCCCCCTAGTTGCTTACACTACGCTCCCAGTCCAAGAGATCTTAGAGGAGTGTAGAGTGAAAAGAGGTTTACCAGTAAAGCCAAGTTTACACACAGGGCTATACCTCTGCAACACAGCTGCATACTTGATCATGAGATATGGACTCGAGTCTAAAGCTCTAGCAGGCTTCATACACCTACCACCATCAACAATAAACTACTTGAGAGGGGAGACAAGCCATGGAATCCCCCTCCAAGAGCTCATTGAATCTACCGAGTGCATATTAGAGGTCTCAGCGAAGAAGGCTGCAAAAATACCTAAGAAAGCTTGTTAGGAGTTCTTAGACACACCTTAGCGAATCTAGACGTGCCTTTCCCCCTTTCAGAAAACGCTAATGGTATGGCATCTGATGAAAAGCTAAAGCTACGAACACTAGATCTTCTCTATATCACATATATAATCCAATTAAACATGTAAAACTATTTATCACTTTTGACTCAGATATTCTAAATAAAAAGGAAACAATACAAAAAATATACAGGCATATGGATCGTTAGCAAGTAACATTCACAGCCCACAAGCTCTACTTAGCAAGCAGTTCATTGAGCTTTACCGAGTAATAACTCCATATAGCTCAAAGAGATCATATTAAAGAAATCTTAGGAGACGATCGTGTTGAAGTAAATACTATAGACTCGTTTCAGGGGAGGAAAAAGATGTAATAATCTTCACTACAACTAACTACATTCTTCACTTATGCTAAGGAGAAAAATAGAATAGATATTGCACTACACGTCTATAGAAATAGAAATAAGGCTTAAGACCTCTATCAAAACCTTGTTTAGACTTCTTTTTGAATCAGTATTTTGGCTTTGTTGTGGGTTATTTGAAAAACTCCGTTGATATAGTTTTCTCTTCTAACGCTCTTTAGCTCTCTACCTACTAATAGTTCTCCACTGGTTGCATATGTTACCTCTTCTATTTGGTAATACTTTACGCTTTTACCCATGGATACAGCGTAGACTTCGCTGAAATCTCTATTTACAATGAACATTACTCCATAGAAACCCTTCTCTACGATATATTTGTAGAGTTCACTCCATTGTTTATTAAATAGGTATTCTTGGAATTCTACTTGCATAATTAATTTTAATGAATCGCAGAGTATTCTCTCATTAATATAAGCCCACACAGATCCATTATGAGCAACATGGTAATCTCCTATTCTCCAGCCATGCACATTTTCAACACTAATAACACCTACACTCGCATATCTAAAGTGGAAGTGAACAGCTAAAGGCCTCTGACTAAGCACTCTACTAAACAGCGATTTAAACTCATCAATATCAAGTATTCTCACATAAACCTCTGGGTTAACTGCAATGTAGAATCCATGGGGATTTTCAATTATCTCTCTATGTAGCCTCTTAACAACTAGTTCTGGTATTTGTTGTCTACGAGGATTGAGAATAACACCTGTAAAAACACAAGTTCACTCACCTTGATGTGAACACATTATTAGTAGAGAAGATTATTCGGTATTAGATTAGTGAAATATCCCCTATTAATTGAAGTATTTATGAGAATGTAGGTGCTAAGGCTTCTTCAATATCTCTAGGTTTAAGACTAAAATGTGCGTTTTTCACACTACTTTCTCTGTGCTAGTATATTATCTAGTGCTAGTAGTGCTGCGATATTCCCTTTAACAAGCTCTACTTTAGTCCTGAGATCAGTTGCTAACTCCTCTTCTTCAACTTGTTCATTTATAAACCACTGTAGAAATGCCTCAGTAGCTTTATCACCATGCTTTTTTACAAGCTCTACTAGTTCCCAGATTCTCTGAGTATTTCTTTTCTCAGCCTCATAGAAGTCTCTTACAGCCTCTTCTACACTCGACCACGTAGTCTTCTCTAAGTTGACTTCATATAATTTAATAGTCCAACCTCTCTTCGCAATATACTCATATATCTTTAATGCATGCCCTACTTCCTCCTTAGCTTGAACCATGAAGAAGTGTGCAAATCCATTTAACGCAAGACTCTTAAAGTACGAAGCTATAGCGAAGTACAAGTACGCATTCCTAAGCTCCTGGTTAAGCTGCTTATTCAATGCCTCAACAACATCTTCACTCATATTAAACCCCTGAATTAAATATTAATACGTTGGTTTTTAAATGGATATTAAATAACTAAGTTATATAGTTTTTGAGCTGATCTCCGCTGCAAAGGCCTCATCGCTGTGAGAATAGCTAAAAGCGTGGAGAATTAAATCAAAGTGCTTATAGTTTTCAATTCTTCAATAACTATTAAGAGACCTTGATTCGGCATTCTTCACCAACCCTCCAATTAATCCGATATCCACTACGCGGTCAGGTATAATGCCGGTGAAAATTCTATAATTAACATGGTAGTCTCTATACTAATGCTTCTTCACCCGCGAGAGAAGATTAACCTTACATATTAGTGAGTCCATGTCTCTAGGCTCGATCAATAGACCTTTTAGTTAGGGTTTCTCGTGTTGTAGTGCTTGCTGTTGTGGCAAAGATGGTATAAGCTATAGATAGCATATCTCTCATGATCATTGGTGAGTTGAGTATAAGAAATTAAGTATTTTACCAGCCATCAATACTTCCACTATAATTAAGAATGATCGAGTCAAGCACCTAAAATACCAGAGATGTTCAAAGGCAGATTAGAGGACATTGGACTATGTAGACTTCACGAGTTAATAGAATCAAAGAATAGGTCTCTATTAGCAATAGAGATTAAAACAAATGTCTAATAGGAGTTTGAGAATTACGTTTTCAAAGCTTAACAATAACAAGGTAACGAATATGAACTTGAAATCAATATATTCACAAGTTCTTTTTAACTGCTTCTAGTTCCTTAGCTCGTGGTAATAGATGATCAAAGGATATTGCTATAGGTCTGTTCATGTATAGTCTTAATGTTAATGAATCTCTATATGGATACTCGTATATTTAGGGGTTGAGTTTAAAGGATATTTGTGTTGTTGATAGAGCTTTTAGAGTTAGCGAAAAAATAAAGGGCGAGCTCACTAGGTATAGGGATCTATAAATGAAGTTGCCGTGAGAAAGCAGATCGCTAGTCTATTTCTAAATGTGCTTGGGTTAGATACAGAGGGATCCCAAATACGTGGTCCATAGATATAGCCTCCTAGTAAAGGAGAAAACCTCTTAGGCCCAGTGATCTTCATGAGGTCTCAGAGTATGTCGATAATGGGGCTATTAACATCTATTCTACTCTAACGCTTAGCTATGAACAAGCCGGCTGGGAAAATAGCCTTGAAGAGCTTATCTAAGTGATCACTGTTTTCAACTTAAGGAAGTACTTCAACACTTAGTTTTAAAGCAGCGTTCTTCTGCTTTCTATCGAGAGTTAATAATGGCATTTTCTT
>Ga0080004_1100939_pt1 | contig 25231 bp, 26 predicted proteins | sample WasSprMetagenome_FD_69207 | JGI IMG/M metagenome (GOLD analysis project Ga0080004, IMG submission 69207) | Sulfidic aquatic microbial communities from Washburn Spring, Yellowstone National Park, USA - WS (SPADES assembly) (version 2) | ecosystem: Environmental > Aquatic > Thermal springs > Hot...
CAAGCATACGCGATAAAAAGCAACAGTTAAGAGAGAAAATTTGGAGCGAAATGGAACGTTTAGGAGTGGCAACCTTCCCATTGCCATGTAAGGGCAGAATACCAAACTTTCTGGGCGCTGAGGCTGCCGCTGAAAAACTACGCTGGCTTGAGGAATGGAAAAAGGCTAAAGTAATCTTTGTAAACCCAGACTCACCGCAGCGAAAGGTTAGAGAAAACGCCTTAAAAGACGGTAAAACCCTCATAATGGCTTCTCCAAGGCTAAAAAAGGGCTTCATTCTGATAAACCCGGCGGATGTAAAGGGCAAAGAAAATTTGGCTTCAACAATAAAGGGCGCCTTTAAATTTGGAGTCGAATTGCAGGATTTTCCAAAGCCAGACCTAATTGTTGAAGGTTCAGTGGCTGTAGACCCACAAGGGCACAGGCTTGGTAAAGGACATGGCTATGGCGATACCGAAATAGAGATTCTGAAAAGAAAGTTTGGACAAATCCCTGTTGCCACCACAGTTCACGACATGCAAATAGTTGAAAAAGTCCCCTTCGAAGAAAAAGACGAGAAAGTCTCAATAATAATCACACCAACAAAAACGATTCGCGTAAATACCTAAAACTTGAAAGACAAAATCTAGAAGATATAGCTGCTATTGGCTTTCCACGACCAAAATTTTATATGCCTATATTAGGGGGCTAGTGACTTGCCAAGCTTAAAAAGCCGTGAACACGTCTTTACCGAAGCCCTTCAATACTTGTCTCGTCTTCAAGCCAAAGTCTTCTAAGGATTTCTTATGCCTTTTATGCCATGCGCACTTCATGCTTATGGTAAGTTCTTTAAGGCTGAAATTAGTAAGAAGGAAAGAGGTTAAAGCTTGGCCATCGAGGACATGCTTAAAAACTTTGTCGAATGGATGCAAAATTTTTCTGTGCAATACGGGTATTTCGGCGTTTTCCTCATGAGCTTGTTAGGATCTATGTCAATTTTCTTCCCAATTCCATACACTGTGGTTATATTCACACTAGGCACGGTTGAGGAATTTAACCCTCTTTTAATTGCATTAGCCTCTGGCGTAGGCTCAGCTGTCGGAGAATTTTCAGGGTATCTACTCGGTTTGGGCGGTAGAAAAATCATAAGCGAAAAAAGCAAACGTAAAATGGATTTTCTCCTAAAAGTTTTCGGAAAATTCGGCCCATTGGCTATATTCCTTTTCGCTTTAACGCCTCTTCCAGACGACTTACTTTTCATTCCGCTAGGTGTAATGCGTTACAACCTTTTGAAAGCCTTCATTCCCGCCCTTATTGGAAAGCTTTGCATGAGTCTAATCATAGTTTACAGCGCCCGCTTCACCATAGGGATTATCCGAGAAATTTTCGGCGTAGAAAGCGACTGGATTTCCGCATTAATCGGTATGGCCATCGCTCTAGTCCTACTCATAATAATCTTCATTATCATGTTTAAAGTGGACTGGGAAAAAATTTTTGAAAAATATGTAGCTAAAAAAGAGGAAAGTGGCGGAAAACTTGAGGGTGATCGCTGACCTCCACATTCATGGGCGCTACAGCCGCGCCACAAGCCAAAACATGCGCATCGAAGAGATCGCGCGTTTCGCGAAAATTAAAGGCTTAAACCTCATCGGCACTGGAGACTTCACACACTCAAAATGGCTTAAGGAAATGCGGGAAACGCTTATCCAAGAGCCAGAAACTGGGCTATACAAAACTGCCAAAAACCCCCAATCGCCGGTCTCCTTCATGATAACAACCGAAGTTAGCACCATATTCACCTTTGAAAACAGCGTCAAGAAAATTCACCATGTAATATTAACGCCAAGCATGGAAACAGCAGTTCAAATTAATGAAAGGCTAGCCAAGTACGGCGACTTGACGGTTGACGGCAGACCAACATTAAACATGAGCGCCGCCCAACTTGTCGAAGAGGTGATGGAAGCTTCAAGGGAGAACATGATTTTTCCAGCCCACGCTTGGACGCCATGGTTCAGCATATTCGGAGCCTTCAGCGGCTTCGACACGGTGGAAGACTGCTACCAAGACATGACGAAGTACATTTACGCCCTTGAAACAGGGCTTTCTTCAGATCCGCCTATGAACTGGCGTCTAAGCAAACTGGACAAGTTCACTTTGGTTTCAAACAGCGACAGCCACAGCTTCTGGCCGTGGCGCATGGGACGCGAAGCCAACGTCTTCGAACTTGAAAGGCTAAGCTACCGAGAAATTGTGGACGCTATTCGCAACAAAGACAAAGAAAGATTCAAATTTACAGTGGAAACTGACCCAGCCTACGGGAAATACCATTGGACAGGCCACAGAAACTGTAACGTTTCCCTTTCTCCCAGAGAAGCCATAAAACTTGGAAACATCTGCCCAGTCTGCCGCAAAAAACTAACAAAAGGCGTAGAACAACGCGTTGAGGAGCTCGCCGACCACCCAGCTGGATTCAAACCAGAAAACGCTATAGGGTACATGCATCTGCTTCCCCTTTCAGAGATTATTGCCACAGTCTTAGGAGTTGATTCGCCATCAACGCAGCAGGTTTGGGATGTTTACAACAAACTCGTCGAAAAATTCGGAGACGAATATGCAGTGCTAATAGAAGTTCCAAAGGAAAAGCTTGAGGAAGTTGTGGAAAAAAGAATCGCTGAAGCAATAATAAAAGTCAGAGAAAACAGGATAAGAGTTATACCTGGATATGACGGAGTCTACGGGCGTCCCATAATCTTTGAGGAAGCTTCCACAGCAAAAACTGCAGCGGAAAGAGTTCAACAGTTGAATATAACCGACTTCATGTAGTTTTGATTTTTTATGTTTCTTTTGTGTACATGCGTTGAACATATCTGCGCGAACATTTATTAAGTAGCAATACACACGATACGTTGATGGTCATGAAAACCATGACATTAATAACCCTGCAAAAAAGCAAAGAAAGCGACAAAATTTCAAAAGTGATAGACCGAGTTTTGAGGCAAGTTTTTGGGGAGGAAGCCACACGCCTAATCTACCTATATCTAGAAAACAATTATTCTGTTAGGTGTGATGAGATAGGGGAAAAGGTTGAGTTGTTCGCAAAGGGACTTGAAGATTTTTTGAAGTCTGGCGCCTACGTTATTGAACGCAAAATCTTAGAAGACATTTACTCAAACTATGGCTTGCTTCGTAGACTGGAGCTGGAGCGAATAGAAGAGCACGATTTCGCCAACCATGTGCGTTTACTCATGCGAAAAACTTAGAACTTCGCCTTTTTCTCTTTCTATTCAAAATTCTTTTACTCTATGCGATAATTCTTATTAGCTTCTCCGCTGAAATAAACCTTCAAACTTTGTCATGAGGAATAAATTTGAAGGACATTCTAGCAAAGGTTGTGGAGATAGCAACCCAGAAGTTCGGCGCCGAATATGCAGAAATACGCGCGCAAAAACTATTCAAAACTATGCTTACGCTTAAAGAGGAGAGGGTTGAAGCTGCAAAAGAAGGAATTGAAAACGGTGCGGCCTTACGAGTTCTCATAGACGGAGCATGGGGCTTCGCCTCCGTTGGAACATTTAACCTTGAAACTTTAACCAGCGCCCTTTCAGACGCATGTAAAATGGCTAAAGCCGCCAGCTTAAAACTTAAAACTCCAATAAAGCTTGCCAAAGGCAAGGCTTTCGAAGACAAGGTTTTCGCAAAACCTCGCAAAAACCCTTCACAAATTTCAATAGAAGACAAGATAGCTACAACCTCAGCCATGGCTAAAACGATTTTAAACTATGACAGACGCGTAAGAAGCTGCACCATAGACTATCTTGACCTTGTTGGAACAAGCTACTTTATGAATAATGAGGGTGCTTATATAGAGCAGGATAAGCTTTATGTTTGGTCAAGAATAACTGCCACGGCAAAAGAAGCTGAAATTCTAACCTTTAGCCGTGAAGAGATAGGCTCCACAGCGGGCTACGAGGTTTTCGACACCGAAACCCCAGAAATTGTTGGCTCAAAAGTTGCAGAAAGAGCTGTGGAACAGTTGAAGGCAAAGGCTCCGAAAGGCGGAAAATTTAAGGCAGTGCTTGGACCAAACGTTGTTGGGGTCTTCGTCCACGAAGCTTTTGGCCATTTGGCTGAGGCGGACCTCACGCTTTCATGTTCTGTTCTGATGGACAAGTTTGGCAAAAAAATCGCCTCAGACATCGTAACCCTCTATGATGATGGAACTGTGGAAGGCGCTTTTGGCTCCTTCAAATATGATGATGAAGGTGTTCCAGCTCAGAAAACCCTTCTTGTAAAAGACGGTGTCGTCGTTGGGCTTATGCATAACCGTGAAACCGCCAGCAAGTTTAATGCGCAACCAACAGGCAATGCAAGAGCCGAAGACTTCAAAGTTGAACCCATAATTCGCATGCGCAACACCTTCATGGAGCCAAAAGACTATTCCTTCGAAGAACTTGTCGAAGACATAAAGTTTGGCTACTATTTTAAAAGCTTCCGAGGAGGTCAAGCCAACCTAGACGGCACCTTTCAGGTTGGCGTTCAAGAAGCCTACGAGATAGTTAAAGGCGAAGTGGGCGAACCAGTGCGTAATGCTTCTATAAGCGGGAACACCCTTGAAACTCTTTATAAAGTGGATGCGGTTGGAAAGGATTTTGAACTTTCGCCTGGAAGATGCGGCAAAGGCCAAACAGCTTTCGTCTGTGATGGCGGCCCCCACATCAGAGTAAAGGAGGTAATTGTTGGTGGTAGCGCTTAGAGAAGAAGAAACCCTAAGCCTAGCTGAGGCTGCAGTGAACTTCGCTGTTAAAAAGGGCGCTGACGAAGCAGAGGTCTTCATTTATCAAGGCCTCACAACATCAATAGCCATTGAAAGAGGGCAAATTGCAAAAAGCTCCCGTATAATTGATCAGGGATTAGGCGTCAGAGCCATAGTCAACAACGCACTGGGCTTTGCATACACAAATTTGCTTGGCGACAAAGGGGCTCTTGAAGAGACTGCTTTAAAGGCTTTAAAATCCGCAAAAGCCAACAAGCCAGACAACGACTGGAAGGGTCTCCCACCGAAAAAGCCTTTTCAACATGTTAAAAATACCTTCGACAAAAGCGTTTTAGAGCTATCTGCTGATGATTTGGTGAAAATAGCCTCTATAATGCTTGAAGCTGCCGAAAAAACGGATAAGCGGGTCTTCCCCATAGAGGGCGGAGTTGGCGCATCCTATTTGTCTAGGGCTGTGGCAAACTCCAACGGCGTTTTAGGCTTTGACTCTGGAACAGTGGTTGAGTGCAGCCTAGCCACAATCGCCCGTGAAAAAGGTGAAGTAACCCCTGTCTGCTTTGAATTTAATGTTGAAAGAAGTTATAAAGTGGACCCAGAATGGGTTGGCAAAGAGGCTGCTAGACTTGCAGTTTCAGCTTTGAAAGCAAAGAAGGTTGAGACAAAAAACGTGAAGGTTGTTTTGGCGCATTTTGCCTTACAACAACTACTCTATTATACATTGATGAATGCTGTTAAGGCAGATTATGTGCAGCGAAATCAATCTGCCTTTCAAGGTAAAATAGGCGAAAAGGTCGCTTCAGAAACCGTGACAATTTATGATGACGGCCTGTTAGACGGCGGGCTTCACACATGGAAATTTGACGGCGAAGGAGTGCCCCAGCATAAAACCTTAATCATAGATAAAGGCGTTCTATGTGGCTTCATCTACGACAACTACACGGCAAGAAAAGAGGGCAAAGAAAGCACGGGAAACGCTTCAAGAGCCGGCTACTTATCCACGCCGAATGTTGAGCCAACAAACTTCCATTTTATTCCTGGAAAGAAATCTCCTCAAGAGCTTATATATGAAATTGACGAGGGGCTTCTGGTTTATTCTCTACAAGGAGCCCACAGCAGCAACCCTGCCAGCGGAGAATTCTCTGTTGTGGCTTCGCCAGCATGGAAAATAGAGAATGGTGAAATTGCCCATGCAGCAAGGGGAGTCATGCTTGCTGGCAACGTTTTCCAAGTCATAAAAAACGTTTCAGCTTTAGCTAACAATGAGAGAAAGATCGGGCCGCTTGTAGCGCCTTGGATTCTAGTGGAAAACGTTAAAGTCATCGGAAAATAAATAACCTAGACCTTTGACTTAACTCATAAAAGTGGCGGGCCGTTTGAAAACCAAAATCAAGCAGCAACTACTCAAATTTAATACCCTTCGCAGAATAGTCCAGTTTCTCTCATTTCTCTTCTTCAGCGCCATAATCTTCAACCTAGGCTCTTTACCCATTTTGCTGCCAGTCCTTTGGACTTGGGGTCTCCAACAAAACACTGTGGGAGACGCCTTTACAGCTTTGCAACTCATGCTCAGCGGCTGGTCCATGCAATCCGCAACAACTGTTTTCCCATGGATTGCGGTTGCCTCGTTTTTAATAGTTGGCGTTTTAATTGGCAAATCTCTTTGCGGATGGGTTTGCCCCTTTGGCTTCATCCAAGACTTGGTGGACTTTATTAAAACAAAGAAAATGGAGATTTCCCCATCAACGCATGGAAGCTTGACCTATATAAAATACTTTATCTTAGGCATTGTTTTGTTGATTAGTTTGACTTTTTCAGCATCTAAACTTTTAGGAGGCTACAAAAGCTATGAGGGGGCACTTGGCATCTTTGCCTATGCTCCTTTCACAGTATTAAGCCCTGCGGAAACACTTTTTGCAACATTGCCCAGAATGGTTAATGGCTTTTCCGTTTCAGTCATGGAAAAACCACTGTCAGAAGTTTTGTCTGGAATCTTGTATTTGCCTGCTCTCTTCTGGGTTCAATTATTCATTTTGATTGGTGTTCTTCTCTTCGCGATTTATGTCCCAAGAAGCTGGTGTAAGTATTTCTGTCCTCATGGAGCGATTATGGCTATTCTAAGCAGGTTTAGTTTTCTTGGTTTACGCAGAGACCCTGTGAAATGCGTTAAGGGTGAATGCCGCGAATGCGTTAAAGCGTGTCCCATGCGGGTTCGCATCTTAGAGCTTCCATGGGAAAAGTTCAGCGACCCAGAGTGCATTTACTGCCTAAAATGTGTGGATGCATGTCCAAACAAGGCGGTTAAGCTCACTTATCCATAAACCATTAAGCCCAAAAAGTCTTCGAATATTCATTTAAAACAGTGCTGTAAACGTTTTTTGTCTGGCGGCTTATCTTTTCCCAGCTGAAATTTTCCTTAACTTTTTTGTAGGCGTTTTCCTTAAGCCAATTTGCGTATTTTTCGTCAAGCAATACCCTTGTAACCCCCCATGTGAGAGAGTCTGAATTGTTTGGGTAAACCTTAACGCCTGTTACGTCGTGTTCAACGATTTCTGATAAACCGCCACTGTCCGAAACTACTACAGGACTTTTTGCAGCCATGGCTTCAAGGGCAACTATGCCAAAAGGTTCAAAGAGCGATGGGACAACGGAGACGTCTGCACATTTCTGCAGTTTCCTCAAGGTTTCGTCATCTAAAAATCCTGTGAACAGGACTTTGTGGGATAAACCCATTTTTCTAACAATTTCTGAAAGGGATTCTTTCATGTAGCCGCTTCCCACTATTACAAATTTTGCGTTAACTTTCTCCAAAATCTTGGGCACAGCGTTGATGAGCACGTGGATGCCCTTCTCATATACCAATCTTCCAACAAAAAGCACAATTTTTTCTTCAGGCAAAGCAAAATTCCTTCGAAAACTGCTTAAATCAACATTTGCATTTTTATCATATTCTTTAACGTCCACGCCGTTGGGAATCATAACAAGCTTATCTTCTGGAAGCCCAAAAGCCCACTTAACATGCGAAATCATGTAGTTGCTGCAGCAGATAACCCTCCAAGCTTCGTATGTTAGCCAAGCCTCTGTTTCATGAATCATTTTCTCATAGTCAGAGTGAAGGCCGTTTCTTCGTCCAATTTCCGTTGAATGGATTGTGGCTAAGAGGGGTTTTCTGAAAACATGTTTTAATCCTATGCCCGCTGTTGCCACAAGCCAGTCATGAGCGTGGAAAATGTCCACTCCGCCTAGGCGGTTAACAATGGCGGCTGCCTCCTTCTGCATATTCATATTCATAAGGTAAACCCAGCTTGCAAAATCTGGAGAAGGATTTTTGTAAGAATCTATTCTGTAAACTTCAACGTCGTCCACGGTTTCGTGTTCTGGTGCACCTGGAAAATCACATGTAACAACGTAAACCTTAGCATGGTTTTTTGTAAGGCTTTTTGACAGGTAATACACGTGGGGAGATATTCCTCCAATAATCCTCGGCGGAAACTCCCATGTAAGAATCATAACCTTTAGCTCATGAGGCATCTAAGGCTCGCTTCCCGCTTAGGCTTTTGTAGGTTTCCAAAATTGTTTTAAGCCAAGTTGAGGTTTTAGGCGGAATAACTTTTATTTTTTCCACTGGAACCTTATATGCTTTAACTGCCTCGTTTGCCATCCAATCAGACTTCACAACTATTTTTTGCGCTTCATACATGCCAAGCCATTCAATACTCTTAATAGCCATGTTAAAAGGGGAGTTCGCTCCGTGCGAACGGTGATCTTCCAAACTTTCAACAGAGTATATGAAGGGTATGCCAAGTGCTTTTTTAAGCGTTACAGCAGCAGGTATAAAATGCCACTCATGCACATCCATCAAGTCCACCTGCTTGTTCGCGCCGTAATATATGTTGGCCGCTGCTCTTTCAACTTCCTGATTTAATGTAAGAACCCATGTGAGGACGCTTATGTGCGTTTTTACAGGATTCGTTACTCTATGGGTTTTGATTCCTCCGTTTTCTGTAAATTCGCCAGTTAAGTAATCGTGGTATGTGACCACGTGGGTTTCAACTCTGTGTTTGGCGAGTTGCAATGCCAAATCTCTTACATATTCTGCAAGGTGTCCAACAACTCTTGGCGGGAACTCCCAAGAGAAAATTATAGCACGCATTAGTTATCGCCGGTTAGGTGAAGAGCGCGCAGACCTTAATTATTCCTCTTCCAGTAAGATAGTACCATTTTCTCCCGTTGTTGTCTGCAAAGCTTTCAACGTAACCCTCGCAGCCGTATCCGTCTAGAATTCTTTCAATTTCAGTTTTTTCCAACTGTAAAAACTGGGCAAGTTCCTCGCTTTTCCTCGCTAAATCTGGAGCAGTTGCACACAAATTGTGAAGTGCTTGCAAAACCTTTTCTGAAATTGGAAGTTCTTCCCTCAAACACTATCCACCCTTAAGCTTAGCAACATAGTTTAGGTGAGTATATGCTTAAAAGTATTGGGTTGCCGTTTTAGCCTGCTGGATCAAATGTTTGAATCTTTCCCTTGCAACCTTGATAATGGCGTTTCTCAGCCTTTGCCCATTCAGCCTTGAAAGCCTGATTTTTTTTAATTCTTCAGCCAAATTTTTGTCGTGTAAAGAGGCTTCTGCCCATCTTTCAAAGTCTCCGCGTCTGCTATGAAACTCTATTGATTCTGTTTCAACTTTTTTCAAAGCCTTTAAAAATCCTTTAAGGCTCCAAGCCATGACCCCCGTATAATTTTCTTTTCCAACACCTCTATAGAAGAGAAAAGGCTCGTTGGCTGTTACTGCTGCAAGTCTAACTCTGTTTTCAAAGTCCAATATTGCCGCTTGAGCTGTCACGTAGGCGTCTGCTGGAGAGTTAAAAGGACTGAAATAGGAGTGGACTTCCCCTGGTGCTCCGCCACCCATAAACATGTAGTATAAATGGTCGCTTGTCTGGAAATACCGCCAAATTCTCAAAAACTCCGCGTCATCTGTTTCTTTAACAAGAGGCTCAAGTCTTCTGAAGGACGTGTAATAAGCCCACTGCAGAGTGTTTCCCAACCAGCAGCTTGCGTCCCTTTCCAAATCAGCCCATGAAACTGTTCCTCCCAGCTCTGGAACATCAATCTCCCCCACTGGCGCGTGCTTGTCTACAACGTCTGATGGAGTAGCCATGTTTAGGTGCTGCCACTCCAAAATTTTCTTAGGCAGATGCCTCAAAAACTCATGTATGCCTGTTTCTGGCCAGTGGTGTTCCCCGAAAGTTTCGTAGTCCGGGAAAATGTTTATGCATTGTCCAGGCGTTGCCGCCAGCCAACTTGCGTATTTATCAGCTGTGAGGGGCCATTCGCTCCACCATCTGGCTGAAAACCTAAACCCTATGTCGTCCGTTAATTTGTAATTCCGCAGCAAAACCTTGATTTTTGTGCATCCTTTCGGCTTGTACATGTAGTTTGGCGATTTTCCATGCAGTATACGTTCTATGCCCTCAGTGAATATTCCCTTATAGCCAAGGTCTTCAGCGGTTTTTGCTATGGCGTTGTTGTATATCAGTTCAGTGTTTTCAAAAACTTTAGGCGTATACCCCAGTAAGTCTTTAGTTGTCTGCTGATGCATTTTCACTTGTTCTATGAATTCTTCCCTTTCTGGATAAAGACTTGCCAGCGAGTGGTAGTAGGTTTGTCCCAGAAGCTCTACACAACCTGTTTCGACAAGTTGTTTGAAGGATTCTAAGAGGTCTTTGTTGAACATTTCACACTGCTCTAGGAAAACTCCAGAGATACTGAAGGAAACTTTAACCTGCTTCTTCTCCCGCTTGTGTTCATCAATTAAATCTAGCAGTATTTGGTTTGAGGGGAAATAGCATTTTTTGCATGCCCTTTCGAAAATTTCTCGGTCCATTTCATGGTTAAAATAGTAGTCAAATAGCTCCTCTTTCCTTAATCGTCTGAAAGTTTTGTTTTCCCAGAAGTAGTTTTTCCTTAACCTGTGAGGTTGGTGAACTTCAAAAACGAAAACTATTTCTGTCAAAGCATTAACCTCAATCCTTTTATTGCTTGCATGTTATTTCTAGTTTGCTAATTTTCCTCTTGAAATTTAATGTTTTAATTTGGGTTTTGGATTCGGATTTTGAATTCATAATTTATTTATTTCTTATCAATGCTCTTTTGTCTTAATGCGAAGGTGAAATGTTTGTCTATTGAAAAAATTAGCGTTGAGGGTCATCAGCAACTGGAGCAGTTGGTAATCAATGAGATAAACCAGGTTGAGAAAGGTTTAACAGTGATTTGCAACGATGTTCCAATTAACGATAAGACTACTCTTGATGTTTTATGCCATGACAGCAACGGGCAGCTTGTTATACTCCAGTTAAACGTCAACGAAGACGATTCTATTCTGCTTAATGGACTGCAGAGCCTAGACTACGTTGACAAGTTTAAGTCGTTCTTGAAGGCAACCTACAACAAACACAAAATAGACGATAAAGAGAAGCCGAGACTAATTTTAATTGCACCAAGCTTTTCCGACGCCTTGCGACGTGCTGTTGAAAGCATGAAAGGAATGCGCATAGACTTATACGAGTGGGAATACCTAAAACTTGGAGACCATAAAGGTCTTCGCCTTCAACCCATTTTTACATTCAAGCCAGCTGAAAAACAAATGGAGAAGGAGCAGAAACCAGCAGAGAAAAAACATGAACCAAAACCGCCTAGAAAAAAGGAGCAGGCGCCAGTACCAACTCCAGAACCTGCACCTCCACCAGAAAAGAAAGAGGAACCGCAACCACAGCCAAAGCCAGAACCGCCTAAACCAGAACCGGTTAAGGAAGAACCCGTAACTTTTTCAAAGCCAGCAGCCGAAAAACCTAAAGAAGAACCTAAAAGGAAGCTAAAGCTGTTTTAAGCGCATTAAACTTGATTAGATTTTGGATGACTTTAATTGCGAATTGGGTTTTTTGTCTGGGAATATCCACCAGCGCTTGTGGGCGGTTTAGGCACTTACGCCGAGTACATCACACGCCAATTTGTTTCTATGGGTAATGACGTAACAGTTTTCACGCTTAACCCTGGAAACCTGAAAACAAGGGAGATCATAAAGGGCGTCGAGGTTCACAGACCCCTAATAGCAGACGCAAGCAACGTTTTCCCCATGTTTGTGATAGACGACTTGAAGAAATGGGGAACAAACATCCGCCTGTTCAACGACATCTTCATTTACAATGTGTTAAGCGCAACGAAATTCATTAATAGCATGTTAAAGAAGGAAGGGTGCCTCTATGACGTTGTTTGCGTGCACGACTGGCTAAGCAGCATAGCTGGAATCATAACAAAAAACGAGACAACAATTCCAGTGATTTTCCATGTTCACAGCACTGAGTGGGGACGAAGTGGAGGGCAAGGCTCCCAAGTTGTTTCTTATCTAGAATCGGCCATGGCGCAGAAGGCAGATAGAATAATAACCGTGAGCCACGCCATGCAAGAAGACTTAGTAAGGCATGGTTGGCCGAAGTCCAAAATCAGCGTTGTGTGGAACGGCGTAGACCCTGAACATTATAATCCAAGAAAATGTAAGCCTGAAGAAGTGGAAGCCATACGCAGCAAATACGGTATAAAACCTGAAGAAAAAATGGTTCTATTTCTTGGAAGACTAACTTGGGTGAAAGGCGTGATTAACCTTGTCCAGGCAATGCCCATGATTTTAGAAGAATATCCTAATACAAAGCTTGTTATTTTGGGGAAGGGTGAACAGCAAAGCGACATAGTTGAGGCTGCGACCAGGCTTGGAATAAGCAGTAAAGTAGTTTGCAGATTCGAGTTCGTACCAGAAAAAGAACGCATACTGCATTATGCGGCAGCAGATGTCTGTGTTTTCCCATCTACATATGAGCCCTTCGGCATAGTAAGCCTAGAAGCCATGGCCATGGAAAAGCCCATAGTTGTGGGCGCTCAAGGAGTTGTCGGCTTCAGAGAGCAAGTTGCACCTTTTGGACCAGACCAAAACGGGGTTCATGTTAATGGTGGAAACCCTGCTGACATTGCATGGGGTATAAAAGAAGTCTTATGCGACCCTATTAGGGCTAAGAGGTGGGGTGAAAATGGTAGAAAACGCGTATTGCAATATTTTACGTGGAGAAAAGTTGCAGAACAAACACTGCAGATATATGAAATGCTTCAACACAAGCAAGAACAAGAAGAAGCCAAAGTAGTTGACCTTCTTGAAAAAATAACCCACAAATAAGAAAATAAAAAGGAATGGAAAATTTAGGGTTTACGCGAAGCTGCCTTTTCTAACGCTATTACGCCTGGAAGCTTCTTCCCCATGAGAAACTCTATTAAGGCTCCACCTGCGGTGCTCACATAGGAAATCTTATTTGAAAGTCCAAGTTCTTGTAGGGCTGCAATTGTGTGGCCGCCGCCTGCTAGGGAGAAAGCCTTCGAATTTGCAATTTCTCCAAATATGCTTTTTGTTCCGTAAACGAATTCGCTGTTTTCGAAGACGCCCATGGGTCCGCTTACAACAATTGATTTCGCATTGCGTATTGTTTTTGCGTAGTTTTCAACTGTTTTTTTGCCGATGTCGAATATGGGATAGTCTGTTGGGAGCTTTTCAACAGGAATTTCTTTTCTCTTTTTTTCAACTTCTACGGCTAAGTCTGCTGGAACCTTAATTTTGTCGGGATACTTATCCATTAGCTCCTTTATTCCAGGCACTAGTCCCATCAGTTTTTTCTCTTCCAAGAATTTCATGTTTGGCTTACCTAGGTCAACGCCTTTGGCTACTAAGAAAACGTGACCTACAACTCCTCCTGTAAGCACATAGTCTGCTATTTTGTTGTCAAGCACGTATTTTGAGATTTCAAGGGAATCGTCAGCTTTTGCTCCTCCAAGCACGTAAACACAGGGTTTTTCAGGGTTTTCAAGCACTCTGCTTAGGGATTTGAGCTCTCTTTCCATTATGCGTCCTGCAACGCTTGGCAATACTGCGGTGAAGCCTACCATGGAAACGTGGGCTCTGTGGGCCGCTGCAAACGCGTCGTTGACGAATATGTCTGCTAATGGTGCTAACGCCTTAACAAGCTCTGTTTTGGCGTGGTCTTCAGGCGTTCCTTCTTTTGTTTCTCCTGCAAAGTTTCTAACGTTGTCTAAGACTAGGATTTCGCCGCTTTTCAGCTCTTTTATGGCTTTTTGGGCTTTTTCTCCGAATACATCGTCCACGTATTTAACTGGTTTGCTGAGAACTTTGCCAAGGATTTCCGCATGCTGTTTTAATGGTATAAAGTCTGGGTCGCCCTTTCTCCCTTGATGTGCTAAAATTACAACTTTTGCGCCTTTCTCCGCCAACTCCTTTATTGTGGTTTCACCGTGGGCCTTGATGCGTGTGTCATCCAAAACCTCTTTTGTTTCCGGATCCACTGGAGAGTTGAAGTCAACTCTGACGAGCACCACTTTATTCTTTACCTTAACGTCGTCTAGGGTTAAATACTTCGCCATACTCATTCCTTCTTATGCGATGTGAACAGAAAAATAGAAGGGGAAAGGATGTTTTTAAGTTTTACACGCTGATTTGGCTAAAATCCAGCCTTTTTGCCGATGAGTTCTATCAGTTCGACCATTCTGCAGGAGAAGCCCCACTCGTTATCATACCACGCGAGCACCTTAGCAAGGTTTCCATTGACAACCATTGTGGATAGGCCGTCGACAACAGCGGAGTATGTTGAATGGTTTATGTCAATTGAGACTATTGGTTCTTCCGTGTATGCCAATATGCCTTTCAACTGGCCTTCTGCAGCTTTCTTGAAGGCTGCGTTTATCTCTTCTTTTGTGGTGTTCTTCTCCAAAACAACTGTTAAGTCTGTTATTGAAACGTTTGGAACAGGCACTCTGAGGGCTATTCCATCGATTTTTCCTTTAAGCTCTGGTAGAACTAGTCCCGCAGCGCGTGCTGCTCCGGTAGTTGTGGGTATTATGCTTAGGGCTGCTGCCCTCGCCCTTCGCAAGTCTTTGTGGACTAGGTCATGTATGCGTTGGTCGTTTGTGTAGGCATGGGCTGTTGTCATTAGACCTGCTTTTACTCCGAAGTTTTCCTGCAGCACTTTTGTCACTGGGGCTACGCAGTTAGTTGTGCATGAGGCGTTTGAGAGAATGTTGTGCTTCTCATGGTCGTATTTGTCGTGATTTACGCCTAAAACAATTGTTATGTCTGGGTTTTCAGCTGGGGCTGATATCAAAACTTTTTTAGCTCCTGCTTGAAGGTGTTTAGAGGCGTCTTCCCTTTTTGTGAAAAGCCCTGTGGATTCTACGGCTAGGAAAACACCCAGGTCTTTCCATGGCAACTGGGCAGGATCTTTCTGCGAAAGCACTTTTAATTCTTTGCCATTTACTACTATGTTGTTGTCCTTTACTTGGATGTCCGCGTTAAATCTTCCGTGGACAGAGTCATATTTCAGTAGATGCGCTAGGGTTTTTGCGTCTGTAACGTCGTTTATGGCTACAAAGTCTATGTTCGCATTTCTTTCTATGGCTGCTCTATATAGAAGTCTCCCAATTCTTCCAAAACCGTTTATGGCGACTCTTATTGCCATTTAAATCACCAATCTTGCTATTGTTTCGGTTATTATTGGAATGGTTTTCCTAATTAATTTTCCTATACACGATTGGAAAAAGAAAAAGGAAATGAGGCTTGTTTTAGCGGAGCTTCATTAAAGCCATTTCCGCAGCCAAAACTAGAGGTTCCCATGTTTCGCATAACGGCGGCGCGTAGGCTGTGTCAGCTTTTGCTAGTTCCCGCACAGTCATCTGTTTCTGTATGGCGAAGGAAACCGCGTTTATACGTTGGGTTACTTCTTCTCCTCCCATGATTTGGGCGCCTATTATGCGTTGGGATTCCTTTTCCACTACAAGCTTAACTTTTATTGGTTTGGCTCCGGGATAATAGTCTGCTTTTGTTTTTGAGGTTATTGTTCCTGTGACAGTTTCTATTCTTGCTCTTTGGGCTGCTGCTTCCGTTAGACCTGTTACGCCTACCTGGGTGTCGTAGAGTTGGGTTACTGCTGAGCCTAAAACTCCTGTGAAGAGGGCGTAGCCGCCTGCGGCGTTTATTCCAGCTACTTTTCCTTGTCTTACTGCTACTGTGCCAAGCTGTTGGACTGTTGGCTTCTGGGTCACTATGTGGGTGGATTCTGCGCAGTCGCCCACTGCATAAACGTCTTTAATGTTTGTTTCCATTCTCGCGTTTGTTTTAATGGTTCTTGTTTCGCCGAGGGCTACTCCGGCGTCCACAGCTAGTTGGGTGTTGGCTCTAACTCCGAAAGCGCTTACGAATAGGTCTGCGTTGATTTGTTCTCCTCCGGCAACTATTCCTGTCACCTTGTCTGTTCCAAGGAACTCTTCAACAGCTTTGCCCACTAGGATGTTTATTCCTTTTTGTTGGAGCATTTCTTGAACCAGTTTCGCCATGTCCGCGTCTAGCATTGCTGGTAGGACTTGGGGTAGCATTTCCACAACAGTTACTTTTAAGCCTCTTTCCTGTAGGGCTATGGCTGTTTCTAAGCCTATGAGCCCAGCGCCCATGATCACGGCTGTTTTTGCGCCGTTTTTGACGGCTTGGTCTATTTTTTCTCCGTCTTCGAGGGTTCTTAGGGGCAGTATTCCCTGTTTTTCTCTTCCTTTTATTGGGGGCGTGAAGGCGCTTGCGCCTGCTGCTATGATTAGGCTGTCGTAGGCTAATTCTTCTGTTTTTCCTGTTTTGTCCACGGTTTCAACGATTTTTTTCCCCGTGTCTATTTTTGTTACTTTTGTTTCTGTTTTTAGGGTTAGTTTCATCATTTGGTAGTAGCTTGGCGGGAAAACTATTAGGTCGTTGAAGCTTGGGATTTGTCCGCCTATTACGAAGGGTAGGCCGCAGCGGGAATATCCAGCATGTTTTTCTTCGGTTATTAGGGTGATTTCCGCTGTGCGGTCTGTTTTTCTAGCAGCTGAAGCAGCGTCCACGCCTGCTGCGTGAGCTCCAATTATTACTATGCGTCTTGGCAATTACTTCCCTTCTTCTTTTAGGTTTTTATTAGGCTTTTATGCCATTCAACAGCCTGATTGAAGTCCATGGTGTTTGCCAGTTCCGCCTGCAAGTTTGACGGCCTTAACACTAGCAGCCAGCCCTTCCCATACGGGTCTTCGTTTAAGAGTTCAGGCTTTGACTGCACTTCCTCGTTTACCTCTTCTATGGTTCCGCTTATAGGCGCCACAAGGTCTGAAACCGCCTTCACGGATTCCACTGTGCCATAAGGCTCGCCTTGTCTGGTGGTTGCTCCAGGGCTTGGCAGTTCAGCATACACAATTTCGCGAAGCTGTTTCTGGGCGTAGTCTGTTATGCCAACACGCACTTTGTCGCCTTCAATCTTCAGCCATCCAAAATCCTTAGTGTAATACAAGCCTTCAGGAACCTCGTATCCGTCAACTTTAACCACAACATTTCACCTCTAAATTGCAGTATTTTCTATGCGCTTTAACCTTTAAAATTAACTGTTATGAAACGCCTTTTTATGCTTAGAAAAGTTAGAAAATGCACTAGTCCCCCTTATATATAGAGTCATTCATAGAATTTCAGTTGTGAGAAAAGCCAATACTGCCCAACCAAACTTTAAACGAATTTAAATTAACTATGATAAAAAGCATTCGATGGCAAATTCGTTGTGTACGAAAAGGCTATATGTCATTTTTATGTTATTTTCTGTTACTGAAGTGATATTAATGAGCACGGTAAAAACCAGAAAAGTTGGGGGCTCCATAGTAGTTACACTGCCAAAAAAACTCGTAGAAAACAAGAAAATCAAAGAGGGCGAACTCCTAGAAATAACTGTCAAAAAAATCAAAATTGATGGTTTCGGCGCCCTTAAAGGAATGAAATCCTTCAATGCAGAAGACGAGTTGAAAACGCATGACTAAAAATTACGTGATAGACGCTTATGCATGGGTTGAATACCTAATTGGAAGCGAAATAGGCGCAAAAGTCAAAGCCATACTGGAAGAAGAAAATACGGAGATATACACAAGCGCCGTAACCCTCGCAGAAATCATAAGCAAAGTGGCGCGCGAAGGAAAAGACATCGAAACAGCCTACAAAATCCTAACAACAAACTCAGACATAATAGACGCAGACGAAGAACTCTCAAAACAAGCTGGAATAATCCATGCACAGATGCGCAAAACAATAAAAGACTTTGGACTAGCAGACGCCTACGTATTAGCAACAGCCAAAAAACTAAAAACAAAAATACTAAGCGGAGACCCTCACTTCCAAAACATAAAACAAGCAATATTAATAACAAATCAGTAGCAAAACTCGGCATTCAAAACCTGCAAGCAATCCGCCCTTACTCACTAATGCACGTTACGTGTAGAAAATTTTCTTTATCTCTTTCTTTTGGAAAATGTTTAATTAACTGGTTTAAGGATAAGCTGTGCAGATGGAAGGATAAAATTTGAGTGAAGAATTAGCTAAACTTCCCCCACAGGTCCAGGAACGCCTCTTAAGACTTCAGCAGGTTCAGCAGACGCTCCAATCCGTTCTAGCGCAAAAACAACAGGTAGAGCTGGAACTAACCGAAATCGAGCAAGCCCTAAGCGAACTGCAGAAAGTGACTGAAGACGCAGTCATCTATAAGGCTATTGGCTCCCTTCTCGTAAAAACAGAAAAAGCGAAAGTGACAGCCGACCTAAACGAGCGTAAAGAACTCCTAAACACCCGCGCCACCGTCCTAGGGAAACAGGAAGAACGCCTCCGCACCCAAATGAAAGAGCTTCAAACAAAACTCCAGCAAGACTTAACCCCAGTCTCAAGCCCCCAAGCCTAGTCTTTCGCCTTAAGCCTGGTGGAAAAGTGGAAGAAATAGGCTTGCCAGAGCTAACCCCAGAACAGCTGGAAACGCTCTGCACAATAGCCGAAGAAACCGCGAGAAAACACATCCTGTCAAAGGTTCCAGCGAAACGCGTGGAAACATTAAACATAACGGTTGAAACAACAGCTGAAAAACCCTTAAGGCTAAGCATAGAAGTGGAATTGACACTTTCGCCGCTGATGCGAGACCTTGACGCCCAAGCACTTGCAGACGAAGCCGTAAAACAAGCCTTCACAAAAGCCGAAAAATATTTGAGGGAACTAAAGTGTCATTCGCAGATATAACAAAAACCATAGATGAACTAAATGCCCAGCATATCATATTGTTATGCCACCATAACGCTGACCCAGACGCCGTATGCTCAGCCTACGCCCTATCAAGCCTAATAAAAAAGCATAAGCCCCAAACAAAAGTGGAAATAGGCGCAGCCCAAGGAATAAGCCGCCTAACCAAACACCTTATAAAAAGCCTGCCCATAACAGTGCAAACAAGCCCAAACGTGGAAAAAGCAGACCTAATAATTCTTTTAGACACGAACACCATACAGCAGCTGGACAACCTTGCTGAAAAAGTAAAAACCTCAAAAGCACCCATAATAGTAGTCGACCATCATGCAGCCCACCCGGAAACAGAAAAAACAGCAAAACTCTGCATAACAGACGAAAACGCGTCTTCAACATGCGAAATAATCTACGACTTTTACAAGCAGACAAACACAAAAATCGAAGAAAACGAGGCTAAAGCGCTGTTTTTAGGCATAGCCTTCGACACCCGCCACTTTGTTCTCGCCAACTCCTCAACCCTAAAAACCATAGCAGAACTCATAGACACAGGCATAAACGCCCAGGAAGCCCTCTCACTGCTTTCGCTTCCTATGGACTTTTCTGAAAGAGTTGCAAGGTTAAAGGCTTGCCGAAGAGTCAAACTCTTTAAAACAGGCGAATGGATAATCGCTCTTTCCCATGTAAGCGCCTACCAAGCCTCAGCCGCCCGCGCCATAATAGACCTAGGCGCTCACGTGGCAGCTGTAGCAGGACAGAAAAACGAAAACTTGGAAATAAGCCTCCGCTGTACAAAAGAATTCCACGAAAAAACAGGAATCCACCTAGGCAAAGACATAGCCAAACCATTAGGCGAATATCTGCAAGGAATGGGAGGAGGCCACTCCACAGCCGCAGGCGTAAACGGCGTAGGAGAAATTGAAGCTGGGCTTAAACGGTGTTTAAAACTTTTAAAAGAGAGGATAGCTCAGGCAAAGACGCAAATTTAAGTAGCTACTCTTAAATGGAAAAGTTTTTGCTTATGGTGTGGTGGAAAAACAAAGCATGCCAATAATAGAAACAAAAAATCTCACATATGCTTACCCAGGCGCCCCAAAACCATCAATTAAAGATGTTTCTATAAAAATAGAAAAAGGCGAATTTGTCCTAATAACGGGCCCAAGCGGGTGTGGAAAAACAACCCTATGCCGATGCTTCAACGGGCTAATCCCCCACTTTTATCAGGGCAAATTGGAAGGCGAAATAACAGTTGCAGGACTAAAAGTTCCCGAACACCCCATATTCGAACTTGCAACCCATGTAGGCCTCGTTTTTCAAAACCCAGAAAACCAGCTTTTCGCCCTATCCGTGGAAAAAGACGTAGCTTTCGGACTGGAAAACCTCGGAGTCCCAAGGGAGGAAATGCGCAAAAGAGTTGACTGGGCCCTTGAATTGACAGGAATATACTCCCTAAGGGAACGGGCGCCCCACGAGCTTTCAGGCGGACAGCAACAGCGTGTAGCCATAGCCTCAGTGCTCGCAATGCAGCCAGAAGTCATAGTTCTAGACGAGCCCACATCCTTCCTAGACCCCCTAGGAGCCAAAAAAATATTCGAAGTCATCAGCGAACTGAACAGAAAACTTGGAATAACCACTGTGCTCGTGGAACACAGGCTGGATTTAACCGCAAAATACGCCGATCACATCATAATAATGGACGACGGGAAAGTCGTGTTAGACGGCGAACCCCATGAAATTCTGAACTCTGAAGAAGCCCGCCTCATAGGAGTTGGAATACCAAAGGCGACACGCCTATACCAAATGCTTAGAGCCGACGGAATAAAACTCGGAGGAAAAATCCCCCTATCATCCGAAGAGTTGGCTGAAAAAATAAGGGAGGCTCTAAAATCGGATGATTGAAGTCCAAGACCTACACTTCACATATCCAAGCGGCGTAGAAGCCCTAAAAGGAATTTCATTAACAATCCAAAATGGAGAATTCGTAGCCATAATGGGAGAAAACGGAGCTGGAAAAACAACTCTGGTGAAACATTTCAACGGGCTGCTAAAGCCCACAAGGGGAAAAGTGCTTGTAGACGGGGTGGAGACAACAAAAGTAAGCGTGGCAACCTTAGCCCGAAAAGTTGGCTTCGTCTTCCAAAACCCAGATCATCAACTCTTCAGCGAAACAGTGGAAGAGGAAATAGCCTTCGCCCTTAAAAACTTCGGCTTCAGCAGCGACATCATAGAAAAACGGGTAACATGGGCCTTAAACCTTCTAGGCTTAACACAGTACAGGAAAACTTCGCCTTTCATGCTTAGCGGCGGGGAAAGAAAACGCGTCGCTTTAGCCTCAGTTCTAGCGTGGGATCCCAAAATCCTAATTTTAGACGAGCCTACCATAGGCCAAGATTACCAGCAAAAAGAGAAGCTTCGCCAATTCATTCTGCAAATGAAAGAGCAAGGAAAAACCGTGGTAATAGTAACCCACGACGTGGAGTTTGTGGCTGAGTGCAACCCCAGAGTCTTGCTCATGCGTGGTGGAAAAATTGTTGCAGACGGTGAAGCGGGAAAAGTGCTTACAACCCCTGAAACTTTAAACCAAGCATCAATAGTTCCACCGCAAATAGCTCAAATCTTCATCCAACTATACGACCTTGGATTTCCAAAAGAGGTCATAGATGTTTATGAAGCTAGAGAAATACTCCTCAAAGCCTTAAGGAGACCCTTAAAATGAGCATGTTTGACGGGCTCAAATTCAGAAAGGTCACCTCTCCAATTCACAATTTAGATCCAAGAATAAAATTCATTTACGCTTGCGCCATCTTTGTGATTGCAATACTTTTCTGGGAGCTTTTACCATTGGCAGTGCTTTTCATAATTCAAATTCCTTTTGTGCTTATAGCCGGGGTTAAAAGGGAATGGGCACGTTCCATGAGAGGCGCAGCTTTTCTAGCCTCAATAATTTTCCTAACAAACTTCATCTTTTCCTTCATAAACGCAGGCTATAAGGTTACATTTCCATCTTTAGAATACGCTTTAGCCATGACCTTCAGGTTTCTGGTGCTCGTCGAATCCTTCTCCATATTCTTCTTGACAACTTCACCTGATCATTTGGGTTTGGCACTTGAGCAGACGCGGGTGCCTTACGAGTTTTGCTTCGCTTTCACCACAGCCGTGCGTTTTGTTCCTGTATTAGCTGAGGAAGCCCAAACAATTATGGACGCCCAAAAGGCAAGAGGCTTAGAGCTTGAAAAGGGAAACTTCCTAAAAAGAATTAGAAACTACATTCCAATACTTATACCATTGATAGTGAGTGCTATCCGTAGAAGTTTAGAATTGGCGGAAGCCATGGAGTCCCGTGCGTGGGGGGCAACTAAAAAGCGTACAAACCTTTATGTTTTAAAAATGCGTAGAGGAGACTTTGCTCTCGCAGCCATGACAATAGGCATTTTAGCCGTAGCCATTTACATGCGCCTATACGCGCCCATTCCACGTTTAGAAGAAATTTTAAAAGGCATATTTTAACCGCAAGACTTTTAATTTAGACGCTAGTGTAATGGGTTTCTCGGGAGCTTGAAAGACTTGAAATGGTTAAAAGCTGCGGCGGAGGAAATCATTTCAGGAATAAAAAGTTCCATTGAAGAGCTTAACACTAAAGAAGTTGAACGTTTTATTCAGCTTTTGCTAGGCGCTAAGAACCGGAAAATTTTTGTGGTTGGCATGGGGAGAAGCGGATTTGTAGGTAGAGCCTTTGCACTGCGTCTAATGAATTTAGGCTTTAACGTTTACTTTCTAGGTGAAACTATTACGCCAGCTGCGGAAAAAGGAGACTTGCTGATTGCAATTTCAGGAACGGGTGCCACAAAAATGGTTTTGACGGCAAGCACCGCTGCAAAAGACATAGGTGCAACAGTTATTGCTATAACTTCATTCCCGGAATCTCCTCTTGGACAGATAGCCGATCTCGTTGTAACAATTAAAGGAAGGACTAAGGCAGGTTGGCCTAGAGAAGAAGACTATTTGGCTAGGCAGCTTATGGGTGAACGGGAACCATTAACCCCTCTTGGAAGCATTTTTGAGAACAACTGCATGGTGTTTTTGGACGGCTTAATCGTGGAGTTGATGCACCGTTTAGGAAGCACCGAGGAAGACTTAAGGCGTAGACATGCAACCATAGAATAAGCGTTTGTGGGGCGTGTAGAAAATCCGAGCAAAGTGGAAAAAGAAAAGGATGCGCCGGCAGAAAAAGAAGAGGGAAAAGCGGAAGGCAAGATACAAATAACAGCATAACTGCGGCTATCTCGTTTAATTTATAGTCTTATTGATTTTGTATTTTTTGTTTTGTAGTTGTTGTTGAGTTTTAAGCGTGTTAAGTATCAGTCATTCATATAGCTTATTAAGACTTGCGATATTATATTTGTTGGGCAACATAGCACAAACCCTAAAAGGGAAAACCATGCCAAAAACTCAAAAAATTGCAGAGAAAACAGAAATAGGAATAATCATCGAAGGGAAAGGAAAGAAGACAGCCGTCTTCAGAGAAGTCTACCCCATAAAAGAACCCTACGTCTACGCGGCAATAGTTAAGGATCCTGATACCCAGAAAACCCTCTACGAAGTCATAGAACCAACGCTACAGAAAGACGAAGAAGAACGACTAAGAGAAATCAAAACTCTGCTCATGGAAGAGATAGACGTAAGCCTAAAAGAAATAGAAACTAAAGAAAAAGCTGAAAACTACCTGAAACAAAAGACGGCGGAAATAATTAAAAAATATCGCGTAAAAATTCCGCCAGAATCCGTTGACAAACTCTTATATTACATAACAAGGGACTTCATAGGGTATGGAAAAATAGACCCTTTAATGAAAGACCATTTTATTGAGGACATTTCTGCTGACGGCGTAAACATACCCATTTATGTTTGGCACCGAGTCTACGAGTCACTGCCCACAAATGTGATATTTAAGGATGAAGCAGAGCTAAACTCTTTCATAATCCGCATGGCATATTTGGCAGGTAAAAACATTTCTGTGGCGTCTCCAATATTGGACGCCTCTCTTCCAGATGGAAGCCGCATACAACTAACCTATGGAAATGAAGTAACCCGAAGAGGTTCAACATTTACAATACGCCGTTTCAGAGTAGACCCCCTAACCATTTCAGACCTCATAGCCTTCAACACGCTTTCCTCAGAAATGGCTGCTTACCTGTGGTATGTTATAGAGAACAGAGCCTCAGTTCTTGTGGCTGGCGGCATAGCATGTGGAAAAACCACCATGCTGAACTGTTTATCAATGTTCATCAAGCCTGAAATGAAAATAGTAAGCGTAGAAGAAACGCAGGAGCTTAACTTGCCCCATGAGAACTGGATTCCATCAGTTGTTAGGCTTAGTTTTGGGCATGAAGAAAAAAGTGCGGGCAGCATAACCCTTTTCGACTTGTTAAAGGCGGCTGTCAGGCAAAGGCCAGACTACATTATTGTCGGCGAGGTTCGCGGAGAAGAAGCCTACACTCTTTTCCAAGCCATGGCGACAGGGCATTTGGGAATGTGCACAATTCACGCTGAATCCGTGGAATCCGTGATAAACCGTCTTGAATCCGAACCCATGAATATTCCCAGACCTCTCATAGCCATGACTGACGTGATAATGGTTATGGCGAGGACTGAGATAGAGGGGAAACCTGCTAGGAGAACTTTAACATCAACGGAAATTGCTGGAATTGATTCCGCTTCTAAGAACATTCTAACCGAAGAGGTTTTCCGCTGGAAAGCCAAAGAGGACACTTTTGAGTATCTAGGGCACAGTGCCCTCTTGGAAAAGCACATGAAAAAAATGGGCCTAAGCGAGAATGATGTTAGAAGTGAACTGCAACGCAGAAAAATGGTTTTAGAATGGATGGTTAATAAGAACATCCGCCGCCACGTGGACGTGGCAAACGTGATTCGAGAGTACTATGCTAACCCCGAACGTGTTTTTCAGAGGGCAAGGATGGAGTTAAGATGAAAACCAACAAGTTTTCAGAGGCTTTCAAACAAGCCTACGAAAATCTCCTTTCAAAGTTTAAGCATTCCTTTTCGAAGGGAAAAAATGAAAAGGCCTCGCGGGAAGAACCTAAACGTGCATTGGAAAAGCCCCAATATTTAGCGTATAGGCTTATAGGCGGGAAAATTAACCGTTTTCTGCCCCTTTTTCAAGATTTAGATTTGCACTTGCAGAGGGCGGGACTTAAAACTGACTTTAGAGTTTACCTAAGCCTAGCGTTTTTCTCCACTGTCATAATCGCTTCGGTAACATTTGTTTTTGTTCCCATCATACTTTTCTTTATTTTTAATTTGC
>Ga0080004_1139963_pt1 | contig 25217 bp, 28 predicted proteins | sample WasSprMetagenome_FD_69207 | JGI IMG/M metagenome (GOLD analysis project Ga0080004, IMG submission 69207) | Sulfidic aquatic microbial communities from Washburn Spring, Yellowstone National Park, USA - WS (SPADES assembly) (version 2) | ecosystem: Environmental > Aquatic > Thermal springs > Hot...
AGTTCTTTCCATAGCCTTAGCCTTCTGCTGTCTTGAAAGATCTTATAGAGATTTTTCTCCTTTGAAACGTGTTATAATTTCAAAGGATTGGATAGCAGTGGCTAACAGGTTAGCTCCTGTGCTTGGTACAGGGGCTATGGCATCTCCCAAATACCGCCTGTCGGGATCGGAGATGTCTGAAATGGCGGACTATAAATATCCCGACCTAAGCTGTGCAAACTGATTTTTTACTTTTTTACAGTTTTATACAGTTTTGTACAGTTTGGTTGACCAGGTTTGTCATTAGATTAGACAAATTTTTATCAAATCAAGGATTTGGTAGTAGAAGTCAAGTTCAAAAGCTGATAAAAAAAGGTTTTGTCAAAGTAAATGATGAGATTGTAAAAGACCCATCTTATCATATAGACCCAATAAGAGATAAAGTCGAGCTTGAAGATGAAGAGATATCGTATAAAGAAAATCATTATTTTATGTTAAATAAACCTGCCGGATACATCACAGCAACAGAAGATGAAGGATATCCAACAGTTTTAGATTTATTCTCGGATTTACCAATAGCTTCTAAGCTCTTTCCGGTAGGCAGGCTTGATATAGATACAGAAGGACTTTTAATCCTAACAACAGATGGACAATTTGGACACAGACTTTCTCACCCAAAATGGAATATAGAAAAAGAATACTATGCAATCGTTGAGGGAGATCTTTCTAACATTGATTTTTCTGAGTACGAAAATAAAGGAATTTATCTAAAAAAAGAAAAATACCAAACAAAACCATTTATAGCAAGAGTCTTAAACACTTCAAAAGATAAATCGGAGATTTTAATCACACTTACAGAAGGCAAGTATCATATTGTTAAAAGAATTATGCAAGAGCTTGGACATCCTGTATTATATTTAAAAAGAATCAGAATAGGCAGTCTAAAACTTGATGAAGATTTGCTGCCCGGCGAATTTAGAGAGCTTACGGAAAAAGAAATAAAAGAGCTAAAAAAACTTATAAAGATGAATGATTAGAAAAATTTTCGCATTTTCACTTTTTGATTTTGGCGAGACTATTCTTTCAGCATTAGTATACTCAACATTTTTTCCTTTATACATCACTCAGCATATAGACCCAAAGATATACGGTGTTGTTTATGGAATGACTTTTTTAATCTCATTTTTGTTTGCATTGCAGCTTGGGAAAATTGCAGACGAAAGAGCCAAAAGAAAACATTTTTTTATCTACTTTGTGATTTTAACAGCTATTTTCTGTTTATCCTTGGGCTTTACAACTTCGTTACCTATCATTTCTTTAATTATTTTCTCTTTAATGTCTGTATCACATCAACAAAGCTTTGTTTTTTATAACTCTCTACTTTTAAACTTTGAAAGCAAAGGGTTAGCATCAGGGTTTGGTGTATCCCTTGGTTATGTTGGTTCTGCTATAGCTTTAATATTCTTTGCTAAATCATTAAACATTCCGGAAGTTTATTATTTTGTCGGAGTAATTTTTTTAATTTTTTCATTGCCGGCGGTTTTGTTTTTAGACAACCCAACTGCTAAGCAAGAATTTAAAATCAAAGAAATTTTAAAAGATAAAGCTTTTATGCTAACTATCTTAGCCATACTTAGTTTGACGGAAGTGGCAAACACTTTAATCTCAATGATGAGCATATACTTAAAAAATGTTTACAACTTTGAAAATGTAGAAATATACAGAGTTATAGGATTTTCTGCTATTGGCGGAATTTTGGGCGGTGTATTTTGGGGCAAAGTCTCTGATTTAATCGGTCCCGGTAGAGTTTTTCCTGTTGGATTTTTTCAATGGGCAATACTTTTGCTGATTTTACCTTTTACACCAAAAAACTACGTTCTTTTAGCAGGATTTTTTGCCGGTTTTTCTTTAGCACACCTTTGGACTGTTTCAAGAGTTTATATCATCCATAATTTTCCAAAGGAGCAAGTATCAACAAGAATGTCTTTTTTATCCCTCACAGAAAGATTAGCTTCGACCACTGGTTTATTTTTATGGTCTTTTTTGCTTTGGATTAGTAACGATGATTATAAACTTTCTGCCTTTTTGATGTCTTTTATTCCGTTATTCGGATTTTTTGTTTTTCTGCACACTAAAAAGAAATTTTATTCGACATAGATATCTCCCTTTGTAGGAAAAACATCTGAACAGTAAGGACATGTAAAGATATGATGCCCGGGAAATGTCATTTTAACCTTTACCTCTTTAGTTTCTCCTTGTTTTATGTTTTCTACCATTATATCGTATGGTGGAAGAATGTAAAAACAGTGTCCATAGTATTTTTGAGAAGTATCTTGACCAATACCTTCATCAACTGCTGTAATTCTAAACAGTACAACCTGACCTTTTTTTAGCTTAATAACATCAGGCTGATAGCCTTCTTTTGATACTTTTATATCAACAATAACATCAGGTTTTTCTTCTGTTTTGGTGGTGCAGGATATAAATATAAAACTTATTAGAAAGACAAGAAATATTCTTAAAAAGTTCATAGCAAATTATTATAACAAAATACGCGAGACTGTTTCAAAAATCCACACTGTCATTCTGAACGTAAGCGAAGAATTTAATATTTTCTTTTCAAGTTAAAAAATCAAAAAAGAGATCCTTCGGCCTTCGGCCTCAAGGTGACAAGGAAAGACAATTTACAAAAATTTTGTAACACTCTCTAAAATACGTTGAAAAAAAATTAATAAATATAGGAGAATGATTATACGTCTACGGAGCGGCAAATTAGTTCATCATTTCTATGCAGAACCACCTCTTTTAAAAAGATAAGTCAGTAGAGGTAATTCTTGAATTGCCATTACAGTCAATAAGCAAAAAGTAAAGACACGTTGAGCGAGAAATTCAATAAAAGTAAAAAGATTCTTCTCCGGCTGCAGAATGACAAATAAGATTACACTTTTTCTGATGCTTATTAATTAACCTTTTCCTGTCATTTCTAAGGACTTTAGTCCGAAGAATCTCATTTTTATATCTTGTAAAAATCTCTAATTTCTTATCCAAGGTATACAGTGAATACGTAAGAAGTAAAAACAAGCGATTTTCGCAGGCTTAAAAATAACAATTAAAAAGATTAACCAATCTATAGACTTAGTTAATATTAAAACACCTTGCATGCCTGCAAAATACTAATCAATCGTGATAAAATTAGATTTCTATAAATCTACGGAGGTAGAGATTGATTAATATATTTGACGTCGATGGAGTGCTGATTGATGTTACAAAATCTTATCATTACTCAATAAAAGATACAGTTGATTACTTCTCGCAAAAAAACAACAATCTAAAAGATTTATTAGATATTAAGCTAACATTTGGAATAAATAACGATTGGGACGCCTCTTTAGCCGGAATAATTTATGCTAAATCTGGTTTAGATTTAGAAAATTTTAAAAAATTTTTTACAGCCTACAGCACAAAGCTTGAAGACTTTTATAAACTTGCAAGAGAATTAAACATAAATTTACCATCTTATCAAGAGCTGGTTGAATACTTTGAAGGTAGGTATAAAGTCCACAGAGATAAAGAACAGCTCATTATTCCACATGAAGTTTTAAAACAAGTAAGAGAGCTTTCTGATGTTGTCGGGGTAATCACAGGAAGACCTTTTCAAGATTTAGATTACACGTTCAAATTATTTGATATTTACAAATACTTTGATTTTATAATTACAGAAGATGATATACCAAATCCACATCTAAGAAAGCCATCTTCCTATCCATTAAAAACATTTTTTAAAAAATTTGATTACAAAGAGCCTGTTTTTTACATTGGAGATACAATCGCTGATTTGATGATGGTTTATAACTATAACAGAGAAGAGGGTAAAGATGTAGAGTTTATTTTGTATCAGAATAATCATAATTACAACCTTCCTGCTAAGTATAAAATAAAACAACCACAAGAGCTTTTGGATGTTATTAAAGGAGCAAAGAAATGATTATAGCCATAGATGGACCTGCAGGGTCTGGCAAAAGCACGATTGCAAAATTGTTAGCCAAGGAACTTGGATATACTTACATAGACACGGGAGCTATGTACAGAGCTGCTGCACTAAAACTCTTAAGGTTAAACATCAATCTTGAAAATGAAGAAGAAATAATGAATGTTTTAGAAAACACTCAGATATTATTACAAGACTCTAAAGTCTTTTTAGATGGTGAAGATGTTTCTGATGTTATCAGAACAGAAGAGATTGGAAATGTTGCATCAATCGTTGCAAGGTATCCAAAAGTTAGGAAATGGATGGTTAGCAAACAAAGGGAGCTTGGAGAAATAGCAAAGAACGTTGTTATAGAAGGAAGGGATGCGGGGTCAAGAATCTTTCCCGATGCAGACTTAAAAATATTCATGACAGCATCACCGGAAATTAGAGCACAAAGAAGAGTTCAGCAGTTAAAAGAAAAAGGTTTTGTTGTAGATTATAATCACATCTTACAAAAAATATTAGAGCGAGATAAGTTGGATTACGAGAGGAAAGAATCACCACTTAGACCAACAGAAGATTACATTATCATTGACACAACTGATAAATCCATAGAAGAAGTGATTGATTATATAAAGAGCTTAATAAACAAATGAGCGTAATAGCACTGCTTACAGACTTTGGCTTAAAAGATGGGTTTGTTGGCTCAATGAAAGGAGTCATTTTGTCTATAAATCCGAAGGCTAAAATTGTTGATATATCCCACGAGATAGAGTCATTTAACATAATAGAAGGTAGCATAGTTTTAAACGCAACTTATAGACATTTTCCAAAAGGTACAATTTTTGTGTCTGTGGTTGACCCTGGCGTTGGAACAGAAAGAAAGCCTATAATCGTAAAAACAAAAGATTACTTTTTCGTATGTCCGGACAATGGTCTGCTTACTCTTGTTTTAAAAAAAGAAAAAATAGAAAAGATAATAGAAATCAAAAATAAAGAATTTTTGTTAGAATCAGACACAAACACATTTCATGGTAGAGATATATTTGCTCCTGTAGCTGCTTATTTAATCAAAGGGGTTAAGTTAGAAAAGTTTGGTGATGAGATTGAGAATATAAAAACTAATGATATATTTGAGCCTAAAGTATTAGATGGTCGTATAATCGGAAAAATAATAAAGTTTGATAAGTTTGGAAACGCAATCACAAATATTGAAAAACTGCCAGAAAGCTTTGAAATTATATATAAAGACTGTAGAATAACAAAGTTATGCAGAAACTTTTTGGAAGGAGAAAAAGACAGGCCAAACTTGATCAAAGGAAGTTTTGGATTTTACGAGCTTTTCCTTCCAATGGACAGCTTTAAAGATAGATTTAATGCAAGGTTATTTGAAGAGTTTGAAATCTTGTGCAAATAAATCGCACCTCTCACTTGTCACTTTTTTAACTTAATTTAACAAATTCTTAATAGAAATTTAAAATTTATGATATAAAATTATAACATCTTGTATGAGGAATTAGCAGTTTTAATAGTAATTAAAAAGAAGATACATCGGACTTATATTCTCAGGATGACAAGTAAAGATTGATTAATAAGCATAAGAGAAAGTATAGCCTTATTTGTCATTCTGAGCGAAGCGAAGAATCTCATAATTTTATTGAACTTTTTACCTGGTTTAAGTTATAACACTAAAAAGAGTATTGGAGGGAATTAGATGGCATTTGACGAATTTGATAACTTACAAAAAGAGTTAGAATCTATGAAGAAAAGATATGCAAAAATCATTAGAGAAAAAGAAAAATCAAGAAAAAGACAGCAGGATGTTCATTTCACTGATAAAGACAAACAGATATTGATAGAATCTTTCGTAATCGGTGCTTTGATAGAAAATGTAATCACGAAAACAATCTCAAGATTAATATGATTGACTTAAAATTTGAGAAAATAAAAAAGTTCATTTCAGAGACATCTAAAGAAACTTCAATATACATAGGTTCAGATTCAAAACAATATAGAGATTCAACAATCTTCGTTACGGCGGTTGTAATCCACATAGATTCTTGCAGAGGAGCTAAAATCTTTTATAGTTTAAAAAAAGAAAGAAAAATAAATTCTTTAAGAGAAAGGCTGATGAAAGAAGTTGACCTATCTGTATATACTGCTTTAAATTTACTTGACTGTATTGATGGTAGAAAATTAGAAATACATTTAGACTTAAATCCAAACGAAAATCATAAATCAAATATTGTAGTTAGAGACGCAATCGGATATGTCTTATCTCAAGGTTTAAAACCTGTTTTAAAACCTAACTCTATCGCAGCATTTTCAGTTGCTGACTACCTTTTAAAACATCTTTAAAGTTCAGATAAAACGTCGAGTATATATTTTAAATTTCCCTTTACTCTTACCTTTCCAGACATCAGATACCTAATTATGTTTGCTTTATTTTCTAAAGACTTTTTCAACTGCTTGTATGAGATTGTTATATGATTGTTAATATCAGATTTTTTATGCTCTAAATGTTTTAAAATCTTGACTCCGTGCTTATTAATCTCAACATCCACCTTTGAATCATTGCTCAAAACAACCGTTAAGAAAATAGGCTCGCTTACGTTATTCAGCTTATGCTTATGTTCGTTATTTATTTTTTCAACAAGCTCTTCTAAATGTTTTATTTCCTGGTCAATCATATCTCTGTTTTAATTTGAACTATTTTTTCTTTCCCGGTTGTCAATCTTTGAATTAATCTTTCTAATTCTTCTTCTGCTGACTCTTCGGATAAAAAAATTCCAAGTATAGCAGGATTTAGAGGCTGGGGAAGATATGCGATTATCTCAAAGACTATTTGACGTTTTCCTTCTATTTCCATCTTTTCTTCTTCAATGGCAAACCCTATTATACTATCAAGCTTTAAATATCTTCCGCTTCTTGTTTTAATAAAGGTCATAACTCCCCCCAAACATAAAACACAAGCCTGTTAAACAAAAATGCTACTATACATTAAAAATTTACTAAAAATTAACTATATATCGCGTGAAAAATTTAATTCAAGCAGGAGATTCTCAGCCGACTGAAGAATGATAAACAAGCCACACTTTCTCTTATGTTTATCATTCAGTCTTTTTCTGTCACCTGAGGACTTTAGTCCGAAGGATCTCCTCACTTATTGCTGATTCTCTTCTTTCTTCTCTGCTGTAGTTTGTGCTTGATCTTCTTTTATTGCTTTTTTTGCACCTTCAATCGCACCTGTTGCCGCAGATGTAACGACTTTTACGGCTTTTTCTGCAATTTCCATGGCAGTTTTAGCCACTTCTGATGCTGTATCTGAAACTTTTTTTACAACTTCAAGAGGAAGCTTAGTAATATCTTTTTCCTCAGACATACCAATTTTTTTTCTTAACTCTTCTAACTCAGCTTTGATCTTCTCAAGTTCTTGTTGTAGATTTTTCTCTTCCATAATAATTACCTCCTAAGATTATTTTTCTTTAAATATAGGCTTGATAGCATTTATGCCCATTAATACCGAAGCTCCATTGTTAATAATTGTTGACATAACAGGACTAAACACACCTGTAAGGGAACCAATTAATCCAATTGTATTTACAACTTTATTGATCTTGAAGTTTTGTTTAATATTGTTCAATGCATCATCAGAAATTTTGAAAGCATCGATTAACTGATACATGCTTTCGCCAATCACAACGTCGGCTACTTCTATAGCAATATCAGCACCGCTTCTGATTGATATTCCAACATCTGCAACGGATAAAGCCGGGGAGTCATTTACTCCATCACCAACAAACGCAACCTTTCTACCTTCAGCTTTAAGCTTCTTAATTATTCTTGCCTTTTCGTCCGGAAAAGCACGACCGTAGTATTTCTTAATTCCAACCGCCTGAGCTATCTTCTTGACAGCATCCTCATTATCACCACTACATAATATTACTTCTCTTCCCATACTTTGCAATATTTTTACAACTTCTTTACTTTCCGGCTTTAATGGGTCTGATATTCCAAATAAAGCAACAATTTTTCCTTCTTTAACCAAATAAAGTACCGATTCACCTTTATCGTGCAGTTGATCTACGATTTCTTTAATTTTTTTACTTACTTTTATATGCTTCTTCTCAAGAAGTTTAGAACTACCAAGCATTAAGTGAGTATCATTAACCTCACCCTCTACACCAAGTCCTATATGATAGTCGGAATTTTTCCTTGGGAGAATATCAATGCCTCTTTTAATAGCAGTTGCAACAATTGAACGAGCTACAGGATGGATAATACGCTGTTCTAATGACGCCGCAAGCTGAAGAGCTTCTTCTTCAGAAATTCCAAAGGTTACAATCTCGGTTAATTCTGGATGTCCTACTGTCAAAGTTCCTGTCTTGTCAAAAACCACAGTATCAACTTGATTTAAAATTTCCAAATGTCTTCCGGATTTAATCAATATTCCTTTTTTAGCCGCTAAGGATAGATGGGATAAAATTGATAAAGGTGTTGATACATGAATTCCTGTATGATAGTCTATAATTAGCGTAGATGTAACTCTATTTATATCTCCTGTTAAAGCGTATGCTAAACCCGCCAAGCCAAAGGTTGGAATGACAAATTTATTAGCCTCTTCTTCTGCTTTTAACTGTGCTTCAATCGGTTGGTTTGCAGCTTCTTCAATAATTTTTACAATCTTAGCTAACGCTGTGTCATCACCAACCTTTTCAGCTTTTATGTAAAGCTTCCCATCTTCTACAAATGTACCTGCATATACAGGATCCCCAACCTTTTTATGAACCGGGTTTGATTCCCCTGTTAATGATGCTTGGTTTACAAGAGCATCACCGTTAATAACTACTCCGTCAACAGTTATTTTTTGACCATCGTAAACTACGATTATATCACCCGGTTTTACCTCGTTTACATCTTTTTCAACCACTGTATTTTCATCAACAACTACAAACGCTTTATCGCTTTTATAATTTAAAAGCTTTTCGATCTCTACATGAGCTCTTTGCTCTGTTTTTTCCTGAATTACATCACCAAGTGATAAAAGCCATGTCATAAGCAAAGACGAGAAATGATTTCCATTGATAATGGATAATGCTATTGCTGAAGAGTCAAGAGAATGAACATCAATCTTACCTTTTTTGAGAGAGTTAAAACCTTTGTAAAATACCGGTAGTGCAAGACCAAAAGCTATACCCGATAAAACTCCGCCTGGGAGCAACCCTCTTACCATAAATGGTATAAAGGATATCGTATTTAAGAAAAACCATTTTTTAGGAGAGATTATATCTTCTTTCTCTTCTGCTTGCGTCTTCTCAAACCCATTTGATGATAGAAGAGATAGTATTAACTCTCTATCCCCGTTTTCAAAAATAGAATAAAAATTAGCTAAATCAAATGAGGCAGGGTCGTAATAGATAGTAAGCAATCCTGCCTCTTTTTTTGCGATAACTTTATTAACACCTTTTAGACTGCCAAAATAATTAATAAAAGCTTGATTTGATACTGTTAAATGTTTAAATAATTCGCTGTAAATCTTTATTTTTCCAATTCTTAACTCTTTTACTTTATACGGGATAGCCATTTTTTATCCTTCAACTTGTTCTTTTGCTTCTACTGGTGGTAATTTTTTTAATTCTAAAGCTCTAACTGCTGCTTCAATCTCTCTTTGCATTTTTTCAATTTTTCTTTGCTCTTCTACTTTATTAACTATATATAATCCCAAAACTCCAATTCCAACGCCGAGAGCAAATGAGAATGGATTAGAACAAAAAACTCTTCCTGCAATTCCAAGTATATTCATACCTTTTACCTCCTTATAGAGATGATTTTAATTTTTCTAAAATTTCTTGTTGCTTTTGAAGAATTTCTAACTTTCTTTCAATTTCAAGTTTGTACTCATGCTTTGCCTCAGCTACCACATCTTCCCAAAATTCCTTTGACTCTTCTATGTTAGAATTTAACCACTGTTGGAAAGATATAACTTCTTTTGTAGCACTCACCAAAAACGGCTTAGAATTTCTTAAAAGTTGATTTATAATTACAATTGCACCAACTGCACCAATACCATAAAGTAAGCTGGTTGTTGAAATACAACCACCAATTGTAGCAGGAACTCTTAAACCCAATAGATTCATAATACAACCTCCTATAATTTATTTTTAATAAATGGGCTAACGCCTAAACTGCATATCGTAAAAGTGATAAAACCTCTCTTAGGTCCAAGGATTAACATATTCCAAAATACTTTTGTAATGTTATTTTTTAACAAAGGATTGATATAGAAAAATATATCTTCTTTATCTAAACTATTATCTGTTTTCATGCTTCTAATCGAAGGCATGATAAAGTTTTTTAAAAAATAATCAAATTGTGAATCTTCTGCAAATTTAATAGTTAGCGAATTGGCCGTTTCTTTAATATCCTCAATACCTTTTAAACCATCAATATTTTTCACAAAATTTCTTTTTTCAAGCTGATTTTCAAACCTAAATCTAACCCTTCCGGGTGTATAAGATTCAACCTTCATTACTGTTTCTCTTCATAGAAATGTACTTTATAAACTCTATATTTTCTTTAAATTTAAACAATATTTCTTGGATTTTTAATATTTCTTTTAGATTTTTCGGGTCTTCTAACAGATATGTTAAAAGAATCCTTTTGTTTCTATGTAATGTTTTTTCTGTTTGGTGCAAATACTTATTTAACAGAAAACCATTTTTATTTTTTGAAAACGTTTGTTTAATAAGATTTCTGTAATCTTTTACCAAGTCTTTAAAATTCACAAAAAATTGCTTAACAACCTCTTTCTCCGGATTTAAATCTTTAACCATCTGCAATATAAGAATATTATCCTGAAGAATCTTTAAAAACATTTCACTAATACTTTCTTCTAAATCTTCCATATCTTCTATGTTGATATCGCTGAAAATCTTATTTAGCTTATGGACTATTTCTTCTAAGCTTTCGATGCCTTCAATTTCATGAATCAAACATAAAGTCGCATATAGATTATGAACTGGCTGATGTTTAACCATTTCCATGTTTACACACCTCTAAAGTCAAATTATTGTACTTTTATTTTAGTGATTTTGTGTTAAGAAAATATTAAGATTTTGTTAAGATTTATTAAAATATGTTTAAAAGATTATCAAAATAAGACAGACTCTGGTAAGATTATTACTGAAAACAATCAAAAAAATATGGCAAATTAGAGAAATACCTTTTAGAATAATTAATTAATTAAAAAAACAAAGTAGCCAAAAATTAAGCCAAGCAATTGCAAAGACAAATTCAGCTTATAAATCTTGCTAAGAGTGTTGCAAAATTTTCGTAAGCTTACATTTCCGTGTCATCCTGAGGACTTTAGCCCGAAGGATCTCATCTTTTGATTTTTGACTTGAAAAGACATCAGATTCTTCGCTTAGCTCAAAATGATAATTTTGAACTTTGGAGCAGTTTATATTTATTGCAACAAACTAAAGCAAAATTGTATAATCATATTGTTGAATAAATAACAAAGGAGAGAAAAATAATAAAATGAATATAAAAATGGGTGTTGCTAAAGCTGGAATAAAACCTTCCGGCGATTATGATATTTTAGTTTTAGTATTTCCACCATCTGTATATTCGGCAGTTTTTACTAAAAATTCCTTAGCAGCTGCACCTGTAATATACGATAGGTTAGTTTGCTCATTGCAAGATAAAATTTCTGCCATAGTTGTCAACAGTGGGAATGCAAATGCCGGCACAGGACAGGAAGGCTTCGAAAATGCAGAAAAGATGGCACAGATAACAGCTGAAAGTCTTGGTATTGATAAAGAAGAAGTGTTGGTATTTTCCACAGGTGTTATAGGCGTTCAGCTTCCTATGGATAAAGTAAAAGATGGTATAGAGACAGCTTCTTCATCATTGCAGGAGCTTGATTTAGAGTTAGCAGCAAGGGCTATATCAACAACCGATGCATTTTATAAATATTACGAAACAAACGGACTGATAGAGGATAAAGTTTTCACCGTAAAAGGTATTGCAAAAGGTGCCGGAATGATACATCCAAACATGGCTACAATGTTAGCTTACATTTTTACCGATGTAAAAATTGATAAACCTACCCTTGACCAAATTACAAAATTAGTTGTAGACAGAACATTTAACTCTATCTCTGTTGATGGATGTGAAAGTACGAATGACAGCTTTGTAATAGTAGCAACAGGAGAAAGTGATGTTGAAATAAACGATTCTAACAAACTTTATTTTGCAAAAAAAGTTTATGAAGTTGCTTTAAATCTTGCAAAAATGATAGTAAAAGATGGAGAAGGTGCTACAAAACTTATAGAAATAAATGTTTATCAAGCATCTTCAAAAGATGAAGCAAGAAAAATTGCAGAAAGTATAGCATTATCTAACTTGTTTAAAACAGCAATGTTTGGAAACGACCCAAATTGGGGAAGAATCTTAGCGGCAGTAGGTCAAACTCATATCGGAATTGATTTTTCTCAGGTAAAACTGTATTTAGGAGATTTCTTATTATACAGCGGACAGCCATTAGAATTCGACAAAAAACAAGCAAGTGAATATCTAAAGAATAGCAAAGAAATAAGAATAGATTTATACTTAGGTCGCGGAGAAGAAGAATGGACATATTACACATGCGACCTTGGATATAAGTACGTTGAAATAAATGCAGAGTATACGACTTGATGCTAAGGTTTAGTCTTTATTGAAAGAATATGGAATTTGCTTTTCATCTTGGAGCTTTAAAGCCAAATGATCTCCAAGAGTGTTCTAAATTCTCGTAATCTTGCCTTTCTGTGTCATCCTGAGGACTTTAGTCCGAAGGATCTCATCTTTTGATTTTTTGATTTGAAAAAACAAGAGATTCTTCGATTCGCTCAGAATGACACCATTCGGTCGCTCCCTGTCATCCCGAACGGAGTGAAGGATCTCATCTTTTTTTGAATTGAAAATAAAAAACAGGAGATTCTTCGTACAGCTGCAAAATGACGATGCGGATTTTTGGAATAGCCTTGATTTAGCCCATGACTAAAAAGTAAATTTTGCATTACTGAGACTGAAAGCCAAAGGATCTCCTCTTTTGATTAATTGATTTGATTATTTGATTTGAAAAAAAGAAGATTCTTCGCACGGCTGCAAAATGAAGACGTTGATTTTTAAAACATCTTACAACTCTGTTAATAAACGTTATTTCAGATACTTTCTCAACTTTTCCATCTCTTTTTCTGGTAGAGGCGGAATATCTCCGCTGATGCTTGCTACCAATGAGTAAGATTTTCTTCCAACCGGCTCTACCTTGCCGATTTTAAAGCCTGCCTTTAAAAGATTTTTCTTTACTTCTTTTGCTGATGAGTATGTGGCAAAAATTGCTTCATCTTTCATGATTTTTTTTAAATTTTCAAAAAGCTCAAGCTCCCACATTTCTGGATTAACTTTTGGAGAAAAAGGGTCCCAAAAAACAGCATCAAACTTGATATTTTCGTACGTTAAAGCTTGGATTACTTCCCTACCATCAGCTAAAACAACTAATATTTTTAAATTGTTGTCTTCGTATTTATAAACATCAAACGTTTTATTTCCTATTGTAAGTTTGTTCAAAATCATCTTAAAAAATATTTCATACGCAGGTTTTAGGTTTTCTGGAATTTCAATTCTCTTTACGTTTTCTAAAAAATCTTTATCTTTTTCTATAGAAATTATCTGTATTTTTGCGTTTAAATTTTTTTCCAAGCATGATTTTATGGCAGTAGATGCATTATAACCAAGCCCAAAGCCAACATCTAATATGTTTATACTGCTATTTTTTTTACAGATTTCTTGGATTTTGCAAGGTATGATAAATTTATGCATGCTTTCTGTATATGCTCCCGCACTGCTTGAATGATATGCTTCGTTATAGTCAAAGTTATAAAGTGTAATCGTGTTATCAACAGTTATAACCTTTCCATCTGTAAATCTAAAATCTGGAAGTTTTTTAATCAGATTAAGCTGTTTTAGATACTGAGAAAAAAGTCTTAAAGATTGTATGTGTGTGTCGGTCAGGTCGTAAGAAAGATTTTTTAGATAATCTTTTTTTTCTTTTTCTAATGGATAGCTATCAATTTTTTCAAAAAATTCTTTAACATTTTCTTTAAGGTTGCGTTGGAAATTATAAACCTTTTCTCTGTTGCTTAAGAAGTATTCTTTATTTACACACCACAGTGCAAAGGTAAAAGGCAGGTTGGTATGATCAAACCAAATTTTTGAAAGGTCGTAAACGTATGGATAATCAGATTTATGTTTTAAAGCTTTGTCTCCGATGAGTAGAACAGAAGGCTTATTTTTTAGACTTTCAAAAGGTTTATATTCTGGCTTCTTGTTTAAAAAAATTTCAAAAATCACTCTAAGAAGGTTTACAGAAGTTTTGGATTCTTTTGTAATATAAATTTTCTCTATGTCTTCTAACGGAATATGGGATGCAAGAATGACGGATTTTACATCTTTACAAGAACTTATAGAAAGGTCTGGAAGGATAAAATATTTATAGTAATGCTCTAAATATTCAGCTGCCGATATTATTCCAACATCTATTTTGCCTTCAAACAAAAGCTTGTTTAGATTTGATGGAACATCTTTTACTATTTGGAAATCTCTAAACCTTTCTATTTGAAATGGCAAAGTATTAAGATAATCTATCCAGCCGATTTTCATGATTTGTTTAAAAACTTTTTCATAAAATAATCTTTTATTCTCATCGTAATTATGCTGATAATATATCCAACTACCAAGCTAATTACAATTACCAAAATTGAGTATACAAGCGGGTAATTTGTAAGAAGGTTAGCAAAAAAATTATCCGGAACAAGTTTAAAAATCTCTTTTTCTTTTGTAGATAAGAATTGCTTTAGACTGTATGCAGCAACTACCAACATTATAACGGCTAAAAACACTTTTAGATAAAATCTATTTATTTTCTGACCAAGAATGGAGCCAAAAACTGCACCAAAAGAAGAGCCTGTCAACAAAATCAACCCAAGAATTATATCAACGCCATGATTAAAGTATGAATGTAAAAAGGATAAAAAGCTTGTGATAAATACCATCTGAAAAATACTGATAGCAATTGCAGAAACAACGTCATAGCCTGCAAGATACATTAAAGCCGGCACGACTAAATTCCCGCCGCCGATTCCCATAACAGCCGCAAGAAATCCCGATAATAATCCTATACCTGCCGGTACTATCAAAGAGACTTGACCAACGTTAAAATCTCTCTTAAATGGAAGATTTTTAATAATTTCGGGAACTTTATTTTCACGTTTTTCTTTGTTTTTAAAAGATTCGTAAAAAATAAAACTTCCGAGCAAAAACAGGTATACAGTATAAACAAGAAGAATAAATCTTTTTACATCACCGGACTGTTTTAGATAGTTTATAAGTAAAACACCAATAAAACCACCTATTACTCCGTATATCACAACATACTTCCCCATTTTTGTGTCAACTTTTCCGGCTTTAAGATAATTTAAAAACCCGGATAAAGACGCTCCTATCATCTGACTGATAGATGTTCCAACTACCACTACAGAAGGTATACCCATTTTTATCAATATTGGATTTAAAATAATGCCACCACCAATTCCAAGCATTCCGGATAAAACTCCAACAACAATACCAAGAATTAAAACTTCTATTACATTAATTTCTGTATGGGCAATAGGCAATAATATCTCCATTTTTCTCCTTTTAATGCTTTGAGTTTTAGAAAGATTAAATATTATGCTTTATGCAGGTAGGAAATTTCAAGCTACTACATAAGAATTTGAGATTACTTGTAAAAACTACATCATCGTTCTGTAGCGGTACGAAAAATTCCCTGCTTACCCCCCTTTTTTTATCCGACGTATAAATCTTTATGCATGATAAAATATATTTAATGCCTTGAGTGAGAAACAAGGGATTCTTGAAAAAATTAAAAGATGGAAGGTTCTTCGTACTTACATTCTCAGGATGACGAGAAGGTGAAAATATTGTCATTCTGAGCTAAGCGAAGAATTTCATGCTTTTATTGAATTTCTCATCCGACGTATGAATTTGAAATACTAGAGTTGTAAGGCTTTAAACTTTAAATATTAACGTTTGAGGTAGAGGATGGAAAGAAAAACGATTAAAGCAGTATTAGAAGAAAATCATTTAAATCTAAATGATAATGCAGTTTTACTTTTTGATAAATTAGGATTAGATAAATCAGTTTTAACTAAGCTTGAAGATGCTTATGGAAAATCAGATAAAATGTCCAAATCTAAACACAATACAGTTGACCCGGATGAGATGGTTAAAAAGTATGGTGCTGACACTGTTAGGCTTTACACACTATTTGCTGCGCCGCCAGAAAACAATTTTGATTGGACAGAAAGCGGAATAGAAGGAGCTCATAGATTTGTAAAAAGGCTATTTTATTACATTTCAGAAAATTTAGACATTGTTAAAAATATATCTTACAGTGAAGAAGATTTTAAAAATCTTTCACAAGAAAGTCTAAGTATAAGGAAAAAACTTCATCAAACCATTAAAAAAGTAAGAAACGATATAGAAAGGTTTCAGTTCAACACAGCCATTGCTTCCATGATGGAGCTCTTAAACACCCTATATGATTATAAAGAAAAAAATCCAAAAGTATTAAGAGAAGTCTTTGAAAAATTTATTCTTTTAATCTCTCCATTTACTCCGTTTATGGCTGATTATCTATGGAAACAGCTTGGAAATAAAGGATATACTATACAGCAACCATTCCCAAACTATGATGAAAGTTTATTAGTAGAAAAAGAAAAAGAAATTCCAATCCAAATAAATGGTAAATTAAGAGCAACAATCAAAGCTCCTGTAGATGCTTCTCAGGATGAAGTTTTAAACATCGCTTTAAAAGACGAATCTGTTAAAAAATGGACTGAAGGAAAAGAGATTGTAAAAACTATCTTTATTCAAGGGAAGGTTTTAAACATCGTCGTTAAGTAAAATTTTTGAGAAATAAGACTACTCTAAAAATAAACATCGTCATTCTGAAGCCGATGAAGGGTAGATGTCCTTTTAACCCTCACTTTCACACCATCTTTAAAAGAGAAGATATTTTTCAGACTAAAGCCCTCAGGATGGCTGGTCAAAGGGAAAACTAAGGATGTTCTAAAATTTTGAAAATTTGTCTTTCTTTGTCATCGTCCTGAGGACGTTAGTCCGAAGGATCTGCTTTTTAAATTCTGTAAAAACTGCTAACCCTCACCCAAGGTATATTGAATTTCTATAAAACCACTATTTTCTCATTCGAGCCATGTTAAAATATAAGAAAAAACATAAACTTGGAGCTTATCATAATGAAAGTAGTTATACTTGCCGGTGGAAGTGGGACAAGACTTTTTCCATTATCCAGAAAAAACTTACCAAAGCAGTTTTTAAAAATTGCAGATGATCAATCACTCTTCCAAAAAACCATAGATAGAGCTTTAAAAATAGTAAAAAGTCCAAAGGATATAATAATCATCACAAACAAAGAATATATTTTTCACTTAAAAAGTCAGCTTAGAGAAATAAATCATTCTGATAGTGACTTTCACATCATCACCGAGCCAGTAGGAAGAAATACAGCACCAGCCATAGCCTTAGCGGTTAAATATCTGATAGAAAAGCAAGACACATCACTTGATGAAACTATTTTCATATCACCATCAGACCATATTATACATCCTACCCATGAGTTTGTAGAGTATGTTAAAAAAGCAGATGAGCTTGCAAAGGAGGGATATATTGTAACCTTTGGAGTAAAACCTACAAAGCCGGAAACTGGTTATGGTTATATAGAAGCTGGAGAAAAGATAAAAGATGGATACAAAGTCATAAAATTTCATGAAAAACCATCCATAGAAAAAGCTACAGAATATCTGATGAAAGGAAATTTCTACTGGAACAGTGGAATGTTTACCTTCAGCATTCAAACAATCCTTGAAGAGTTTAAAAATCATACTGAAGAAGTATATCAGATGATAGATGATAACAGCTTTGAAGACCTACTTAAAAACTTTGATAACATGCCGGATATATCAATAGATTATGCAGTAATGGAAAAGACGAACAAAGCAGCAGTAATTCCGATGACTATTACTTGGTCAGATGTTGGTTCATGGGATAGTGTATATGAGATACTTCCAAAAGATGAAAATCAAAACGTGAAAGTTGGAAAAGTAATAGATATAGACACAAAAAACAGTATGATAATAGGAAATAAAAGAGTAATATCCACCATAGGACTTGAAAATCTCATGATAGTAGAAACCGAAGACGTTATCCTGATAGCTAAACAAGGAGAAGGTCAAAAAGTAAGAGAGATAGTAAATAAGATAAGGAATAATAAAGAACTTAGCTATTTAGTAGACCTGCATACTACAGTTTATAGACCATGGGGAAGCTATACAGAGCTTGAAAAAGGAGACAGATACAAAATAAAAAGAATAACTGTATATCCGGGAGAGTCTTTGAGTTTACAGATGCATTATCACAGAAGTGAACACTGGATAGTGGTAAAGGGCACTGCAAAGGTAGTTTTAGAAGAAAACGGAGGGATAAAAGAATACTTTGTTCATGAAAATGAAAGTATATACGTCCCAAAAACAACTAAACATCGCTTAGTTAATCCAGGAAAGATTCCGTTAGAGCTAATAGAGGTACAAGTTGGCGAGTATGTGGAAGAGGATGATATAGTAAGATTTAATGATATGTATGGAAGGTGTTAGGAAAATGAGAGGTATGTTTTTTGTCATTCTGCAGCCGGCGAAGAATCTCATGGTTTTTCTTTTTAAGTGCATAAGCTAAAAGAAATATGGGTGAATATAATATAAGAGTTTAAAATTACGAAAATCGGAAGATAAAGACGAGAGAGAAAATAGGAACATCTACCTACATTCAGAGAATTAATACACTTACAAAGAAAGCTTTTAAAACAAGTAAAAGAATTGGATGATGTTATGGAAAAACATCCAGAAATAGTGTTTAGATTGCAAGTTGTAGAAGAAAGCTTTAAAGCAATGTAGTAAAACTTACAGTTGAAGCTTTTGGTGTATCAAAATCTTCTATATACAGATGGATTAAAAATTATATTTGTAAACAGCACAATATTCCTACGATATCTGTAAGTTCTATAGGAAATATAATAAAAATGCTTAAAGAAGAAAGGAAATTAAATCATGAGTATACTAGGCAGTTAGAGAAATTAAAAATAAAACAAAGAAAGATAGATATAAAGACAAAAAACCAACAAAACCAGGAGAATTGGTACAAATAGATACAAAGCATGAATATGTAAACGGTAGAAAAATTTATATCTTTGTAGCCAAAGATGTGAAAACAAGAATCTCCTTTACTTTTGCATATGATAGGCTAAATAGCAAAAACGCAAAAGACTTTTTAGAAAAATTAATAAGTGTAATGCCATTTGAAATAAAATAGCAGTGAATTCTTGGGTGAGTTTACAAAAGCATTAAAGAAAAAAGATATAACACATTATTTTAACTATCCAAGATATCCAAAAGGACAGGCATATGTAGAGAGAATGAATAGGACATTACAAGAAGAGTTTGTGATGTACCGAAATGATTACAAATCAGAACATATTCATGAGTTTAATAAGATGTTGTAGTATATGTTATGGTAAAATAAGAAATACTTCGCCACGATTTAAACAAAAATTACCTTTACGATAATTTTGTGGTATCATAAATTCAAACAAATAGGAATTTTTCAAAACTGGTAACTTATTAATGTATATTATGATTAAGTTAAAATAATACATAAGAATTACAAAGGAGGAAACTGTCATGGCGGTTAAGTACACTGAATTGCTTGAAGAATTTATTAGAGACTCTGGTGCAGAGGGTGCAGTTTTAGTTAGCGTTGACGGATTAGCTATTGCATCTGTACTTCCAAGTTCTGCCGATGAAGACAGGGTTGCGGCAATGGGCGCTGCTATACTATCACTTGGTGAAAGGGTGACATCAGAATTAAATAAAGGAAACCTTGAACAGTTATACATTAAAGGTTCTACTGGATATGTTATATTTACAGGGATTAAGGACGTTGCTGTTCTTGGAGTTCTTGCTCCAGTAAATGCAAAACTTGGACTACTGCTTATGGAAATTCAAAGAACAATTAAAAAGTTAGAGCAAGAATTAGGTTAAAAAGGAGGTAAATATGGAGATTTTATTCGACAATGGAGTACACAAGAACATCTTATTAGAAGATTTTGGTCATGGAGAGATGGTTCAAGCAAACGTTCATTTGATTATTGATAACGGCAAAGGTATGATTCTAGACCCTGGCGGTCATAAAGTTTTTAAACACCTACTCCAAGAAATAGGAGTTTTAATAGGAATTAATAACCTTCAATGGATACTTTTCTCACATCAAGACCCGGATATCGTTGCAGGTGCAAACGGATGGTTGATGACAACAAAGGCAACAGCATTAGCTTCAAAAATATGGCTTAGATTTATTACACATTTTGGAATAGACAGGCTTGTCGCAGATAGAATGAAAGGATTAGATGATGAAGGAGCTATAATTACCCTTGGAAATACAGATATGTATATAATTCCCGCACACTGGCTGCATTCTCCAGGAAATTTCCAAGTATACGACCCGGTATCTAAAATATTGTATTCAGGAGACCTTGGTGCATCACTTGGGCAAGATTATCAGTTTGTAAGTAATTTTGAAGAACATATTAAATATATGGAAGGATTTCATAGAAGATATATTCCAAGCGGAAAAGCTTTAAGACTTTGGGCAAAAATGGTAAGACAGCTTAATATAGAAACCATTGCACCACAGCACGGAGCTATCTTTAGAGGAAAAGAACTGGTTAACAAATTTATAGAATGGGTTAGTAGCTTAGAAACAGGATTAGATTTAATGGACGATGTTTATAAAATACCTACTAAAAGGTTTGTAGTTTAAATTGGTTGAGCATTACTCGGTCTTACATAGAGAAGTATTAGAATTTTCTAAGCTTATAGCAGGAGGAATTTTTGTTGATGCAACTGTAGGAGGTGGAGGACATTCATACCTTATTTTAAAGCAAAATCCAAACTTAAAATTAATTGGTTTAGATAAAGATGATTTCGCATTAAAAGTAGCAAAGGAAAGACTTAAAGAGTTTGAAGATAGAATCATCCTGGTTAAATCTTCATTCAAAGATTTAGATAAAGTTTTACAATCTCTGCAAATTAAAGAAATTGATGGAATTTTGTTTGATTTTGGAGTTTCAACCTTCCAGCTTAAATTAGAAAGAGGTTTTTCTTTTCAAAGAGAAGAGTTTTTAGATATGCGCATGGATACAACTCAAAAACTAACTGCCTATGATGTGGTCAACTATTATAGAGAACAAGACCTTTACAACATCATAAAAACTTATGGTGAAGAAAAATTCGCAAACAAGATATCTAAAAGTATAGTAGAGTATAGAAGGAAGAAAAAAATAGAAACCACAAAAGAGCTTGCAGAAATAGTGTATAGATGTTATCCACCGAATTTAAGGCATGGTAAAATTCATCCGGCAACGAGAACATTCCAAGCAATAAGAATAGAAGTTAACAATGAACTTAGAGATATTGAAGAAGGACTTGAAAAAGCTATTAATTTACTGGCAAAAAACGGAATAATAATGGCAATATCCTTCCACTCCTTAGAAGATAGAATCGTCAAAAATATGTTTAAAAAATACAAAGAATTAAAGTTTTTAGAAATTTTGACGAAAAAACCAATAACTCCATCAGATGAAGAAATTGAAGAAAATCCTGCATCAAGGAGTGCTAAACTGAGAGCTGGAAGGAGGATCTGAATGTCAAGAAGTATAACAATAAATAGAGAAGAGCTGATTCAAGATATAAAAATTGGTTTGGGTAAATATAAATTTTATTTTGCAATCTTTTTCTTTTCTTTGGTTATGCTTGTTGGATATAGTCAGCTAAATTATAAAATAGATAATGAAATCGTTCAGCTTAATCAAGAAAAAAATTATCTAATAGCAGAAAACTTTAAATTGAAAAAAGATATTGCTATATTATCATCGCCAGAAAGATTATCTCGATTAGCAAAAGAACAACAAGGAATGAAGCCTGTAGATTATAAGAGTGTTAAGTTTATAGAAAATAAACCTTAATGGATGAAAAAAGAACAAAACTAATCCTGTTTCTATTCCTTTTTGCATTTTTAATAGCAGGATTTAGAATACTTCAACTAAAACTTTTTCAAAGAGAGGAGTATCTTTCATACATCGAAAAACAATACTACACGGTAGAAGAGATTAACCTTCCAAGAGGCAGTATCTACGATGCTAAAGGAAATTTCGTAGCCATAAGCGTTCCAACTCTTACCGTTTATGTAATTCCTAAATTTATCAAAGACAAAGAAAACGTATCAAAACAGCTATCTCTCCTTTTAAAAATTCCTTACGAAGAGATATATAACAAGATAACGTCCAGAAAAAATTATACAGTTATTTCAACAAATGTAGATAAAACATTAAAACCTCAGATACTAAAATTAAGGTCAGATTTAAAAGAATGGAATATAGGTATTATTGATAATAGTATAAGGACTTATCCTTACGGACAAACAGCGGGTAGTACCGTAGGATTTGTAAGTAAAAAAACAGGGCTTGGTATGGAAGGGTTAGAAAAACAGCTTAATGACTATCTTGGCGGTGGTAAAGCAAAAATTCAGCTTTTAAAAGATGCTCAAGGTAATTTAATCTCGATAGAAAAAGTAGAATTAAGAAAATTAACATATAACGCAGTGCTGACAATAGACATGAACGTTCAATACATTGCCGAAGAAGCATTAAATGAGCTTGTTAAAGAAAGAAATCCATTGGAAGCCGCTGTTTTAATCATGAACCCACACACTGGGGAAATTTTAGCTGCAGCCACATACCCTAACTACGACCCTAACAATTATGAAAAATATAGAACTTATAAGAATATAATCTTTCAACATGCTTACGAGGTAGGTTCTGTAGCAAAGCCTATTTTTCTTGCAGAAGCCATTGACGAAAAAAAGGTTGATCTAAACGAAATAATTGATTGTCAAAATGGTGCTATTTACGTAGACGGAATTAGAATTAAAGACCATAAAAGATTTGGCTTATTAACGCCGGTTCAGATTATACAGCATTCTTCTAACGTAGGTGCTATAAAGATTGCTTTAAGGTTAGACCCAAAAAAGATATATCAGAAACTAAGAGATTTAGGATTTGGAGAAAAAACAGGTGTTTTTCCCGGCGAGGCATCCGGATTTTTAAGGGAAGATTTTAGGCCTGTAAACATAGCCTATGCATCGCTCGGCCAAAACTGGACTGCAACCCCTCTTCAAGTTGGATTAGCTTATTCAGCTTTTGCGAATGGTGGTTATCTTGTAAAGCCATTGCTAGTTAAAGGCCTGACTGATAATAGCGGAAATTACGTAAAAGTTTATCAGCCGGAGAAGATTAGAAAAGTTTTAAGCGATGAAAGTATACAAAAATTAAAACCAATCTTGCAATTAGTTGTAGAAGATGGAACAGCTAAATCTGGTAAATCTGATTACTTTACTATTGCAGGAAAAACAGGAACAGCTCAAAAATATGACCCTGCGATAAAGGCGTTGTCTAATTCTAAATGGTACACTTGGTTTGCAGGATTTTTTCCTGCCTCCGACCCAAAATTTACAGTTGTTATATTTGCAAATGAGCCAAAGCCGAAATTTCCGGGTGAACATATAGGTGGTGGCGATGTATCTGCTACAGTGTTAAAGAATTTAGTTGATAGAATAATGTTTTATTATAAACAAAAACCAGATAAGGTCGTTAGTGAGAATAAGAAATGAAAAGAAGAGTATATTAAATGTCAAGTGCAAAAATGAGGATGTTCCAAAATTTTTGTAAGCTTACCTTTTCTTGTCATACTGAGGACAAAGTCCGAAGTATCTCTCTTTTGATTTTCAACTTGAAAAGAAAACATGAGATTCTTAGCCGGCTGCAGAGTAACGGTCAAAAGGTTAATCAATTTAGACTTAGTAAAATTCTAAAACACTTTCAGTACAAAAATTTTCATCGAATGGTCTTAATAACTGTATATGCTACAGCCACTTATTAAATAAGTTCTAAAATAAAAATCATCCATTTTTAATTATTTTAGCTTATATTATTAAACAAAAAAACAAATTATTGAAAAAACTTTGATGATAGTTATAGCAGGAGCAACAGCAACAGGAAAGACAGAATTTGGCATTAAGCTTGCAAAGCTTTTAGATGGAGAAGTAATTAGTGCAGACTCTATGATGGTTTATAAGTATATGGATATTGGAACGGCAAAGCCATCTGTTGAAGAAAGAGAAGGTATTGAGCATTATGTTATAGATGTTGTCTTACCTTCTCAAAACTACTCTGTAAAAGATTACATTGAAGATTTTGATAAAGCTGTGAAAAAAATTAGAGAAAAAGGCAAAATACCAATAGTAGTGGGCGGCACTTGGCTATACATTCAAGGAGCTTTATATGGCTTATCAGATGCACCAGAAAGTGATTGGACATTAAGAGAAAAATTATACAGTTTAGGTAATTTAGAGCTTTATACACAGTTGCAAAAAGTAGACCCAGAGTATGCAAACAAAATACACGTAAATGACAAAAGAAGAATTGTTAGAGCATTAGAAGTGTATTACCTAACAGGAAAACCATTTTCTTTTTTCATAAATCAGCATAACTTTAAATCAAAAAGATATGACTTTTTAGGTTTTATTCTTGAGAGAGATAGACAAGAGCTTATGGATAGAATAGAGATAAGAGTTGAGAAAATGTTTGAAAAAGGTCTTGTTGAAGAAGTTAAAAAGCTTGTAGATATGGGATTTAAAGACAGTTTAACATCAATGCAGGCAATAGGATACAAAGAAATTTTACCTTACTTAGATAAAAAAATCTCACTTGAAGACGCTAAAAAATGTATAATAGAAAATACTAAGGATTTTGCAAAAAGACAAATCAGAACCTTTAGAAATAAAACAGATTTTGAAAAAATAGAAGCATCTAAATTTGAAGTTAATGAGATATTAGACTATATTTATACAAAATATAACCAGGAGGTTCACAACAGTTGCTATTTTCTATAAAAAAGTGTAAAAAAGTGCATAATAAAAACATAAAAACAAAAAGTGTAAAATTGTGAATAAAAAAAGAGAGTAGTTAAAATGATAACTC
>Ga0080004_1080853_pt1 | contig 25201 bp, 27 predicted proteins | sample WasSprMetagenome_FD_69207 | JGI IMG/M metagenome (GOLD analysis project Ga0080004, IMG submission 69207) | Sulfidic aquatic microbial communities from Washburn Spring, Yellowstone National Park, USA - WS (SPADES assembly) (version 2) | ecosystem: Environmental > Aquatic > Thermal springs > Hot...
TCGCAACCCCCATGAGGGGGAACACCACACCCCCTCCCAGCCTGCTGGACAGGCTGGGAGTTAATCTAGCCGGCGGGAAAAACGTCTGCCCCTCCTGCGGAATAAGCTACAGGGACGACTTTATCAAAAACACCCTCGAAGAAAGACTCGAGTGGGACAACAACATCCTCTTCCTCCTAATCAACAGCAGAGTGATCAAAAAAGCCCAGGGCCCCAGTGAGCTTGCACTCCTTGAAGAGAGGTGTGGAAAAGATGACTGAAGACAGGAAGAACAGGATAGTGTACGCTTCAGACCTCGCAGAGTACTGCTTCTGCCCGCGAGCCTGGTACATCAAGAACGTTGATGGCATAAAAGTTGAAACGGAAGAGATGAAACAGGGTTCAGAAGAGCACGAGAACACAATAGGCCTGGCCGTGAAAGCCGAAAAAGCGAGCAGAACAGCCACACTACTCCTGATCCTGGCAACACTGATACTGGTGGTCGGGCTATGTCTCCTGTTCTTCTAATCCTGCTTTCAGCCCTCCTCATCGCAGCCGCAGCAGTCCTCAAGATCCACTCCAGAAAAGCAAGGGAAAAGAGCGGAATCCCCAAAGGAAGGCTGATCCACGCAGACAGCATGCTTATGAAAGTCCGAAAAACCCTGTTCTCCGGAAGGCTAATGCTCGCCGGAAAGCCGGATGCGGTCATAATGCGGGACGGAGAATGCATCCCAGTCGAGATTAAAATCAGAGAACCGCCAAAAAGCCCGTACGAATCCCACATCATGCAGCTCGCCGCCTACTGCTTCCTGCTTGAGGAGAACGGGTATAAGGTTACCCGAGGGGTAATCCTCTACAAGGGAAAGAGGAGTCAGAGGGAGTTCGTCATCGATTACAGCCCTGGGCTGAAGGCAAAGATGATCCTTGCAGTTGAGGATATCAGAAACCTGAAATCTAGGCCCCCGAGGATTTTCGATATTAAATGTGATTTCTGCTCTTTGAAAAAACAATGTGAAGAGCTCGAGAAACGTGAAAAAACTGAAAGAGGTGATGCAGCATGAAAAAGAGGAAAATACAACCCAAAGCCTTCGCAATCACTATGAACTTCTAGGAGAGGTTTAGTCGGGCAAAAACTTTCTCTTCCATTCTTTGGATTCCCTTCAGGATATCCTTTATCATTCATCCCCCTTTATGTCTTCAACTCGGCCCTGATCGAGGATAGCTCGGAAAATAAAGTGTCAATCCTCTTATTCGTTTCATCTATTCTCTTATTCGTATCATCGATCCTTTTAGCCATATCCCAGAGACTCCTGTATATGTCCAGCATGAGGGTATCAATTCTTGCATTCGTTGCGTCAATACGATGGTCACCGGCGAGACTGTTAGAATACTGATAATCGCCTGCGGAGTTCCAGGTGTGGAAGAGGAAAGGGTCAGAAAAGCGGCCGAGCTTGCTAGAAGGCTGATATCCAAATCCTGCAGAGGGAATTTCCAAAGCAGCTGAAATTTTCAACTCCCTCTAGAATATTTCCAATTCCCATCCCAGAAAGCTCTTACGAACTCGATCCGGTTTTCCGATCTCTGCCGCCCAAGCACATCTCGAGCTAGCAGCTTTTAAACTCACCCAAGGAGAAGTTTCTGTCTGAAATTGAAATGGAAGCAAGCAAACTATACCCGGTTCCTCTGATACTTTTCCGAGGATTTTTAAAGCTTGAATTGCGAAACGTCATATGAATCAGCATTGTACCTCCTCATCCCCCAATGCAGTCTGCAGTTCTTCTTTCTCAATACCAGAGGGGGGATTCTGTATAACACTTTTTAGTGAGCCCCTCATCAGCAAATATTCTAAAGTTTAGGCTTATATCTGTTCATATCTTTCTTTTCCCTATGAAGCGTGTGAAGTTCGGTCTCCAGCTCCCCCTATATCCAATGGATTTAATCTTGTGGAGTGCTGTTCGGGCTGAAGAGGCTGGTTTTGACGCAGTTTGGACTCCCGATCACCTTGTTGGAATCGGAATAAAGCGTTTTGACGCTTTCGGAGCGTGGAGCGTTTTAACAGCATGTGCCATGTTGACTGCTCGAGTATCCCTTGGAACTTGCGTGAGCGACGTGCATCGCTATCATCCCGCCCTTTTGGCCCAGCACTTGATGACACTTGACATTATCTCGAAAGGGAGAGCGATCTTAGGCTTGGGCGCTGGAGAGGCTATGAACCTCAAACCATATGGTATTAACTGGGAAAAGCCTGTATCGAAGATGAAGGAAGGGGTTATAATCATAAAGAAGCTCCTTAGCGAGGAAAGGGTAGACTTCAAGGGAAAGTACTTCTCCTTAAGAGGGGCCTTCATAATGCCAAAACCCATTCAAAAGCCACACCCTCCAATTTACATCGCGGGAAACTCGGAAAGGACAATTAAGCTCACGGCCGAGCTCGGCGACGGTTGGATACCTGTATCGCTAACACCTCATAGGTATCGCGAAGTCCTCGAGAAAATTAAAGAGCTTGCTAAAGCTGCAAAGAGGGATCCTGACAAGATCGAGCCTTGCGTTTTTCTCTATACAGTTGTGCATAGGGATTACGAAAAAGCGAGGCAAATGGCAGAGCTTCCAGTAAGGATGCTTTTCATGCTCTCGCCTAAGAAGAGGGAATACCTTGAGAGCATCGGCTATAAAGGTGAAGTTCCTGATGTGGGAAATCTCTTCAGCTTTGAATTTAACGAAGAGAATGTAGAGCGCTTATTGAAAGCAGCAGAGAAAATTCCATTTGAAGTAATAGAGAAGCGTTACTTAGTAGGAACCCCGGAAATGTGCATAGAGAGGATCGAAGAATACATCAAGGCTGGTTGCAAACACATCATTTTCACGCCTCTTGTCTCGAGGAAGCACTACTGCGACATGTTTGACTTAATTTGCAGAGAGATAATCAGCTACTTCAACGAGGAAAAGTGACAGTAAGTGGTCGTAGCGATGTCCGTTAGATTGGATTACTTTCCATGCAGCTGAGGTGCTGCTATCATGAGAAGAAACGCGAGGGTTGAAGAATTCTCGCCCGTAACGCCGTTGCTCAAGACCCAATAGAGTATCCAAGGCAAGAATGAAATTAGTATGCAGAGCTGGTTGGGGATTCTCTTCCTTTTGCTATTCGCTACGCTCAAGCTTCATCAACTGTGAGGAGTTGTGCGGTTTAAGCCGAGCCTATAAATTTTATTAGTTCGAACTGCAGGATTCCGAGTTTTTCGATTAGGAACAGTCCCTTTTCGTCAGACATTACTCGGCCCAGAGCTAAAATAATCTCAAATCCATCAATAGTCTGCATGAGAATTTCTTCAGCAATACGGAAACCCCTTTCTTGGAGTTTTTCCACTATTTCTAATGCTTTCTTCGAATCAACAATTCCGTGCTTTTTGAACTGAATTAAAATAAGGAAGAAAAGCGCGCTGATTTTTGAACATTTGCTGGCAAATAGACATATTTACACGTGAATTTCAACCTAGTCACGTGACTGAGCTTCTGCTTTCTTTGCTGAGTCCTATCAGACAAATTTCTTTCTCTTTGCAGGCATCAATGAGCTCCAAAAAAGTTCTGAAATATTCGATCATAAAATCCCTGTCGTTGGAGAATCCGGTCTCGAAAGGTAGATGAACTTCCCTGCCGTATATCGAACCATCAAAAAGAATGCAGCCTGAAAATCCGTCATCAATCGCCTTCAGAGCGACTCTGTGCTCAAGCCATTCCCTCTTTCTGCCCAGAAAATAGGGTTCTCTAGCTGTGTCAGGGGAGATATCAACATTTGCAACGAGATCCATGTATCTCTTATTTCTGGATACTCCCAGGGCCCTCACAACATAAAAAATACCTTCCCAGGGAAGCTGTTCCTGCTGAGAGCTGCTATCTATTGCCAGAATTTCAAAACGAGTCCTTCCCGGATTTAATGCAGCATCCACCCAGTTTTTCTCGAAATGGGCAGAAAGGTCAACCAATGGCTCGAATACACTCTTTATCAAGTCGTGCCTGATACGTTCTGCAAACAGGTGAAGAAATTCAGGCATATCTATTTTAATTCTCTTTTCTCAGAATTAAATCTTTCGATTATCACTGAAAAACCTCATTGTTGATTTTCTTCGTACTTTTCAGACGGTAAGGGCCGCCAAAAGATTTCAGGGAAATGCTTAAAGTGCTATTCAAGAGATACGAATCGATATGAGGACCTCCACTTTAGAGAAGGAAAAACAATAATAGTTTCGATCCCAAGGGTGAGAGATTAAAAGCAATTGTTAAAAAACTATATTCTGTTAATTTATGTCTTTGATAAAAAGAGTAGAAGAAATAACACGAGGCCAAGAAATGCACCAATCATCCCTATAATAAATATAACATTGGCCCATACCTGCTGGGGATAGTACGTGATTTCGTAAATACGAGGATCCCGCAATTCGTACTTTTTCGCAGTAAGTGTACTCAGCCAAAAGGCAAAAAACATGAGATCCAAATAGCACGAGGAGGAAAGATATTTTTCATAATGCCTGGGTTCCTCTATCCGCATTTTTAGCACATCTGCATTCACTTCTAGTTTTGAACCGCAGTATGGACAAAAGAGAGCATCGAGAGACGCATGTGCGGTTGAAAGAACTTATATATTTCCTATTCAGAATTATCCCATGGATCTCGATGCGATCGTGGAGAAGATCAGGGATGCAATTGTGGGCGATTTAAGGAAGGAGTTCACTGAATTTAAGGCTGAAGTCAGGGGACAGCTTGAGGGAATGCAGAGACAGCTCGACGGCTTCAGAATTGCAATTGAAACGATGAACAAGAGGATGGACTCGATGGAGCAGAGGATTTCCAGAGTTGAGGCAAGGCTTGATGAAATGAATAAAAAAATCGATGCGATTAATGCAGAGCTGAGCAAGAGGATTGACGCAACGAATGCGAGAATTGACGCCCTCACGCTTGAAATGAACAGGAGAATCGAGAGCCTCACGCTAGACATGAACAGAAGATTCGAGAGCCTCACGCTTGAAATGAACAAAAGGTTTGAGGACATGGCTAAAAAGATTGACTCTATCAATGCAGAGCTGAGCAAGAGGATTGAGGAGACGAACAAGAGAATAGATGAAACGAACAAGAGGATCGACGATACGAATAAGAGGATAGATGAAACGAACAAGAGGATTGACACTTTATTTTCCGAGCTATCCCTGATCAGGGCCGATCTGAAGGCGATAAAGGAGAGAGATGATGTGATAAAGGACCTGCTGAGGAGGGTGCAGAAGCTGGAGGAGAGAGTTTTAGCCTGATCTCGGATTTTATCGTGCATCCTTGTTTTCTTCACTCTTTTAATATCCCTTGAGATGCAAACTTAGGTTCACTCATGAGGTAGAAGGTAGTGGAATGAATTTTTCAGTTAGCAGTTAGAACTTCAAACTTTGAAATCGAATTTCACATTTACAAACAATGCACCACAAAATTGTGGTGTTGTGAGATTACCATCTGTCAGCCTTTTTCTTGAGCCATCTCCCAATATAGGAATAAAGCCCGTAGAAGAGTATATGAGGAAAACGATTGTCAATGCTACAGCAAAAGCTGGAGAGATCCGAACTTACGCCGAAGAGCATGGCCAGCAGAATCTGGGGCTGCTAATTCAATCTGCTTTTTTATGGCTTCCTCCTCATAAATAGTCCTAGCCCAGCTCTTCTAACAAAGATTTGAGTACATCAGCCCTGTCTGAAAGCTTTAATCTTTCTTTCCCGCACTCCATTTAGCTTTATTATGAAAAGTGAGACGTTCTGTACTCCTCAGCCTGTACATCTGGCCTTCCTTTATCTCCTCTATCTCGCTGGGCTTCACCACTTTCCCCTCTCTCCTCTTCTTTACTTCCTCGAACTTATTCTGTCATGTCGGAGAGAGCCAAGATACAAGCTCTTTATCCTTCACGGATTTCAGACTTTCATCCAGCATAGGGAGCTCAAAAAGGGGGCTCCAGGAGTAGTTATAAACATCGCATAACGCATATCAAAGGAGAAGTCTTTTTCCAGCCTTTCTCTGGCAGAATCCATCCGCGTATATTTCCAAGTTATATGGACAAGACTGGAAATCGCAGCTATTTCCCTCAAATGGTTCTTAACAACATCTTCAGCGGTCACGCATTCACCATTGCACCTGTGCTTTCTGATGCACTGGAGAGGCAGAAACAAAGACTTGTCGAATACGCTAAGAGCAAGGGGTTATAAGCCCGAATGGGTACAGGCGAATGAAATGCTCCGAATGCGGGTTGGAAGAGGATAGGGATGTTGATTGAAGCCGAAAATCTCTGGAATTCAGTCAGAAGTTTCGATATTATCCCCAATATGATCAACGAGAGAATCCGAGGGACTTTAGAAGAAGCCATGGGAGTTTTGGGCATGCTTAAAAGCCTAAATGAAATTTTAAAGCCTGAATTGATAATTCGCGATTCTGATGCACTTGAAGTGCTTATATCCGATCCGAAGATTTATGGAAATCTCGTATATCTGGCTGATAAGGTATGTGAATTCCTGAAGAATCTTGGCTTTGAGGAAGATGACTATTGCTGCCAATTAGGGAAGATGTGAGAAGAACCATTGAAAGATCTGAACTCACCCACGCCGTTCTGGCGGAGATAATCAAAAAAATCGATTCCGAACTGGGCGATTGTTTTGCAAATCTCAGAAAGAGGAGAAATAATGCAGATTACAATACTAAAATTGAAATAAAGCCAAAAGATGTAGTTTGGGCCTTAAAATCAGCGGATAGAATTATAAAAGAACTCCCGGCAAGACTCGGAGAAATTGGAGAATCTGACATCATTATGGCTTGGGGAAAAAGTGCAGAGGAAGCAGAGATCAAAAGAATCGCGGAGAAACTAAAAAATGTAGGATTGGAGAAACTGACCTCCTCCCCGCCCTGAAGGGCGAGGGTTTCAGGTGGTAAAAGAAAAATGCTGATGACTAATCGGGTAGACTTCGCCACTCTCTCCTCGACAAGCCTTTTGAAGCGCTTACGTGCGCGGATGTGCTCGATTTTCATCTGTTGCAGGTGATCGGGAACTTGTATATGAACAGGTCGTTTATAAGCAAAGACTGGGACTGATGTCTATATCTTTTTTTTCTTTTTAATAATAGGATAAATAGTAATAGCGAGTTTTTCATGCCGCTTTTTCGGACCTTCTAAACACAATTTTTTATTATTTATCATGATGCAAGAATGTAAGAATGTGTTTTGAAAACTCCCTTCTACAACACTTTTAGGGGGCTCGGGAGCATTCTTACATCATACAAGGACTGAGGAAAGAGAATAACCCACTTTTGTGTTTTAAAACGTCTTTTTGCGGATTTTAGACAAATTGCCTAGGTGTCAGGAGTATGAAAAAATTTAAAGACTTAAAAAAGAGTATCTTTATGCTTAAAAACTTTGTTGGTTCATCTTGGGAAAAGCTTTTAGAGGGCAACAAAAGGTTTGTTTCTGGAGATTTGGTTAAAAAGGATTTTAGTTTAGAAAAAAGGAAAGAGCTTCTTAAGGGGCAAAAGCCTTATGCGGTGGTTATCGGTTGCTCTGATTCTCGCGTTCCCCCAGAAATAATCTTTGACCAAGGGTTGGGTGATATTTTTGTGATTAGGGTTGCTGGAAATGTCCTTGACCCTGTTTCTCTTGGAAGCATTGAATATGCAGTGGACTATTTAAAGACTCCCCTTATTGTTATCCTTGGTCATACTCATTGTGGTGCAGTGGAGGCAACCATTCACTTTCACGACAAACTCGGGGGAAATCTTAAGGCGATTGCAGAAAAAATAGTGCCTGCTGTGGCTGAGGCTAAAAAGATAGCAATGTCCGACGAAGATTTGCTCAACAAAGCCATTGAAGAAAATGTCAAATTACAAAAAGAGTTTATTCTAAGGAATAGTAAGGTTATACAAGAATATGTAAAAGCAAACAAAGTACAAATCATTATGGCTATTTACGATATGGAAACCGGTGAGGTTAAGATTCTGAGCTCCTCCCCGCCCTGAAGGGCGAGGGTTCCCCGAGGTCTCAGGGGTTACACCCCTTTGCGAGTGCTACTCTGTTATGCTCTACGATGAAGGACAACGGTTTCTTTATTGCTGAAACTACCATATTCTTTGCTTTCTTGAATGTTTAAAATTACTATTTAGATCCGAATGAAGTTTATGTCCTTTAGGACAACTAACTACTCCCCTTGGATGTCCCTTTACTTTAACATTGTGGTAAGCACAGTACTTAGATGCGTCGTATTCAACAACCTCAAACACCTCATTCCGTATTCCTGTACCTTTAACTCAATGACATCCATTAACCTGCAGTAAGACCGAACGTTTACCGTGAACTTATGCAATGTTAAAAGGATAACCCCATGTAGATGGTTGAAACACCTAGTTCAGCATACGCTTCATATTCTCCAATGTCCGCCAAGGATTGAACTTGCGCTATCTTCTTCTGAAAGTAGAAATAGTCCTCCTTAGTTCTAACACCTTTGTAGAGCAACCATCGTTTAATACTACGCTTGCTAAAACGTTAATGCGTAGAACTGTTGCCTTTTCTCATAGTTCAACTCGTTGAAGAGTTTTGCCGAGATATTTGCTAACTTTCTGAGCTTCCTTTCCTGGAACCGTTTGGTAAGAGATGAACTACATTTGTTCTTTTGTTCTGAATTTGACTTCTTAGATGCCCTCCTTCAGTATTGCGGGAGAGGTCGGCTTCCGCTCTTCATCTCTTAAAAGTTGGCCAGAGGAGGGCATCCAAAACAATGTGAGCTACCCAGCCCTAAAAGCGAGTCATCAGCCGGTTCAAAAGCCAAGCTCCCCCATCCCATGCCTCTCGTTAAGGCATGGGCAGTACTTTCACCAAAGCCGGAGGAAGCTTTCCAACTCACTTCTGCTGACTTCATTTATTATTACAATTGTATAATACCATTTCACTTTAAATCATCTTCTAGCTAAGGGTATACTGAATTCGGTTACCTTTATCCAAACTCGTTTTTAAGCCCTTCAAAGACAAATTGAACCCCAATTGCTGCAAGGAATATGGCCAATACTTTTGCGATTACATCTGCCCCACTCCTACCCAGCAGTTTTATTATCACGCCTGTATAGAGATGGCTCAGCCTAACTGTTATGTAAACCAGTGTTGCACTAAGTAAAACGATTCCCTTAGCAAAAGAATCCCATGCCTCAGAAAAAAGGACTATTCCTGCCGTTATCGCTCCAGGCCCTGTGTAAAGGGGCAAAGCCAATGGAAAAATTGCAACCGAATCTATATCCGCTGTTTTCTGCGCCCTTTTTCCGTATCTCTCCCTACCTATTCTCCCAAGAAGTATGTCAACCGAGATTACAAAAAGAAGAATTCCTCCAGCAACCCTAAAACTGTTGATCGAGACGTGAAAGAAATCCAAAAGCTGCTCACCTATCATGGTTGTGAAAATTAGAATCAAGAATGCAACAATCGTTGTTCTTTTGGAAATCTTCTGCCTAACACTCTCATCGAATCTTTCTGTTAGGGCTATAAAGAACGGTACATTCCCAGGGGGATCAACGATTATGAACAGAGTTACAAAACATTTTATGAAAAAAGTTAGGTAGTCCATAAATCCCTCGCTTTTCTAAGATTTTCAAGTAGTTTCATAGCCGTTTTCTGGGAGGGAAATGAGAGCATTCCACAGTCGGGTCCAATGTATTTTATCAAGTCTCCAAATTTCTCTGAAGAAATTCTTATCCTCTCAGCAATTGTCTTTACCGACTCGAATTCTTCTATTGCAAGTTCTGCTAGCTCCTCATTTTTCCAAGCGTCAACTCCGTGCTTTTCGTTGAATTGACTGATAATACAATCGATGTCCGTTCTTGCAACGCCGATTCTAAGTTTCTTTCCCGCAGAAGATATCTCCTCCGCATCTAAAGCAGAAATTTTTTCGATGTTTCTCGCACTTTCTATCCCTATTATTTCTATAGAGCTTCCCAGAAATTTTTCATAAAAAACCGGTTCATGAAGATGGACTTGCACATCAACGCCCAACTTCTTGCTATACACTCTCTCGACTAGCTCTTTTTCTGGTTGTAAATCCGGAACTATGCCCAAACTTGGCTCATCAAAGCTGATGCATTTCACGTTTTCGAACTTTATAGCGTTTTTTGCAAATCTATAGACGGATTCGGCAAGATTCATCAGAATATCTTCGTAAATCACACCTCCAAATTCGCGATAATATAGTTCGAATGCTCCGGTTATGCAAACCCTTACACTCTCAACTTTCATTTTTTCAATGTATTCAAGCTCTGGGATTACAGCATATCTTCCAGAAATGAGGTACGGTTCGTCCTGAAATTCAGGATTTTTTATAGGCTCGATAAACATTTTCACCATATCCCTAAACTGCGGATAATTTGGAACATCAAGAAATTTGGCTTTCATCAGAAATGCTCTCTGAACCATTTCTTCATACTCTCTAGTCATTAGATTTTCTTCAACCCATTCTCTGGTTATTCCGTAGGGTAGGGGAAAACTGCCGATATCATCGAGGATGGGCAAAAAAATCACCTCAAGATTTAAAAATGTAGCAGCTCGGATCCCAACCCCAGAGATTTCCAAATCTCAGAGCTCTTACCCTGAACCCCCCGCAAACGGATTTAAACCTGCAAACACCGCATTTTCCTTGCAAGTATTTCTCTTTCTCTCTTAACTTTTTGAACAGCGGATCGTTCAACCACAAGTTTCTAAACCCGTGCAAAAGAACGTTTCCAGCATTGTAATCCAGCCAGAACTGGTTTGGATGCAGATTTCCAGCTTCATCTATGCATGCGAGTCTTACTCCACTGCTATCCCCACCTCTGAACTTCAAAAACTCTAACAATTCTTTTTTCTGAGTTTCCAGATAGACGTAAACACCATCTGCCGGATTGTCAACTGTAAGGATCTCCATCTCCTCTTCTCTCCTAGCTACTTTCATTAGAAAGTTAATCATCCTTCTTCTTGTCGCATTGTCAATGTCATCCTCAAAGCTCGCTTTTCCTGAGGGGACAAGATGATAAACACAAAATCTTGGCACTGCTAAATCTTTAGCCAGTTTTACTAGATCTGGAAGCTCAAGAAAGTTGTACTTGGTCAGGGTGAATCTTATCCCGGTCATCGTAACATCACTTGCAACTTCCAGAGCCTTTATGGCTTTTTTAAAAGCCCCCTCAAGTCCGCGAAACTTGTCATGAATCTTTATGCCATCAAGACTGATCCCGACATAATCAAAAACCTTTATTTCGTCTACATTGCTCTCATCGATCAATGTGCCGTTCGTCGAGAGAATGACCCTTATGTTCCTCTTTTTTGCATAGTCTGCGATTTCAAAAATGTCCTGCCTTAACAAAGGTTCGCCTCCGCTGAACAAAATCATGGGCACACCGAATTCTGCCAGTTCGTTGACAATTTTCTTACATTCCTCGCTTGACAGCTCAACAACCCTAGTATTTGCTTTCGCATAGCAGTGAAGACAGTTAAGGTTGCACCTGTTAGTTATGTTCCAAACCACTATAGGAACCTGCTTTGAAACGAATTCCCTAAGCTTTTCTGGAATTAAAGAGTTATCCATCCCATAACTTAACTCATCCGAAACCGTTGCCACATTGGAGAGCATCTTACTCAAACTTATCACAAATTAAGTTATAGAAAGGATAAAAAATCTTTTGGCCCTATGCTCGCTTTTTTCCAATTTTGCTGAAAACGAAATAGCAGATTCCACAGCCGATGAAAGTGGCCCACCACCAATTTCCCCAAGGCCATTGAGCTACCGTGTAGACGTAATAGCCTCCAAGAGCGGTCATTGCAAAGCCGTAGATCATACAAGCTATAGCTCCAAGCTTGTGAGCTCCTTTCCAGAATAAAGAGACAGCCAATGTATAGAAAAATATACAGCCCATACCAACAGCAGCTCCAGACATAAGATATGCAAGCAAGTCGGGCGGTCTTAGAATAACCCAGGTAATCGGGATTATACTAAAGAAAACCGTCAAAATCCTTGCAACATTCAGCAAAGTTCTGTCGCTAAGATTCGGTTTAAGAACCTGTATCAGATCCCTTGTCAGACTGCCAGACATTACCAGTACCATTCCTGCAAGTGTTGAGATTGCTGCAGCAAATACTGCTGCAACGTACAATCCAGAGAGTGGAGATCCAATCATCAAAGCAACCATTGGTCCTGCAGTATCCTGTTTTGCTGCTGGAATATTAAAAAGCTCAGCTCCAAATAATGCCCTAGCAGACAAGCCTGTTAAAATATTGAACCATGGTACCGAAGCGGTAACGAATACCACAACTGTCATTATGACGAGATCCCTTTTTGTGATTTTTCTCATGCCAATAAAACGGGCGACATTGTGGGGGAAACCCACTGCCATCGTTACAAAAAGTCCCAAAGTTGCAGTAAGCCCGATAAGATCGGCCGCAAATTGTAAATTTGGTTTAGTAGTAAGATCTTGTCTGAGCGGCTGCAGGAGCTTTGGATCTTGCTGATATAAAGCCGTATTCAATCCTTCAATGCCACCCACCGCTGATAAAGCAAGCAAACCCAAGAGTACGCAGGCAACGAATATGAAAATCGATTGAATCGCCAGTGCCCATTGAGTTCCGGTGTAGCCACCTACTGCCATGTATATCGCCATGACGATGGCTGATACCAGTATCGAGAGCTCCCAAGAAGTCCCTGTAACAATATGCCAAGCGGTAGCTGCTGCCTTGTACTGTCCAACGGAGTAAACAGTCAGAAGTACTATGTATATAATCGATGCTACCGCTGCAACCATTTTGCTATCATAGATATTACCAACGAGTTGCGGAACCGTTGTCGCCCTCATCTGCTCGAACCTATTTCTAAGCTTTGGCCCAAAAATTGTCACAGTGGGGATTATTCCAACCAGAGTCCAAACCCCGGCCAGCCACATTCCGGACCAGCCGAAAGAGTAAACAATGCCCATCAGGCCCAAACATGCCCAGCCGCTGAGCCATGTGGCTGTTAGAGCAAGACCGGTAATGACTGGACCAAAGGTTCTGCTTCCTGCAAGCCATGCATTAAAAGTTTCGCTTTTCTTTTTCGACACAAATCCGACGGCAACGCTTAAAAAGAGCAGAATTGCCAAGAGAAGTGCTGAAAAAACCAGATCCAAGTAATTGGGTGTTGGTAGCATTTTATCCCTCCGGTCTACTTAAAGCCAAGCTCAAAAGGGTCACCACTATGCTGACCAAAACAACTAAGAGGAAACATGTCCAGGCATCGAACATGTGTTCATCCTGAGAAGAGAGAATTTAAATTTTGCTATTCTTTGTCAAAACAAGCTAAGAAAATATTCATGAACTTTTGTTGTGGTAAGCTCGGGATGAAAGGCCAGGCCCAGTATTTTTCCCTGCTGAACCGCAACTATCTTTTCCTCGAACTTCGCAAGAACTTCGACGTCACTTCCAACTTCCTCAATTATCGGAGCTCTTATGAAGACTGCATCGACTTCCCCTATATTTTTAATTTGCAACTTCGTTTGAAAGCTTTCTCTTTGCCTTCCAAAAGCGTTTCTTCGAACCTTAATGTTGAGCAATCGAAGGAGTCTGGTCCCTGTTTTCTCAACCTGTTCATCTCCAAACTTTGAAAGAATTATTAATCCGGCACAGGTGCCCATTATGGGCCTGTCGCATTCAGCGAGCTGAATTATTTCATCAGCTATACCATCTCTAAAAATTAGTTTACTGATTGTAGTGCTTTCGCCCCCAGGAATTATTACGGCATCGCTCTTCGAGACAATTCCGGCTTTTCTAGTTGCAATAACCTCCCCGCTTATCCCAAGATTTTCCATTGCCTTTCCTGTTGAGATAATGTGCTCTTCTACGTCTCCTTGAACTCCTACAACCGCTACTCTCATGTCCCCCTTGTCTGCAAAAACTCCGTTAACTTCGAAATTTCGGAACCCTTCATCGGCTCTCCCAATTCCTTTGAGACTTCCGCAACAACTTCAGGCTCATCAAAGTGCTGCACCGCCTCGACTATCGCTCTCGCAAATTTTTGCGGATTGGAAGACTTGAATATCCCTGAACCGACAAAAACACCATCAGCACCGAGCTGCATCATAAGAGCAGCATCTGCTGGCGTTGCGATACCCCCTGCTGCAAAATTCACGACTGGCAGTCTTCCAAGCCTTTTTATTTCAAGCAAAATATCATAGATTCCCTCTACTATATCCTCAAAAGTAAAACCTTCATAAATGATCTCTTTTTCAACTGCTATCCCCATTTCTTCTTTTACAAGTCTTGAGAGTTCCAGATATCTTGAAGCAAATTTCTCAGCTACCGAATAAAGCCTTTCCTCGCTTGTACTTCGAATTAGATATATGGCATGGTTCATCATTCTCATGTGTTTCACGGCTTCAACCACATTTCCGGTCCCAGCCTCTCCCTTTGTCCTTATCATCGCCGCCCCTTCCCATATCCTTCTTACAGCTTCACCAAGACTTCTTGCTCCACATACAAATGGAACGGTAAAATTCTTCTTGTAAATATGGAAAAAGGTATCTGCAGGTGTTAAAACCTCACTTTCATCAATCATATCAACTCCAATTGCCTCCAAGGCTTTAGCTTCTGCCACGTGACCAATTCTGCACTTCGCCATTACGGGAATCGTTACCGCATCCATTATTTCCTCAATGATCTTTGGATCCGCCATCCTTGCAACTCCTCCACTTGCCCTTATATCCGCTGGAACCTTATGTAAAGCCATTACTGCCACTGCCCCAGCTTCTTCAGCTATTATCGCCTGCTCTGCATTGGTTACATCCATTATAACTCCTCCCTTCTGCATCTTTGCAAAGCCCCGTTTTACCAGCTCAGTGCCGTATCTGAGTTTTTCCAACTCGATTCTCATCGTTGAGAGCACTGTCTCAGGGAATATAAATCTACTTCAAAAACTCAGCGATCTCTTTAGCATGGTACGTTATTACCACATCAGCTCCGGCCCGTTTTATAGCCGTTAGGATTTCATAGATAATCTCCTTTCCAAGCCATCCCTTTTCGATAGCAGCCTTTACCATCGAGTACTCACCGCTTACGTTGTAAGCTGCAACCGGAACATTGAAAGTTTCCTTAACGCTTTTTATTACATCAAGATAGGCAAGGGCAGGTTTTACCATAACAATATCGGCCCCCTCCTTTATATCGAGTTCCACCTCTCTAAGTGCTTCCCTTGCGTTGTGAAAGTCCATCTGATAGCTTTTCCGATCTCCAAACTTGTAACCGCTTTCAGCTGCTTCTCTGAATGGAGAATAGAAATTTGAAGCGTATTTTGCTGAATAGCTCATTATCGCCACCTCTGAAAAACCTTCTCTGTCCAAAGCCTCTCTTATAGCTCCCACCATTCCGTCCATCATTCCGGAAGGTGCAACAATGTCCGCACCCGACTTTGCATGACTTACAGCTATTTTTCCGAGAATCGGCAAAGTTTCATCGTTAAGGATTTTTCCTTTTTTGACGATTCCGCAATGACCATGATCCGTGTACTCGCATAAACAAACATCCGTTATGACCACTGCATCCGGATAATCCCTCTTAATAGCTCTTACAGCTCTTTGGATGACTCCTTCATCATTAAAAGCTTCGCTTCCAGTTTCATCTTTTCTTTTCGGTATACCGAACAGTATGAAAGCCCTCAACCCAAGTGACATGCATTCCCCAACCTCATTCGAGACTTCGTCTAGGGGAATTCTATAGTAACCAGGCATTGAAGCTATTTCCTTCCTTTTTTTCGCATTTTCATCTACAAAAATCGGAACAATAAGATCGTCAATACAAAGTCTAGTTTCACGAATGAGATTTCTCAAATTTTCTCTCCTCAACCTTCTCATTCTCACAACCGGAAACATTTTCACCACCGAAAATTTTTATTGCTGCATTTATCAATTCCAAATCTCCATTGCGGGCTGCAAGTTTAAGCTTTTCAGTCGGTTCGCTAAGGAATTTCTTTATAAATGAGATTGCAAAAGCTCGCAGAATTGGCTTAATTTTTCCATCTACTCCAAACTTTTCAAGTTCTTTGGCCAATTCCTCTATTTCTTCATCTAAAAACTTGCCAGCTAGAGAATACATTGCATCTATCGCTTTTTTCGCTTCGAGCTCCTTCAAGTATACCTTGAACTGGGAGAGTTCTTTTTCTATTATCTCCTCCGCCTTCCTAACCTCAAGCAATCTCGCCTCAAGATTTCTTTCGCTTATCTCTCTCAAATCATCAATCGTAAATAATTCCACGTTTGGAATCTCCCTAACGGAATCTTCCACATCTCTCGGAAGGGCTATATCGATAATCACGAGTTTTTTATCCCTTTCTTTCATTGCGTTTTCTACTATTTTTCGCGTTATAACAACATGGGGTGCAGAAGTTGCGGAAATAACAATATCGCATATTTTCAGGTATTCCTGCAGTTTGTCAAACTTAACTGCAACTCCGTTAAGTCTTTTCGCTAAAGCTTCTGCCTTTGAAAAAGTTCTATTTGCTATAAAGACCGTTTCAGCGTCTCTACTTATAGCTCTCGCTACTAACTGCCCCATCTCGCCTGCGCCTACCACCAGAACTTTTTTACCTTTAAGCGGACCGATAACCTCTTCCGCCAGTTCCACGGCAGCTGAACCTATGCTAAGAGCTTTTTTCGATATCCCTGTCTCTCTCCTTACCTTGCCACCAACCTGAATAGCCTTTAAAAAAATTCGCCTCAAGTTTTCCCCAGCAAATCCGGCTTTTTCACACTTTTCAAAGCATCCTCTTACCTGCCCAAGAATTTCATTCTCCCCCACTATCATTGACTCAATGCCCGAACAAACACGCATCAAATGTCTGAGACAATCATCGCCTATGTAAATTTCTCCTTTTTCGATTCCAAGTTTTTTTGCTAGCTCTAACAACTTTTCCGCAACGTTATCGCAGTAAGCATAAACCTCGAATCTGTTGCAAGTTGTGATATATACGAATTCTTTAAAACAACTACTTAAAATTCCGAAAAGGTCAGGATTTTTTACAACTCTCTCTATTTCCTCGACACACGCCCTTTTGTGAGACAAAGAAAGACAACCAAATTCCACACACAAATTAATCCTTCAGCTTTTTAATTTTTTGATTGTAAGCGCAGCAAATTAAAAAAATATTTATGCTGACATTTTGACTGAAACGCATGCTCGGAGTTGAAGGAAAAACGCTCATGGAAATAAAACCTGAAGAAGTAAAGCGCATATGGGTAAAGCATTATGATAAGGGGGTCAGAGATCACATTGACTATCCAGAAATACCGCTTTATGCTCTGCTTGAGGAGAGCGCAAAAAAGAACCCGAATAAGACCGCTCTGATATTCTACGGAAAAAAATTGAGTTATAAAGAGCTAGACGAACTTAGTGACAGGGTCGCTGGATATTTGTACAGCCTCGGGATAAGAAAGGGTAGCAAAATAGTATTAGATTTGCCGAATACCCCGCACTACGTTATAGCCTATTACGGTGTTCTGAAGACTGGCGCAACAGTTGTTCAATGCAATCCTCTCTACACCGAAAGAGAGATTAGATATATTGTGGAAAACAGCGAGGCAGAGGCAGGCTTTTTTATTGAGATGGTGTATCCAAGAATCGAAAAGATTCTAAACGAAGGAAAGCTAAAGAAAGCAATAATCTGTAAGATAGAGGATTTTCTGCCCTTCCCACTAAATGTTCTTTATCCATTAAAGAAGCAAAAAGTTAAAATTGAAAAAAGAGGAGACATTGCATTCTGGAATGAAGTAATTAAACATCCACCATCAAGAGAAAGACCAAAAATAAATCCAAAAGAGGATGTAGCTGTCTTTCTATACACTGGAGGCACAACTGGAGTACCAAAAGCTGTCATGAGTACGCACTACAACTTGGTTGCAAATACGTATCAGGTTCTCGAATGGCTCCCGGACAAAAATCCTGAAACCGACGTGTTTATAGGAGTTCTTCCCTATTTCCACAGCTATGGAATGACAACATCCCTTAACGCTCCAATTGCTTTCGGAAGTACAATTGTCCTAGTTCCGGATCCAAGGGACATAAAGTCTATATTGAAGTTCATTGAAAAATATAAAGTTTCGATATTCTGCGGAGTGCCAACGATGTATGCTGCCGTTCTCAACTATCCTGAAAGAAAGAAATACAATCTATCTTCCATTAAGGCTTGCATAAGCGGTGCAGCTCCTTTGCCAGTTGAGCTCAAGAGAAATTTCGAGGCTGCAACTGGAGGTAAACTGGTGGAAGGCTACGGTTTAAGTGAAACTTCTCCTGTAACCCATGCAAATCCGCTCTATGGGTTGAACAAAGAAGGGAGCATAGGAATCCCGTTCCCGGACACACTAGCAGTTGTCGTCGACGATGAAGGGAAAATTTTGCCACCAGGAGAGGTTGGAGAGCTCGCGATATACGGGCCTCAGGTGATGAAGGGTTACTGGAAGATGGAGAGCGAGACGGCGAAGGTTCTGATAAACGGATGGCTGCTAACCGGAGACATGGCGAAGATGGATGAAGATGGATACTTCTACATCGTTGACAGGAAGAAGGACATGATAATAGCCGGTGGCTACAACATATATCCGAGAGAGGTTGAGGAGGTTCTCTACGAGCATCCGGCTGTGGTTGAGGCTGCTGTTATAGGCGTTCCCGATCCCTACAGGGGAGAAACCGTGAAGGCCTTCATAGTGCTAAAGCCCGAATACAGGGGGAAGGTTACGGCTGAGGAGATAATAAAGTTCTGCCGCGAAAGGCTCGCAGCTTACAAGGTGCCGAGGATAATAGAGTTCAGGGATGAGCTTCCGAAATCCGCTGTGGGAAAAATACTGAGAAGAGTTCTTAAAGAGGAAGAGTTGGCGAAACTAAAGAAGTGATTATCCCTGAAAAAGGCATTTTTCTAAAAACCCTTTATAACTGAAAAAAATCGCCCTTCAGGGCAGGGTAGCTGGGGGAGTGGTGGTAGTAAGCCCCCTTCTGTTCCGACGGCATCAGTCTGAGCGGCCTTGAGCCTTGCACCCGGTGGCGGGCGGCTTTTTTCAACCAGCGGAGGTGATCTAGGCTTTTCAGCTTCATCGCATATCCCTCCGCCGGGGATTTTCTGTTCCACCCGATCCCCTCTCGGGGATGCCCCTTGCGGGACCCACCTTTTATGGGTGGGGGGACTTTCCTCCTTACGGTAAGCCGTCCACCACCTCTCCCCCAAGGGTTAGTTGGCCCTGCCCTGAAGGGTAGGTTTTCATTAAAATAATAAGAGCTCTTATGCATAAAATCTTTAAGGCGAGTCCACAAGTTGAACCCATGATATTTCAAGGAAGGAGTAGGAGGAAGCCAACGGGAGGACTTTACAGACCACACAGGAAGAAGAGAAAATATGAACTTGGTGGAGAGCAAGTGATGACTACTGTTGGTGACAGGAAAATTAAAAAAGACAGAATGATGGGAGGAAGCTACAAAATAAGGCTTTTTGCAGACAGATTCGCAAACGTTTACGACCCGGAACAAAAGAAAGTAATAAGAGCAGAAATAAAGGGTGTACTGGAGAACCCTGCAAACGTCCACTATGCACGTCATGGGGTTATAACGAAAGGAGCGATCATACAAACCTCGATAGGAAAGGCAAGGGTTACGAATAGGCCGAGCCAAGAGGGTATTATAAACGCAGTACTCATTGAAAAGATCGGGGAGGCGCCAAAAATATCATAGATTACACATCGGCGGCGGGACAGTTACCAATGCTGTTACAGCGCCCCCTTATTAATGTTGTATTTGAGGACTAATAAAATTTTCTTGACACTATTTGTCAAACCGGTCAAGCTCGTAATGAGCAATGGTGATGCACTGTTCAGCCATTAAGGAAAGTTTAGAAACGCTAATTATTTTCTCAGCAAATTCAAGAATAACGTCTTCCTCCGTTTTTCTCACTCCCAGATGATCCCCAACAACAAAAAGCGGATTTTCTATGAAGGTTATTTCCTCCTTCAAATCTTTTCCATCTTCTCTCAAGTAGTAGATTTTGTATTTTTTTGATAATTCCTCCAGTATTTCCCTTATATTTCTTCTGGAAACAAAAATTCCCGAATTCGTCTCAGTCCAATCTTTAGATATTTTAAAACTAACAGCTTTTCTTAAGTGACCGGCTATATTTCTTTCATCGGGCGACATTCTTTTTAATTCGTTACTAACTATTTTTATGGCTTTAGGAGGGTCGGGCTTGCCGAGTAAAAGTAGATAAACCTCTACATCCCTCCTTATGGAGTGGGAAAGAAAGAGTGCCTGAGAAACGCATCTACAGAGAATATCAATCCTCCCAGCTCCTGGAAGATCGTTCAAATTAAAGGGTTCAGTTACAGCTTCGTTGCCAATAACCAAAAAGCCCCGCATCAAAACTCGCCCCTTAAAATTTTAATGGCTAGCTCTTTGTTATTTGCTAAGCCAATTGAGTAGTTGTCCCAAAATACACAGGTTCCCAAAGCTAGCACTCCACCTGCCTTTGAACCAAAAACTCCTCTACCAACTATGAAGCTTTCCCCACCACTAACTGAGGCAGAACACGGCATAACAGCCTCAAGATCTCCGCATTTTGCCATTGGGAACATCGGATCTCCAGCATTTCGCTCTTCATCCTTTATGAGATCATAGTTAACCCTTAGCCCAAAAAACCTAAGAACCCTATTCACGTTCTCGGCAACTCGATCTGTGTTCAAATAATATGCTGCAAGAACTATCTTTTTCCCCATTTTTACCCACTTTTTTATCTTCAGTAGATCGCTAGCGCTGAATTTTATTTCCGGATAATTGAATATAATTAAATCGTAATCCCCGAGTTTACTGAAAACTTTTTCCTCAGCAAGTTCCAGCCCCTCATTTTCTGCAATCCTTGTCAATTTTGAAAAGTAGTAGTAATCTCCAATGCTAAATTCTCCCCTACTCGCACTCCATACAACTCGCATGTCGAAAGTTAATCCCCAGAATAAAAACAGTTTCTAAGCAATGAGTCTCATTCCCTTTGAACTCCCTTTGAACTTTCTCAAAATAAATTTATTAATAAAAGGTCGTCTCTCAAATCATTTAAGCCATGGTATCATTTTTCTCATTTCTTTTCCTACTTTCTCAATCGGGTGATTCGCCTCCATTTCGAGTAACTTGTTGTAAACTGGCCTTCCAGCCATGTTCTCCAATATCCATTCTCTCGCAAATTCTCCAGTCTGAATTTCTCTAAGTATCCTTCTCATTTCCTCTCTAGTGTTCCCGTTAAATATCCTCTTACCCCTAGTCATTCCACCATACTTCGCAGTTTCGCTGACAGCCCTCCACATGTTGAATATTCCTCCCTCGTAAATCAAATCAACAATGAGCTTCAACTCATGCAGAACTTCGAAATATGCAACTTCTGGCTGATAACCAGCTTCGACAAGAACTTCAAAGGACATCTTTATCATTTCAGCAACTCCGCCGCATAGATCAACCTGTTCTCCAAACAAATCCGTCTCAGTCTCCTCTTTAAAAGTAGTCTCAATAACCCCTGCCCTGGTTGCTCCAATTCCCTTAGCATATGCCAAAGCGATCTCCAGAGCTTTTCCGCTCGCATTTCTATGTATAGCAACCAATGCAGGAACACCCTTACCTTCAAGAAACATTCTTCTAACTAATGGTCCCGGACCCTTCGGAGCGACCATCACAACATCCACATTCTGAGGGGGGACGATCTGGTTGTAGTGAATGTTGAACCCATGTGCAAACAGAATTGCTGAATTCGGTTTTAGTTTATCCCTCACGAACTTTCGGTAAACTTCCGGTTGCACCATATCCGGGATTAGCATTGCTATTAAATCTCCCTCTATTTCTTCAAGTCTGACAACTCTCATACCGTCGCCTTCGGCTTTCTTCCAAGTTTCTTTGTCCCATTCTGGTAAAGCAACCACTACATCCAGCCCAGAATCTCGCAAGTTCAGCGCATGTGCATGTCCTTGGCTTCCATAGCCAACAATGCAAATCTTTTTGTCTTTCAAAAACCTTAGATCTGCATCTTGGTCGCGATATATTTTCGCCATCGGATCACCCATAAAAGTTCATTCAAGTTTCATATTTTTTTTGCTATAATCCAAAAATCCACTCTCTTTGTAACATGCTCAATTTTGAATCCCTCTCTTTCAATGATATTACCAATTTCTTCAACGCTTTTGAGCTCTTTCCACTTTTTCAAAAGATTTTCGGCATATTCATTACCGAAAATTACAGAAAGAAGGGCACTTGAAAGAATTTTCACGGAATCGGGAATTTTTGGGTTTAGATCTGCAATTGCTATCGCTCCTCCTCTTTTTAAAACCCTTCTCGCCTCCTTTATTGCCCTTTCTGCATCAAGCTCATGCAGCGCAAAACAGAAGATGACTAGATCAAAAACTTCGTTTTTGAAGGGTAAATTCAAAGCATCGCCGAGGATACCTCTGGAAATTCTGCACATCTCAATTGACGAGTCTATGTTTACAACCTGTGCATCCAATATCTTCCTCAATTCTCTTCCAAGTACCCCGGGGCCACTGCAGATATCAAGCACGAGTTTTGGCTTTGAGATTTTCGAGATCTCGTTTGCAAAAATTCTGTAGTACCAGCTGTTGATCTCCGCCCATATGTGATATTTATTCGCTATCTTATCCCACATACTCAGCTAAATATTTCCTTAGCCATTTCAACCATTTCCGATCCTCTCTTTCCAAAAATTTCTTGAACTCTCTTGCTTTCTTTTATTAAGTCGTTGCAAAAAGCAAAACCTCTCTTTAGAAGTTCTTCTATCTCCTGATCACTTATTCTTAGTACAGTAACAGGATAAAGTCCCTTGCTTTCGAGAAGGTATTCAATTCCCATTTTATCCGGATACCTCCAGCCGGTAAGCTTTATTCCTCTGCATTCTGAAAATTTTATAGCTTCGCTTGAAAACTTTGTATTTGTGAAAATCCAAAGACCATCAAATTCTCTAACCTCCGCAATATCCAGAAATCTTGCGTATGAGTAAAGAACTTCCTTTATCCCAGTATATATTGGGGTGTTGTGAAACTTGCATTCAATCAAATACTTCCCATCTTTTTCAGCGATGACATCGATTTCATGCTCCACGCACTTGCCCGGCAAAAATTCGTTCAATCTTGTCCTATAACCGTGGTGTTCTAAAAGTACAGCGACGAATTTCTCAAATCTATACCCAGCAGGTCCGAGACGTAGGAGTGAAGATTTTAACGAGTATTTAGCTGAAGCTTTTCTTGAAAATTTCTCTATTTCTGTCAGAGCAATTTTCAGGATTTCTTCCGTGGAAATTCCACCATAGGCAGCGTTTTTAACCCTTTCAGCAACTATTTTTGCCGAATTGAAGTCTAGGCCCGCTCGCATTGCAGTGTTAATGATTTTATCTTCCCTGAATTCTTCCAATCTTCCGTCCCTTTTCCTGACCTTCATTAAACAAAATGATTCAATGTAAACTTAATTCTTATCTTTTTTCAGCGAAATTTATTAACATTTTTATTGGTTTTTATGACTGAAAACCTCACCTTCTAGGGCCGGGAGGGTTTCAGACGGGTTTGGTCTAGAACTTTTGATTAGAGAGTTCATAAATTTTCTCCCTTGTAAATCCCACCATACTGAGTGGTTTCCGAACACAGCTTTAGGAATACTAACTGAATTATTCTAGCATTCCTCCTGAGCCAGACTCCATTGGGATTGTGGACGACTATTAGGACTTCACTTCTACCCTCGTATCCAGCATCCCAGACCGCTGTTTCAACGGTTACACCGCATCGGAGAAGACTGCTTCTTGGCTTTGCAATTGCAATTATGTCTGTTCCAAGTTTTACAATTTCGTTCAGAACAGCCTTATAGACACCTGGTCGAAGGTATACCCAGTCATCGAACTCAATCTCCTCACTTTCGGATAGAACCCTCTCCTCATTGCTGAAATCTATTTTGCCAGCGCTTTTCAACATTTTTATATTTCTCAACGTGCAGTCAAAACCATTGGGCTGCAGCTGGGTTTCAAGGTCTATATAGTCCCTGATTAGCCCTCTTTTTATCCTCTCCCTTATCTCTTCCGCGCTTAAAACGCACATGTTAGGTTCTCAACATCCCCAAGCTTTTTATTCCTTCGATCTGCATATTTAGTGAATAGAATGACAGTGCTGCATAAACAAGAACCGGTATTGCGGAAACTGCTGCTCTTCCAAAGCTCAAATTCCTCGCATTTTTCACCGCAAATACCCAATAAACATATTGCCAGAGCATTAGAGCCAAGGAGAAAATTGACAGGGATAAGAAGGCATCTAAACTCCTCGATTTAAAGGCTTCAATCGTCAAATAGGATGTCACTGGGCTACATATTATCGATGGAATAAAGCTGAAGGCTGTAAACTTCAACAAAACAGAAAAAGATCCCTTGCCTCTTGCGAGGACTGAGAGAGCATAGAGAATTGCAGTTATAATTAACCAATTCAGGAACGATCCCAGAAATGCGCTGATAAAAGCTAGAGCTCCCATAACAGCAATAACAGTTTCAATTTCTTTTCCGTATATCTTGACCAGTTCTTCAGCAATCGTCTGGGAAACAAAATTCGCAGAGACTGCAGAAACAATTGCAAATGCTATTACAACCATTATAGGAGTTCTAAATCCCATTCCAACCCTTTCTGAAAAGAACTTGTCTGGATTCAGGAGAACGTCCATAACCAAAATCCGGAAAGTTGATATATATTTTGCTAGCCCACCCCCTTCATTTCCTGTGGAACGGGGCAAAAAAGTTCAAATCTGACCTCCTCCCCGCCCTGAAGGGCGAGGGTTCCCCGCATCTGTTCGGGAATACATCTGTCATCTGCGGGACAGTCGGGGCGGTCAGAGATCCCCCGGAAAGGTCCAACAACTCCAAACCCCTCTTCTCAATGTTCAAGACTGCTATCCTATCCCTATCTTCCTCCAAACCACACCTAGCACCTAGGACACTTGAGCCGTCTGTAGCCGTTCCCCCTCAGTCTAGAACTGCAGTTGGGACAAATGGACGACGTGTGCTTTGGTTCTACCGGAACTACTGGGACTCCTAGCTTCTCGCACTGCCAGTCGATCCAGAATGAGAGCTTCCTGTAGCTCAGGATGAGAAGGGCGACTTTATGATCCCTCGGCAGTTCTCTAAGCTTCTCTATTA
>Ga0080004_1082990_pt1 | contig 25200 bp, 22 predicted proteins | sample WasSprMetagenome_FD_69207 | JGI IMG/M metagenome (GOLD analysis project Ga0080004, IMG submission 69207) | Sulfidic aquatic microbial communities from Washburn Spring, Yellowstone National Park, USA - WS (SPADES assembly) (version 2) | ecosystem: Environmental > Aquatic > Thermal springs > Hot...
ACCACTACCCGAGCTGCTCCGCGCCTTTTAGCCAAAAGGGCTAACACAATACCTACAAAACCTGCTCCGAGTATTACCACAGTGTCCCCAAATTGTATGTCTGCCCTATCGATTCCATGGATACAACACCCTAGGTTTTCAGCTAACGCTGCTTCCTCCATCGTTAATCCTTCCGGTACTTTGTAGGCTGCCCTCTCAGGAACGAGGGCATATTCGGCAAAACCCCCGTTTAACCGAACTCCGAAACCTTTCTTGTCTAGACATAAGTGTTCTTTGCCATTGCGGCAGAACTTGCATTTGCCGCAATAAACGTGGGGCTCAATTGATACTGCATCCCCTTCTTTAAGCGAAGTTACTTCCGGCCCTACTTCCACCACGTAACCCGAAAATTCGTGTCCTAAAATTACTGGGTTAGCCGCCGGGAAATCCCCAGTTAGAATGTGCAAGTCTGTTCCACAAATCATGGAGGCAGTTACTCTTACCAAAACTTGATCTTTCATCACCGCAGGTTTAGGGACCTCGCGTAATCCGAACTTACCTACTCCTTCAAAAACCAGCGCCAGCAATAGTACCACATCCTTCTGCTTTAAAATTTTATCCTTTAAGAGCCCCTGCAAATCCTTGCACTAAATATTTCTGCATAAAGAAGGCTATGGGTATAGCAGGAATTATAAGTATTAAGCACGCCGACGCCACTCCGCCCCAATCATAACTGGAATACTTTAGAAAATTCACTACCGCCACAGTCCCAGTACTGGCCTTTGCTCTAGTAAGGACTAAGGCAAAAAAGAAATCATTCCACCCTGCCCCAAAAGCTAATACGCCGGAAGCTAATAAGCCGGGCCTCGATAAAGGCAAACCAATTTTTAAGAATGACTGCCATACCGAAGCACCGTCCACTAAAGCCGCTTCAAATAGCTCTGGGGGAATCTCGGAAAAAAACATCCACATAAGCCAGATCACCAGGGGCAGGGTAAAAGTAAGGTAGGCCATCATAAGCCCAATCCTGGTATCGATTAAACCAAATTTCAAGTAGACTAAGAAAAGAGGCAAAACAAAACCTACTGGTGGAGCCATCCTCAATAGCAGTACCAGCCATAGTAAGACTCCTTTTGTGCGAAAGCGCCACCTAGCTAGGGCAAACCCTGCTGGACATCCAATAAAAAGGCTAAGAATTGCAGAGCCGACGGCCACCATAATACTGTTAGTAATGGCCTTATAAAATTCAGGAGTAAAAACGGCTCTTAAATTTGACCAAGTAAATTCAAAAGGAGGTTGCCAAGGAAGGTCAAACATCCTGTTTTCAGGTCTAAAGGCTAAAAAACCCATCCAAACAAAAGGCATGATAACCACTATTGTTAAAAGTGTTACTCCCACCGCCATGGCAAGTTTATGCCACAATCTACTAACTACCATTCCAGTTGTACACCTCTTTTTCAAATAATTGCACTTCCTGCTTAATTATGGGGCCGAAGGGGCATTCACCTTATTTATTAGCAAACTCAATAAGAAAGTTATGAGGAACACAATAAAGGCTAGGGCACTTGCATAGCCAATTTGGGAATACTGAAAGGCTTGAAGGTAGGCGTAAAAATTGGTTACTTCGGTTGCGGTCCCAGGGCCACCACCAGTCATTATGAAAATAAGAGGGAAAGCCTTAAGACTCTCGATCAACCGGAGTATGCTGCACAACACAATGGCCCATCTTATCATGGGAAGAGTAATACGCGTAACCTTTTGATAATCACTTGCTCCGTCTATGGAGGCCGCTTCATATAGTTCCTCTGGTATACTTTGCAATGCAGCTAAAATGATGATAGTAACAAATGGGAAATTGCTCCAAGTGTCTGCGATAACTATTGATAAAATAGCCAACCAACCAATAGCTAACCATTCTGGTCCTCTAAATCCCAAGGCCTCAATAATTGCATTTATAGGGCTTATAGCGGGTGTAAACAAAGTCAGCCATGTAAGGGCAACAACGACGGGGGGAAGTACAAAGGGAAAAATTACTACGGTTCGCAACATCTTTGCTCGACCCTTCATGCCATTGAGAAGAAGACCTGCTCCCAAACCCAATCCTACCTGTAAGGATACAGTAGCTACACTGATTATAGCCTGAGTTTTAAGACTACCAATAAAGCGGTGGTCTTTTAGCATAGAGAGGAAATTGCCTATCCCAATGAACTTCCAGCCCAAAATAGAAGCCAAATTCCAGTCGAGAAGAGAAGTCAAGAACATGCCTAAAATCGGTACTATACTGAGTACAAAAATACTTACTATTGCCGGAAGCAAAAATAGGGGATAATATTGGTTCTTCTTAAAATAGCTCGCTAGAATCAACTCTACCACCCTAGCTTAGAATATATTTTTTTACTTCAGCGTTTAAAACGGTGTTAGGTAGGGTGCGCTCAAAACAACGCATCCCTACCCCATAGGTTACCCGAAAATCTTCAGGACTTATAGTTACTTTATATATCCAGCTCTTTTCATTATTTCCATAACACCCTCATTCGCCTTTTTCAAGGCTGTCCTGGGGTCAGTAATACCATTCACGGCTGCGGATACCTGAGCACCTATTACGTCGCCAACTTCTGGCCATTCAGGAATAAGAGGCCGGTAATCAGAGCGCGCCAACTTCAGAGCTTCTACTCTCAAGGTGGCTATATTACCAATATTGTAGCGTTTCAACACTTCTGGGTCATTGGCCACTGATAACCTCGTATAATCAGGATATCTCTCAAGCTCGCTAAGGGCGACTTTCCTTTGAACTTCGCTGCTAGTAGCCCATTTTATAAATTCCCATGCTTCTTTAGGATGTTTGGAAAAAGCTGAAATGGCAAAAGCATGTACTGACATACAAGGCGACACGCCAGCGGGACCACCGGGTACCATGGCTATACCCATCTGGTCAGCAAACTTATTCTTTTTGGGATCCAAAAATTGTCCAACGATGGAAGTGCCGTCAATCGCAATGGCTGCTTTACCTGACTGTATAGCGGCCACAACATCTGGATAACTAAAGTTGCCTGCACCGGGAACACTGTATTCACGCAAAAGTTTTGTATAGATTTCTAGCGCTTTTACGTTTTCCTCTCTATCTAAAACGGGCGTCATGTCCTTGGGGTAATCTTTGAAGTAACTACCGCCATAGGCCCACATAAACATCGGATATATGAACATGTTAAGACCTTGCCCGCGCTGCCCACGCATAACGATAGCAGCAATCTCCGGTGAATGGATTTTAGCAGCTACTTTAAGTAGCTCCTCCCAGGTCTTAGGAGGTTCGTTTATACCGTACTTGGCGAAGACATCTTTCCGGTAAGCCATTAAGCCGGCCTCAGCAAAGCAGGGTAAACCCCAAAGCTTCCCGTCCCACTTTAGAGCCTCCAGAGTGCTGGGTATAAAATCGTTTAAGTTGAGCGCTTTTTCATCCTGTTTTACAAATTCATCTAAAGGCCTGATCCATCCTGCTTTGGCCCATTTCTGCATAAAGATAAAAGGCATATAAGCCACATCTATACTTCCTGTTTTTCCCGCAAAATCAAGCTGGGTCCTTTGCTCGTGAACCTGTTGCCCGACAATTTCCAAATTGACTTTTATCCCTGTAGCTTTTTCAAATTCCGGTACAAACTGTTTTAATCCCCTGTTGTAAGTGTTATCGTGAGCAATAATGTTTATAGTTACAGGTTCCTGCTCTTTAAGCTTACTTTCCGCCTTAGAACCGTCAGCTGTCTTATTAGCACATCCGAAAGTACCTAAAAATAGGCTAACTATGACGGCGAAAATTATACCTAGCTTAAAATGCTTTTTCATTACTCGTCTCTCCTTTCAAACCGTTTAAAGATAAAAATATTGATTGGATTTTTAGGTTGTAGTTTTATACAAGCTGTTGCGACCAAATGCACTTTCCACTTTCTTGTTCAAATAAGTGAATATTCCCCTGACCAAATGTTATTCTTACATTTGTTCCAACTACAGGTAATCTATTAATAGCGGGTACCCTTAATACTAGCTCCTCACCCCCACAGCTTCTAGTATAAATAATAGCTTCAGAGCCTATATGCTCTACCACCTCCACTGTAGCCAAAATTACATTCTTCCCATTTTCTAACCCGAACGTTAAGTGTTCTGGCCTGATTCCTAAAACAAACTCCCCTGGTCTTAGCCCTTCTTTAACGGGAGGAAGGTACAAGTTTATCCCCTTCCCTCTAAAAATGATTCCATCAACCCCTATTTCTATCGCTCCTCTTATAAAGTTCATAGGTGGCGACCCAATAAATCCTGCTACAAACATATTGCTGGGTCTGTTATATATTTCCTGTGGCGTTCCTACTTGCTGCACTACGCCATCCTTCATTACTACAATACGAGTGCCCATGGTCATGGCTTCTACTTGGTCGTGGGTTACGTATATCACAGTGGTCTTTAGTCGTTGGTGGAGCTTAATTAGTTCTGCCCGCGTCTGGACCCGAAGCTTAGCATCCAAGTTACTCAATGGTTCATCCATAAGAAACACCTGGGGATGGCGTACGATAGCCCTACCTAAAGCTACCCGCTGCCGTTGCCCACCGGAAAGTTGCCTGGGATAGCGGTCGAGGAGCTCGCTGATGCCCAACATCTCTGCAGCTTCCCTTACCCGGCGGTCGATTTCTTGTTTGGGCACCTTGCGGAGCCGTAGCCCAAAGGCCAGGTTATCGTACACCTTCATATGAGGATAAAGTGCGTAATTCTGAAATACCATAGCTATATCTCTATCTTTGGGTTCCAAATGAGTAACCTTTCTTTCGCCGATGTAAATATCTCCTTCCGTAGGTGTCTCCAATCCGGCCACCATACGCAAGGTTGTACTTTTACCGCAGCCTGAAGGACCTACCAAGACCATAAACTCTCCGTCTTTGATATCTAAGTCCATCTTAGCTACTGCGGTCACATTTCCGAAAACTTTGCTTACTCCTTCTAGCCTAACGCCGGCCACCTTACTATCTCCCTCCGCCACAGGCGTTTGCTTTAAGCGCCTTCATAGACTCTTTACTAAAAATTAACTCCTGCCTATAGAAGTAAGAAGGACCTAAATCTCCCACCAATGGTGAAACCCAATCTACAAACGCCTGGGTAACCCTTTTATTGGTACTATCGTAGAAGTTAGGCGGCAGTTGCCTTTCAATACCAGCAACCCGTTCCAGCGGAGCAACACCCGTTTTAGTCTTCTCACCCTCCCTTTCCAGGGTAACCATATTCCCTCCCCCGCCTTCCAGCGCCAACTCCACAGCTTTAACTCCCACTTGATAAGCCTCTTCTTTATCCACAGGCGAGACACACGCCGTAAAGCTCCTCTGATTCATACCCAGGACCTGGGCCCTGGCCCTTAACCCTAACTTCTCGTTAACCAGCCGAGCCAAATATTCGGCCGCCCCAGTATGCACAGCGTGGCAGCCTTTATCCTCCATCCCAGCAAAGGGTTGGCTCCCCAAGGGCTTGCCCTCTTTATTCCGTATACCCTCACCTATGACCACCAGTGCACATCCTCTCTCTGTACATATTTTTTTGATATGACTAATAAACTCTTCTTCATCAATGGTAACTTCAGGAATAAAAACAGGATAAATAGTATCTGTAGGATTCATTGCTAAAAAAGCGGCAGCAGCCAACCATCCTACCCTACGACCCATAGTTTCTATAATTCTAACCTGCTCAAAACGACTCATAGATTCCAAATCTAATAGTTGATCTCTCACGGCCAGAGCCACATAACGCGCAGCACTAGCATATCCAGGCGCATGATCGGTCTCCGCCAAATCGTTATCCACAGTCTTAGGAACTCCAACTATCTCCATGGATACTTTTTTTTGTCTAGCCACCTTTTGCAACCGCAAGCAGGTTTCCATAGTACCATTACCGCCTATAAGAAGAAAATAGCGGCAGTTATAACCAATTAGATAAGTAATTATTTTGTTTAGATCTTCATCCTTCAAAGGATACCGGCTGCCACCCAAGATTGCCGCAGGAGTGTTAGATAGTCGTCGCAGATCTTCTGGGTTTAGGTGGCCTAGAGCTACGCTCTCTCCCCTCAGCGCCCCTTCCAAGCCGTGTAAAAGTCCGTAAATACCGCTGATTTCACCCTTCTTCCGTGCAGCACTTATTATACCGGCCAGGGTGCTATTAATGACCGAGGTGGGTCCTCCTGACTGGGCTACAAACAGCGTCTTCTGCTGCATATCAAACCATCACTCGCTCCAATGTTGAATATTTTTTCAAAGGTATTCTAGGGGACTAGTATTCCTGTCCCGTTTTGCCGATCCTTGTGCAATACAACCCGGTATTTGTATCTATCAGCACGGTAGGCGTTGATAGAGAGTTCCACTGGGCAGTCACCAGCGTAAGTAATCCTTTCCATAATCAACAGAGGAAACCCAACGCGCACGTCCAAAAGTCTGGCTTCCTTCTTGCCAGCGACGCCCGCGGAAATGGTTTGGTGGGCTTCTGTGAGGGTGAGTCCAAGCACCTTTTCAGCAATTTCGTAGAAAGCTTCTTTGGTTAAATCAAATTCCGCCATTCGTTTGCCATATTCATAAGGCCAGTAGCTGCGCAAATATACTACTGGGCTTCCATTTACTTTTTGTACCCTTTCAATAAGAAACATTTTTTGATTCCCAAAAACACTTAGTTGAGGGAGCTTCTCTAATTCCTTTTCGGTTATTTCCACGGGTCGCAAATCTAAAACATCAGCGCTGGGCGTCAATCCATGGGCTCGAATTTCTTCAAAGAAGCCAGTAAGCCGACCAAGAGTTTCCTCTATAGCCTTCCTTTTTACAAAAGTTCCCTTTCCACGCTTGCGTTCTAACCAGCCTTCACGTACCAATTCAGCTACCGCTCTGCGAACCGTAGTACTGCTAACCCCGTACTTTTCCATTAGTTCCTTGTCACTGGGGAAAAGCTCTCCAACACTCCATTGGCCGGATTTGATAGCCTCGCGCAGCTCATTGGTTATCTTATAATGAAGCGGTAAAGGTTCATCTTTATAAAAACCCATCGCACGAAGTCCCTTTCCCATAATTTGCAGGAGCAAATATTATATACTTGCATATTTGCATATTTACATTTTAATTATAGGTTGGTAACATTGACTCTGTCAACTGTTTTTTAACAGGAGGTTAAGAGAATGTTGTGTTCAGGTAAAATGCTATTAACCGAAGCCCAAAGGAAAAACTACGCCGTCCCAGCCTTTAACTTCCACAACCTGGAAATTTTACAAGCCATCATAGAAACTGCAGAAGAAGAACAGGCTCCAGTTATTCTCCAAATCACCCCTACCTACCTGCAAAAAATTGGTGCTACGGCTGCAGCAGCCATGGCCCGCGCTGCCGCAGAAGAAGCCAAAATACCGGTGGCCCTGCACCTGGATCACAGCGAAACCCTGGAGTGGATAATCTGGGCCTTGGCTCATGGGTTTACTTCTGTAATGATCGATGCCTCGAAGCTGGCTTTAGCCGAAAATATTTCCTTTTCGAAGCAGGCAGCGGCTATGGCCCATGCGGTAGGAGCTTCAGCTGAGGCCGAGCTGGGTCACATCGGCGGGGTGGAGGATTCCATGATAATGGGTAACGCCGCTGCCGGCCTGGCCGACCCTGAGGAAGCAGTCAGGCTGGTCCAAGAAAGTGGTATCGATGCTTTAGCCCCTGCCCTAGGTACGGCCCATGGAATGTATACAGCCGAACCTAAAATTGATTTTCAGCGGCTAGAGGCGATTAAAGAGCTGGTGGGAGTCCCCTTAGTGCTGCACGGCGGCTCCGGCATACCGGACTCCATGTTGCGTGAAGCCATCGCGAGAGGGATTACTAAAGTAAATATCGGGACGGAACTTAAAATAGCCTGGGCCCAGGCCATGCGCGAGGCATTAAACAAAGGTAGGCAAGAGCCTTGGCAGGCGGCCGTAGCTGCCCGCCAGGCTGTGGCTCAGGTAGTAAAAGATAAAATCCATATCTGCGGTGCAGCCGGCAAAAGTTAAACATTTGTTAGCGGACATTAAGGGTCTCTCCTAATGGTGGGTAGGCCAATTTACCGAAATTAAAAGTTCCGGTGTTGGTAGTAAACGTCGGATTTCAATAAACCCCAGCAATTTACGAACAAGCTCTTCACTATGGCATAATCAAAAGGGCTTTAAAGCGAAGTAAAAGTGGAGAGATCCCTTCTATTTTTAACGAGATAGAATTTGGTAAAAAACTCTTGCACAATAAATTTATACGTTCTATACTGGTATTAACCACTATACCTTTTAAGAGTACTTATCTCTGACGCAAATTACAGCACCACGAAGGATAAAAATGGTATTTTCGGAGAGGGGGTAAAAACATGAGAGTTGGAATTATAGGTGTAGGTACTATGGGGAGCCGCATGGCGGAAAAGCTTCTCGCTGCAAACTTTGAAGTAGCCGCCTATGATATTAATCCTTCCGCTATGGCTAAAGTCCAAGAATTGGGAGCAAGCACATGTAACTCCTCCCGCCAGGTGGCCGAAAAAGCCGAGATTATTCTCCTGTCTTTACCATTACCGGCAGATGTGGAAAGTGTAGTCCAGGGGCCTGAAGGTGTATTAGCTGGCTCTCGGCCCGGACATATTATCGTAGATTTAAGCACCGTAGACCCCTTTACCACCCAAAAAAATGCAGCCAAGGCTGCCGAAAAAGGTGTGGGCTACCTAGATGCGCCGGTCCTAGGTCGACCCCTGGGCTGCGGCAATTGGACCTTGCCAGTGGGCGGTAAAGCGGAACACTTGGAAAAGGTTCGTCCCGTTCTGGAAAAATTGGCCCGGAAAATTATTCACGTAGGTCCTTCCGGACACGGTAATATTATAAAGCTCCTAAATAACATGATGTTCGGTGCCATCAACGCTGTAACGGCAGAAATTATGGCTATCTGCGCTAAAGTAGGTATGGAACCTAAAGTACTCTATGAGACCATTGCCGGTAGCGGTGCGGCTTCCGTTAGCAATCTTTTCATTGAGCTAGGGCCCAAGATGATCAATCGCGATTTTAGCCCTCTTTTTACTGTCGATCTGCTTCATAAAGATTTAAAACTAGCCCTGGAGATGGCTGAAGCAGCAGGGGTACCTGTTATAGTTGGTCACGCCAATCAGCTCCTAAACGAAATGGCTCGGGCCAAGGGCCTAGGCAGCGAAGATACTAGCAGTGTCGTCAAGGTTTACGAAGAATTTCTTGGGAGACCGATTATTGAGATTACTAATAAGTAAAGTCCACAATACCTGTAGGAGGAGTTGCTTATGAAGGAAGTTTTAGTAGAATATGGCGATGCCAAAATGCTCATAGAAGTGCCGGATACGGCGACTATTTTCCACTTGGGTAGAGATAATGTCGATCCACCCGAAGTGGACCCCTGGGAAGCTACCCGCCAAGCCCTGGCCAAACCCTTAGGAATGCCTCCTCTACGCGAGCTCGTAAAAAAAGGCAGCCAAGTAGTAATTGCCTTTCCAGACCGCGTCAAAGGCGGGGCTCACGAAAAAGCCCACCGCCGGGTTTCTATCCCTATTATCGTAGAAGAGCTGCAAAAGGCCGGGGTAGAGCTTAAGAATATAAAGCTCCTGTGCGCTATGGGATTGCACCGAAAAAACACCAAAGAAGAGCTTTACTGGTACCTGGGCCGGGAAATCGTCGATGCCTTCTGGCCAGACCGGTTATTAATGCATGATGCCGAAGATCCCGAAGGGATTGTAGAATATGGCTATGATGAAATGGGCAATGTAGTTAATGTCAACCGCCATATAGCCGAAGCCGACCTAGCCATTATGATCGGCCACGTTCAGGGTAACCCCTATGGAGGATATAGCGGCGGGGATAAGATGTGCGTAACAGGAGTTACCACCTGGCGTTCCATCCGTTGCCACCATTGTCCTAGCACCATGCACCGGGATGACTTCATTCCCGTCAACACCGAAAAGAGTTTGATGCGCAAGCAGTTTGACTCCATCGGCCAGGCCATTGAAAAAGGTATGGGTAAAAAATTTTTTATTGTTGATGCTGTCTTGGGCACAAATTCTCAAGTGCTAGGAGTTTTCGCAGGTGCTGCTAAGGAAGTCCAAGAAGCCAGTTGGCAGCTGGCCGAACGGCGTACTAATGTTTATCTTGATATTAAAGACAAATTTGATATTATGATTTTTGGTTTACCTCGTACCTTCCACTACGGTCCTGGCATGGGCACCAATCCTATCCTTATACTCCAGGCCATCGGGGCCAATGTGGCACGACACTTCGATGTATTCCAGGAAGGCGGGGTAATTATTGCTCCTGCCCTCTGCGACGGGTGGTTCAACGATGAATGGTTCCCATCTTATCGGAAGGTATTTAATAAATTACAAGAGATAGCCGACTTTGCCGAAGCAACCCGGTTTGAGGATGAAATTTCCCACGATCCGGAGGACATATACAAATACCGTTATGCCTATGCTTATCATCCTTTCCACGCCCTTTCCATGGTTTCCATGGGGGGGATTGCTCTAAAACACACCAGCGCCATCTTTATCCCCGGGGCCAGAAAACCTGGCTATGCCCGAGCTATGGGCTGTATACCTACTAATACCTTTGGCGAGGCCTTAAAACAAGCGGAAAAGTACGTGGGCAAAAACCCCAGGATATTGGTTTTGCCGGAGTTCTTTTTGAAAGTAGCGGTACACTTAAAGCGCAAATAGAAATAGAAATATATCAGGAGGCTTCCCTGTGCTTTATCCCGGTAGTGCCAAACCTTTATACGAACAGCTCAAAGATATAATTAAACAAAAGATACTGACCGGAGAATTAAAGCCCGGGGAAGCCTTGCCCGGCGAAAGGCAACTCATGGATACCTACAAGGTAAGCCGGGTAACCGTTAGGCAGGCCCTCAGCGAACTGGTTAACGAAGGTTTGCTATACCGTCGTCATGGTAAAGGTACTTTTGTGGCTCCCAGGCGCATAGAACGTCCACTAGCCCGCCTTTTAGGTATAGCTGAAGAGCTGGCCCTGGAGGGCATGCAAATAGAAATCAAAGTCATTAAAACCGACGCTGTCGACCCAACCGTTGAAATCCGCAAAGAGCTCCAGCTGCGGAAAGGAGAAACCGTATTTTTAGTAACACGTCTGATTATCGCCGAACAGCAGCCGTTGTTATTAGATCATAGCTATTTCCCTTCGAGCATCGGCCAATTGTTGCAGAACCTGGACCTTTCCCGCGACCTCATTTATACCCAACTAGAACTTTATGGGTATAAAATACACCATGCTGAGCAGCGGATCGGTGCCGGTCGAGCCTCAAGGGAGGAAGCAAAGCATCTGAAGTGCAATGCTGGTAGCCCGGTGCTAGTTGTTAAACGTACCACTTATGTTGAAGGTGGGTTGCCCATCGTTTTTTCCCATACTATCTACCGCGGGGACCGTTATGAATACCGGGTTAACCTTCAACGACACGTTTAATATAGAAAATAGCGCCAGGGGGTTCCTAGTTTGGTTACTATTACTTTAATTCTATTCATTTTTGTGGCTTCAGTTGTTGCAGGTTGCGTCGGGGCTTTGCTCGGTCTAGGAGGAGGGATTATCATTATCCCCTTCTTAACCCTGGGTTTAGGGATTGATATCCGGTACGCTATTGGCGCTAGCGTCGTTTCTGTTATTGCTACTTCCAGTGGTGCAGCCGCGGCCTACATTCGCGACCGCATTACGAACATCCGCATAGGCATGTTTTTAGAAATGGCTACTACTACTGGGGCTATTATTGGTGCTTTCCTTGCCGGTTTAATTAACCCTCGCGTTCTTTATTTTATTTTCGCCATGGTCCTGGGCTACTCTACCATAGCCCTGTTTCAACGCCGCCATGTTGAACTACCCGAAGGCGTAGTTCCCCACCCCATAGCCACTAAGCTACAGCTCGCTGGCAGCTACTATGATCAGGTACTGCAACAGCAAGTTAACTATATCTCCGCAGGAGTATATGCCGGTTTTGGTACTATGTTTATCGCTGGTATAATATCCGGCCTCCTGGGCATCGGCAATGGCGTGTTTAAAGTTATGGCCATGGATATGTTTATGAAGCTACCCATGAAGGTCTCGACTGCCACCAGCAATTTTATGATCGGCGTAACTGCTGCCGCCAGCGCTGGGATTTATTTTGCGCGGGGTTATATTAACCCGGCCATTGCTGCCCCGGTTGCCCTCGGGGTGGTTTTAGGTGCTATACTAGGCACCCGCCTAATGGTTCGCTTGCAGAATGCCACTCTCCGCAAGATTTTCCTGCCCTTTCTTTTATATGTGGCCTTACAAATGTTAATCAAGGGAATTCAGGGGTGAGTTTATGGGGTTATTTAAAGGACAAGCACAAAAATCCTCAGCCCAGCCCTTTATGGTGGAAGATTTAATCAGCCTGGCCTTACGCATAGGAGTTATTGTCAGTTCTATCATCACGGCTAGCGGTCTGCTACTCCTAATCATTACTGGCCAGAGCGGCTATCCACCCGATACCTTCCCCACTAGCCTTAACCACGTTTTGACTGGCATTTTCCAATTAAAGCCTTTTGCCGTTATCGAAGCCGGCTTGCTTATCTTGCTCGCCACTCCCATTTTTTGGGTAGCAGCTTCCAGCATAGCCTTTCTTTTACGGCGTGATTACAGCTATACCTTGATTTCCCTATATGTGATGTTGATGTTGCTGCTCAGCCTGTTTCTGGGTAAAGCTGAGTAAAGACGACAATAAAGCCCCAGGTGGTTGACTGCCCCTGGGGCTATTCTTTTCCTATATCTTCAGCGTAGCACCTTCATCCGCTGAAGTAACTAGGTGGATATAGCGCTGGAGATAACCCTTATTTATTTTGGGTCCAGGAGGTCGCCAGTTAGCCCGACGGCGATTTAGTTCTTCGTCGGGCACTAATAGTTCTAACCGACGTCCTGGAATATCAATTAAAATTGGATCGCCATCCTCCACCAGGCCTATCAAGCCACCGCTGGCCGCTTCGGGGGAAACATGACCCACCATCGGACCCCGGGTGGCGCCAGAAAAGCGACCGTCGGTGACCAAAGCCACATCTTCCAGCCCCATCCCCATCAGCAAAGAAGTAGCTGTAAGCATCTCCCGCATGCCGGGGCCCCCTTTGGGACCTTCATACCGGATCACAATTACGTCCCCGTGGTTAATGCGTCCCTCTACAATAGCAGCATTGGCCTCTTCTTCGCTATCAAAAACCCGGGCCGGCCCCTGGTGCCGGAGCATAGAAGGCATTACTGCCGTTTGTTTTACCACCGCCCCTCGGGGAGCCAGATTGCCCTTAAGTATGGCTAGGCTCCCCTGGGGGCTATAGGCGCGAACAATGGGTCGTATTACTTCCGGATTCCTATTTTTAGCCGCGGCGGCTATTTGGCCAATGGTTAGCCCGCTTACTGTTTGCTGGGAGCCGTCCAGGAGGAAACCTAGCTCTTTCATTATGGCCGGCACCCCTCCGGCGTCTTCCAGGTCTTTTAAAGTGTGAGGGCCGCTGGGTTTGATTTTAGCCAGATAAGGCGTGGAACTACTTATTCTTTCAAAGTCATCCAAGGTAATCTCTATACCCAATTCATAGGCAATGGCCGGAATATGCAACAGGCAATTGGTAGAACCTCCTACCGCCATGGCCACCCGGATGGCATTGAAAAAGGCTTCCCGGGTTAATATGCAACTGGGCTTAAGACCAGCATTCACTAACTCCACTATCCGGTAACCGCTAGCTTTAGCCAAGCGCCTCTTCTTCCCTTCAACAGCGTGGGCGGTAGCGCAGCCCGGTAAACTCATGCCTAAAGCTTCGGCAACAATGGACATGCTGTTAGCTGTGCCCATCATGGCGCAGGAACCAGCAACCGGGGATAGGCAATCCTCCATTTCGTCAAATTCTTCCTGCGTTAGGAGACCGCGTTTTAACCTGCCTGCCGCTTCCTTCAATTCATAAGTAGCCCATTCTTGCCCTCCGTAGCGACCCGGTAACATAGGGCCACCCGTAACGATAATGGACGGTAGGTCTAACCGGGCAGCAGCCATGAGCAAGGCCGGGACAATCTTATCACACCCACCCACCAAAACCAAACCATCAAATCGCTGGGCTTCTACCATGACTTCAATGGAATCGGCGATTACTTCCCGGCTAGGTAACACGTAACACATGCCTTTATGGGCCTGGGCAAATCCATCACAAATAGCGATAGTGCCAAACTCAAAAGGGATACCGCCGGCCGCATAAATACCGTCTCTAACTTGTTTCACCAGTTCATTAAGATGAAAATGCCCAGGATGCATCTCGCTGTAAGTATTGACAATGCCAATGAAAGGCTTCTTCATTTCTTCGGCCAGCAGGCCTATGTTTTTTAAATGTGCCCGGGGTCCCCCGCGATCTATACCTTCTACTACTTCCCAACTGCGGTATCTGCGGTCCTTAGTAAACATCTGATTTCTTCCACCTACTTTCTTAGCCCAATAAGCCTAGGGCTTCTAGTTCGGCCCTTAGCTTTCGACTCTCTTCCGAGGTAAGGGGGCGTAGGGGGGGATGGGGTATCCCGCCATTTATTCCCCTGAATTTCAACGCTTCTTTATAAGGGGCAATAGGAGGATAGCTTCTAAAAATTGCCCGTAACTTAATGACTATATCCTGGGCTTTTAAGGCCCTTTCCATATCTTTGGCCTTAAGGCTTTCATAAATCTCCACCACCGGCTCCGGGAACACCGTAGCCGTGGCAGCTACTGCGCCGCTACCGCCCATAAGGAGGGAGGCGTAAATCTGGGCATCATTGCCCATGAGAATACAGAAATCCTCGGGCATCTGTTGTTTAAAGTTAATGAAGTTCATAAAATCCATGCTGCTATCTTTAATACCCACAATATGGGGATATTCGGATTGTAGCCTGGCTAAAACCTGGGGTGATACGGAGTTTTTCACGTTACCAGGTATATTATAGACATAAAGGGGAAAGTCAGGGACTCGCCTGGCCACTGTACTGTAATATTGCAGAATGGTGGCGTCATCCACCGTATAATAATACGGCGGAATCAGCGCCGCCCCGTCGGCCCCGACATCTCGCGCATGGAGGGTAAGCTCAAGGGCCTCATTTAGGTCCAAAGAACCGGTATGGACAATAACCGGTACCCGGCCGGCCGCCTCCTTTACGGTTATTTCCGCTACTTTCTTCCTCTCTTCCAAGGATAAGAGAACTCCTTCTCCCGTAGAACCGCAGGGAAATATACCGTGAATCCCCTTTTCGATTAAAAAATTGGTCAGCCTCCCTATCTCCTGTAGATTCAGCCTCCCTTCTTCCGTCAAGGGTGTAACCGTTGCGGCAATAATACCTTCCACCTTTTTGTAGCTCAAGGATATATCCCCCCTAAAAATTTTTAAGATCGAGGTTCGGCTACATGGAGGAACAGGAGGTTCCCCTTAACTTAGTCCTAAGCAATTTGACTACTGGAGGCATTAATATAATAGCAGCAGCCAGTATAAATAAGCTGCGCGATATCGAGCTGGCGAAAAACACATTGAACTTTCCTCCCGAAAGCATCAAGGACTGCCGTAAGGAATCTTCCAGCATAGGGCCGATGACCAGAGCCAATACCAGGGGAGCCACAGAGAAACGCCACTTCCGCAAGATATAACCCGCAATGCCGGCGATAAACATAATCCAGATATCGGTAACCGAGTTGTTGACCGCAAACGCGCCTACCACACATAAGAGTAGAATAATGGGCATTAACAGGTTCTTAGGCGTACGCAAAACATTAACAAATAAGCCCACCATGGGAAGGTTTAACACGAGCAGCATGAAATTACCTATATACATGCTAGCGATTACACCCCAGAAGATTTCAGGGTGTTCCTTTATCAATAGCGGTCCCGGAGTAACCCCGTGGATCATCATTGCCGAGAGCAAAAGAGCGGTAGGCGGGGCGAAGGGGATGCCTAAAGATAATAGAGGCACAAAGGCTCCTACAGCCGCCGCATTGTTGGCTGCTTCCGGGCCCGCCACACCTTCCGGGGCACCGTGGCCGAACTCTTTCTGGTACTTGCTTATCTTGCGCTCTAAAGTATAGGACAAGAAGGTAGAGATAACGGCTGCCGGACCAGGTATCAAACCGGTAAAGAAACCCAAAAAAGAGGCTCTAAAGATAGGTCCCAGGGAACGCCTGAACTCCACCCGGTTGGGCAATAATTCCCTTAGCTTAACCTTGATAATCTCCTTCTTCTCTATCAATTTCTCTTCGGCCACCTGTAATACTTCGGCAATGCCAAATAAGCCCATGGCCATGGGAACAAAATCTATACCCTTCTGCAGTTCCACAAAGCCAAAGGTAAGACGCGGCCGGCCGGTAATGATATCGAGGCCAATGGTACTTAGAAGCAAGCCTACGCCTACCATGAGAAGGGATTTTAATAATCCCTGACCGCTCAACTGGGACAAAACTAGCAAACCAAAAACGGCGATAGCAAAATATTCCGGGGGGCCGAATTTAAGGGCTACTTCCGCCAACTTGGGAGCGAGAAAGGTTAAAATTATCAACCCAATGGTCCCAGCCACAAAGGAACCAATGGCTGCCAGGAAAAGTGCTGCGCCGGCCCTCCCTTTGCGAGCCATTTTATAACCATCGATGGCTGTTACCACGGAACTAGCCTCGCCTGGTATATTTACTAGAATAGACGTGGTAGAACCGCCGTACATGGAGCCATAATAAATACCAGCAAACATTATCAGAGCAGTTGCCGGAGGTAAGCCGTAAGTGACACCTAGCAGAAGGGCCATAGAGCCGATAGGACCAATGCCTGGCAATACGCCGACTAAAGTGCCCAAAAAAGCTCCGATGAATGCGAACAAAAGATTCACAGGTGTCAGCGCCACTGCAAAACCATGCAACAATCCTTCCATAGAACAAGCTGCCCCCTATCCTAAAATACCTTTAGGGAAGTAAATTCCTAGCCAGTTGGAAAAAATGATATTAGCCAGAATAGTTGTCACTACGGCTACCGCTAGGGATATCCACCAATTCCGGTAGGACATGATTCTTAGACTGGCATATAAAAGGAAAATACTGGATAGAATGAAACCTAAATAGGTTAAAGCCCAGGGGTAAAGTAATAGTGTTAGGACAAGCATAAAAGGCCTTTGGTAACCCGAGCTTTCCCCCTCCTCTTCTTCCTCCCATAGGTCCTTCACCTGGTCGCTGGAAGGAATGCTACGAGAGGCCATTAGCCACTCTGTTCCGATGAGCACTAGACAAAGGGCGAGCACCGTTAAGGCTACCAATACCGGCATGAAACCCATACCCGGCGCAGCTACCGAGCCAAAGGGCAATTTCAAGGCTTCATATAAATAGATGGAGGTCGCTATTCCTATTGTCAAAGCCCCGGCTACGGTTTTAGATATCCCAGCCATCGTCTTTTAGCCTCCTAAAACTTCCGGATTGACTATGGCCACAGGAGCTTCACCTTTAAGCACCCTGACCAAATTTTGAGCAGCGATAATTCCCATTCTATCAATTGCTTCTACGGTATGGGCACCGCTGTGGGGCGCTAGGACCACCTGGGGAAGCCCCAATATAGGAGAGGAAGGATCTGGAGGCTCTTGAGTAAAAACATCTAGACCGGCGCCGGCTAGTTTTCCTTCCTTTAAAGCAGTATAAAGAGCAACCTCATCTATAATGTCCCCTCGGGCGGTGTTCACTAAGATGGCTCCGGGTTTTATAAGGGCCAATTCTTCCGCACCGATTAAGCCTTTAGTCTTGGGGGTGGCCGGTAGGTGAAGGGAGATAAAATCTGACCGGCTTAAGAGTTCTTTTAAAGTTACCAATTCAATTCCTTCTTTTTGTATAAAATCTACATCAGGGTAAACGTCATAAGCTAAGATCCGCATGTCGAAACCCTTGGCCCGGCGGGCTACTGCCTTTCCGATTTTCCCTAATCCAATGATCCCCAAAGTCTTCTTCCAAAGCTCAAAACCCACAACAGGTTCCCAAAGGCTTTGGCGAACCTGTCGGTCAGCCATGGTTATTCGTCTGGCCGCGCCCAACATCAGACAAAAGGCCATATCGGCTACACTTTCACTATTGGCTCCCGGTGTGTTGCAAACCGCAATTTTGCGCCGAGTAGCTGCTGCCACATCGATTTTATCTACCCCGACGCCAAATTTAGAGATTACCTTCAACCGTGGAGCTGCAGCTATAACTTTTTCGGTGATTTCATCTTCACCGCAGATAATTCCATCCACGTTGCCTACCAGGGATAATATTTCCTTTTCTTTTAGCTTTTTCCCCGGCCAAGGGTTAGGTACTATATGGCAATCAGCTTGTTCTAATATCCGGAAAGGTTCGCGAGAATAACGTCCAAACACACGAGCAGTAATTAAAATGTTGAACATAAGTCTCATCCCTTTGGCTGCTATAGTACTAAAAGGGAAGCGGAGAGCTTACGCATCCCCACTTTTGACTCTGGCCTGCTTAGCTTCAGCTCGCTTCGGAAACCCTCGCGGGCCAAACTATCACTCAGCCCTCAAGCTCCGGCGGACTTCCCGACAAATTCGACATCCTGTCTCAGTTACCGTCCTTGGCCACCCCTGGCCTCGTGTCCGCCTCCGCTTTCGGCTTCGTTAAGTTTGGCTACCGCTCGGGTTTAGTCGCTCGCTTGAAGTCTAAGCAGGCCACCCCAGCGAAAGTGGGGGATAACTCAGTGCGGAGAGGTCTCCGCCTTTCCAAAATGTCTAGGTATAAAATTACTTATTTAGCCTCAATCTGCGGCATAGATTCGATCAATTTTTTCATAATAGGAGCCTGCTTGTTAAAGTAGTCCACTACTTCTTTGCCACTCATTACTTCCATCATTATGTTATTATCTTCCATGGTTTTCTTGAAGTCGGGGTCATTGGCTACTTTTTGCAAAACTTCAGTTAATACCTTCCGCACCTCATCCGGTAATCCCTTAGGCGCAAATACGAACTTCTTTACGCCCATATCAATATCGAAGCCCAATTCCTTCATGGTAGGAACGTCCGGTAAGGCAGAGAATCTCTGGGTAGAAGATATGGCTAAAGGCCGCAGCTTGCCCGCCTTTATATGAGGTATAGCCTCGCCAGGGTGGGAGGCGGCAGCATCAACGTGTTCCCCTAAAATGGCGGTCAAAGCCGGGGCTCCGCCTTTAAAGGGTACGGGTTGGGATTTAACACCTGCCAACTGGAATAAATAATCTAAGCATAGTTGAGGTATGCCCCCCATGCCCGAATTGCTGTAACGGATGACTTTATTCTTTTCTTTAGCATCCTTAATCAGGTCTTGGAGGGTCTTGTAAGGCGAATTAGCGTTTACCGTAAGCAGAATGGGTTCATTGGTTAATCCGAGCAAAAATTCAAAGTCATCCTGCTTATATCCTAAGTCTTTCTGTACGAAGGGCTGAGTAACAAATAACCCGCTAGCCCCTAGGGCTATAGTATAGCCATCGGGCTTGGTCTTGGCCAATTCAGTAGTGGCTACCATCCCATTAGCGCCCTCGCGATTTACCACAACCATAGGCTTACCTAAGTATTTGTTGGAAGCTATCTGAGCTATGGTCCGAGATATGAGATCACTAGACCCTCCGGGAGGCCAGGGGCAAATGAGGGTAACCTCTTTTTCCGGATATTTGGGTGTCGAAGCAGTTTGATTGCCGTTTTGTTGCTTAGAACCACAGGCGGCCATAATAAATCCTAATATTACCAGAAGACTTGCCAAACTCCACAACCTTTTATTAAAACCTTTCATCCTCTCTCCTCCTCGCTCAATTCTTAAGATTTAATTTATACCTCGCATTATACCCCGTAAAACTTTGCTCTCCTAAATTTTCCGGCTATCACCTCCCTAAGGAGTTCTAGAGTTGTTGCAACTGGGAATACCTTCAGTAGTAACAAACGGTAACATCTCGCTGCCATGGTGTAAGACTATAATCCTATCGCTTTTATTAACCAACTTTAAAGCCATAGTTAAAGCTTCTTGAGGGCTGTCCGCGCTATAAAATCCCAGTGTACGGGCCTCAAGGGAAGATATCCCCTTACTCACCAAAATTACTTTAACCCTCTCCAGAATATTGCCTACGCGGGCTAAATAAGAGGCTGTATTTAAGTCGGTTATTTCTTTACGAGCCACTAATTTCTCTACCTCCCTTAAAGGCCTAAACCCGTATTTAAGAATCAGGTCTCCATGACTTCTAGATACGCCTTCGGGGCATTCAGCCAACAGAATTACAACTCCACCTGGGTTAACTACCATATCGGCCGCTTGCAGAGCTTTGGTGGCTTGCCATAGCTCTAATTCGGCCGGAAAGGCTTCGGTTATTACTATGTCTGCTTTCCCTTTAATAGGGACTCCATAAATATTTTGGGCTAGCCTACATCCCTCCCTGTGGGCCCTGATAGGATCACCGGCAAAGACTCCGACCATACGGCCTGTTTTATCCTGGACAACATTAACGATAAACTTTAAACCGGCTCTGAGGGCTACTTCTTCTATTTCCTTCCTTACTGGATTATCCGGTTTACCTAGGATTTCACTGGCCGCATAATAGGCGCTGAGCCAATGGGTTTGACCGGTAGTAAGGGGGCCACAAACGCCGGGCTGAATAATCTTACCGCCGCCACTGTAACCGGCCACCCTATGCGGTACAATATGGCCTATCCCGATTATGAAATCAGCTTCCTTTAACCGTCGGTTAATCCAGATCTCAATACCTGAATCGGTCTTGCCAATGTTTATCAATGAATCTGGATCTTGCCAATTATGATTATGAACTAAATAGTTCTGATATACTTCTGGGCCAAGCTTTTGCTTGAGTTCGGCTTCATTAAGGGGGCGGTGAGTGCCCAGAGCTACGAGAATTTCAATATCCTCGCTACGCACCCCCGCCTTCTTGATCCTTTCTAATACGTGAGGCAAAATACGACTTACCGGCGTAGTCCTGGTGTTGTCGTCTACAATGATTAATACCCGCTGGCCGGGCGACAACATTTCGCTAAGGGCCGGAGTGCCTATGGGATTATCTAGCCCTTGGGTAATAAGATTATCCTCATCTTCTATGCATAACTCACCGGCGTCACGAGGATAAAACTCTTCTACTGCAATTTGCTTATTAATTCGGAGGGTAGGGAAAAATGGATTCCTAAAATGAATGATAGCCATTTCTTAGAGTTAAAACCTCTTTTCTTAGTAATGTACCAAATATGGAACATTGTTTCTTATACAAAATATATTCGACATAAATTAAACAATTCCTTCTTCCCTATCTCGACATAACCGTGAATTATTTAGAAAACTTAATTCCGGGCAGAAAAAGTAAACAAATAGATACTAGTGGGACCAGCCAGCCTATAAAATAGTAAGGAGCAGCCATTATCGGATTGATCCCTAAAGCAGCTTGAATCATAAAATACAAATTAGTCCAGGGAAAGAAAGGGGCCGGAACCAAGGTCTGCTCTAGCATTAAACGGGAAAGATGAGAGGCATCCACGCGGGCCTGCCTGAACTTTTCGCGAAAATACCCGCCAGAGATAACTATGCTGGGGATCACGGCACAGGTAATAACTCCTAGTAAAAAAGCCACGCCCATGGTCCTTAACATTAAATCTTTATAAGAGTTTTTTCGCCCAATCAACAATCTTCCTAATCCCCCCTCCACCACCCCTAGTTCCTTTAAGAGCATGCCCCAAGTGCCAGCCAAAAGCACCAAGACGCTTACGCCTGTATAATTGTTAATATTCGCTCGGGCAGCCAAGGAATCCAAAAAATCCACTCCGGTCAAGGGAGAACTGCCGGAAATCCCAGCTAGAATTTTGCTAATAGTAAACTGGGGTTGGGTAAGGAACCCTAATAAAACACTAACCATGATATTCAAAAAAAGTATGAATAATAAGGGCGCCCTAGTTATGCTTAACACCAGTACTAAGCCAACAGGTAATAATAAAAGCGGGTGAACATTATATTCCATAATAATCTCTTGCTTCTTCTGTATTATAGCAGTGGCTATATCACCTTGAGGTAGGAACAAATTCAGGACGCTGTACATAAAAACGGCTATTAAAATCGAAACGCCTGCTGTACGGCTGGTATTAATTAGGTAATCCCTTAAATTGCACTGAGCCATGGACACAGCTAAAACAACCATCTCCGATAGGGGCGATAAAAGATTGCCGGCTAGGGCTCCAGAGAGAATAGCCCCTCCGGCCAGGGCTGGAGACACGTTAAGCGTGGCCCCGATACCCAGAAGGATAATTCCGGCTGTCCCCAAGGTCGCTACAATCGACCCCAAAACTACACAGGTTGCCAGGGAAATAATAAAGGCTTCGGTGAGATAAAATTGAGGCGAAATATAAGTTATACCATAATACATGAGAGTGGGTAGTACCCCCGAGGTTATCCAAATACTGATCGACAAACCAACAACTAGGAGTATAAGGAAAGGATTAAAGGTTTCACTGGCGCAGTGGGCCAGCCGTTTTTCTATATCTTGCCATTTATAACCCAACCGGGTACCAAATATAATGGTGAAAATAATATTGAGCAAAAAGGCTGGTAGCAGGTTTATATGGTAGTACACAAATACTATAATCAGCAAATAGCAGACTAATAATAATAAACTTACCTGGCTACCTGTGGGTAACTTTATGTTTTCTCTGTCCATTCTAGGGTTCACATCCCTAAAACCCCGGGTTAAAGCCCAATTTTCTGGAGATACTCAAAGCGGCCTCTTTCACTACAGGTCCTAGTTCTTTAGCTTTGTCCAAAGTAAAGCGAAAATCCGGTCCCGCGATACTTACAGCAGCTATAACCTGTCCGTTGGCCTGGAAAATAGGTGCCGCTACACATATAACGCCCAAGCGGTTTTCTTGGTAATCAAGGGCAAATCCCTGTCGACGAATCTGGGCTAGATGTTCTTTTAGCTTCTCCGCGTCGGTAATGGTATGAGGCGTAATGGGAACTAAGTTTACTTTTTGCAAATATGAGTTTAGTCGTTCAGCGTCCATAAAAGCTAACATTGATTTACCCACGGCTGTAGAATATAAAGGTACCCGCTTACCAACCCTAGATAGCAAGCCTATAGTTTCGGGGGTATCTATCTTCTCTACATAAACACCCTCGTTTCCTTCCAGCCATACCAGGTGGACAGTTTCCCGGCTCCTGTTAGCTAGTTCCACCAGTTCGGGGCGGGCTAGCTGGCGCAATTCCAGAGAATCTAAGACCTGACTGGAGAGCAACAACAACTTAAAACCTAGGCGATAACGCCGGGTAACTTCATCCTTGAGAACATACTGCCTGTTTACCAGGGCCATAAGGATGCGGTGGACGGTGCTCTTGCTCAAACCTAAAGTACGGCTAATCTCCGTAACCCCCAGCCCCTCTTTAGCTGAAGCCAATACTTCGAGAACCTCTAACGTCTTTATAGGTGTGGAATCGTTGGCCTTCGTCACCCTTCGTTCCCCTCTGTTTTAAATATAGAACGATATTCCATATACGAATAATTCGTCACCCCTTAAAAAATTCCTGCCGGAGCTTTAAAATATAAATTTCCAGGGAATTCAACGTTAAATTCAACGTTTTTCGATCCCACTATTCTACAATAACACCGCTACCCGCTCGCGGGCGGCTACGGTCCAGTTCAACACGGTATTTATATCTATCGGCCCGGTAGGCATTGATAGAGACCTCCACGGGCTTATCGCCAGAATAAGCTATGCGTTCCATTATGAGAAGGGGAGACCCTACTTTTACTTGCAGATAAAAAGCCTCTTTCTTCCCTGCCCTTCCTGCGGAAATGGTCTGTTCAGCCCTCTCCAACACCAGCCCTAGCTTAGACTCAACCAGTTCATACAGGCCGTAATGTTCTAGGTCAAACTCAGCCAGGCGAGAGCCGTACTCGTAAGGCCAGTAACTGCGCAAGTAAGTAACCGGCTGGCCGTTCATTTTCTGGATTTTTTCAATGAGATAAAGGGGCCGGTCTTCAAATACCCGCAACTGTGGCGCTCGGCGCAATTCTTGCGGAGTTATTTTCACTGGGCCGGTATATAGGATTTCGGCGCTGGGTACATAACCGCGCGCCCGCATCTCTTCAAAAAATCCAGTGAGCTTTCCCAAGGTTTCCTCTACCACTGCTTTTTTAACAAAAGTACCCTTGCCCGGCCGTCTTTCCAGCAAACCTTCTGCCACCAAAGTAGAGACCGCCCGCCGTACCGTAATACTGCTGACACCGTACATCTCCATCAACTGTTTGTCTGTAGGGAATAAATCTCCTACTTTATATTTCCCCTCTTTAATAGCACGGCGCAGGTCATTAGTGATTTGATAATGTAGTGGAACAGGTTTAGAACGGTCGATATTTATTTTCATCACGATCGGACACCTCAATTTTGCTTAATTATATAAAGTTATACACATGTGCATTATACTGCCTTTTGATGCATCCGTGCAAGCATCAAAAATAAAATAGCCCGCTCTGGCCGCTATATAAGTTAGGCCAGGGGGCTATAAAACCGCCTTTTAAGCTTTAAATTTTTATGAGCTCACCTCTTGCCAGACATCCTCCAACCCCAATTGGGCCAACTTCTCCCTTGTGGGCCGCCCCTGACGGTCCCAGCCCATGAGGTCATAGTACTCATCTAACATGGGCTCCAGTTCCACCATCTGACCCCGGCTAGGACCTGAAGGCATGGGCTCTTCTAGCATCCTGGGGGGTAGCCTATCATCTTTGCGGTCGAAGCCTTCCCGCAGGTTAAAGAGCCGTTCCAGATTAACTATCCTCTCCGCTTTTAACATGGCTGCTGCCTCATCCAAGGCCAGACCTGTAACCGCCCGGTAAAGCTCCAGTTGTTCCTTTAATCCCAAGGCGAAGCGCATGGAAGAGCAGAGGGCAAGGGAATCCACTACTGCCATGAGCAACTGCATCTCTCGCACCAGGCCAGCCTTACCTCTATATTCCAGGCGCTGGCTCCCGTCCCCAGCAGCCTCAGCGCCCATAGTAGGAGCTATCATGTGGTGGGCTCCCCGGGGAGAGATAGCATAAGTCAGGCCCATACCCTTTATCCCGCGTGGGTCATAGGTAGGCAACTCCTGCCCTTTGACCTGCATGGCTAACTCGGGCACGCCCAGCTTTTCGGCCGCTATCCTGGAGCCTTCGGCTAAAAGATCCCCCAGGCCCTCCCGCTGGGCA
>Ga0080004_1186208_pt1 | contig 25193 bp, 19 predicted proteins | sample WasSprMetagenome_FD_69207 | JGI IMG/M metagenome (GOLD analysis project Ga0080004, IMG submission 69207) | Sulfidic aquatic microbial communities from Washburn Spring, Yellowstone National Park, USA - WS (SPADES assembly) (version 2) | ecosystem: Environmental > Aquatic > Thermal springs > Hot...
TAAAAGACTGGAGGCCCAAGTCGAAAGGTTTCGATGTTGAGGTTGAATTGAATCATCTAGTTGAACGGAAAGGATATCAAATCGTGGAGATTCCGATTCATTATAGGCAGAGGCTTGGCGATAAAAAGCTTAAGCCAAAACACGGGTTCACAATCTTGAAAAGGATACTTCTTGAAAGCATCTAACATGCATAGAAATGTTCTCTTTTCACCTTTCCAGATGGTGAATTGTTTATGGAGTGTAGCTTAACTAAGCGTAGGGTTGTTCTAGCCTCAGGCTTTTTCGATCCGCCCCACAGAGGGCATATCTCCTACCTTAGAGAGGCGAAAAAGCTTGGAAGCTGGCTTGTGGTAAGCGTCCACAGGGACGAGTGCTGTGTGAAGAAAAAGGGGTACTGCTTTATGCCGCTTGAAGACAGAATTGCATTGGTGGAAGCGATAAAATACGTTGACGAAGTTATCGTCTGCGAGCCGCCATGCGACTTAACAACGTGCAATGCTCTGCAAAAGGTTAAGCCTCAAATATTTGCGAAAGGAGGCGACAGGACGCCTGAAAATATGCCGCTTTCAGAGGTTAAGCTTTGCGAAAACCTTAGAATAGAGATTGTTTATGGTGTTGGCGGCGGGAAAGTGCAGTCAAGTTCATGGCTTGTTGAAAAATGTAAGGCTCCAACAAAGCCGAAAAAGTAAATGCATAAAGCTTATTTCGAACAGAGTTTCATTTTCTTATGAATTTTACTCTTTTTATGCCTTTTAGGTATATGTCGCTTGTTATAATCTCGGCGTTGTAGGCTTTTGCTGTAGCCAGGATTATCGAATCTGCCATTCCCGGGTTTGTGGTTAGGCTTATGTCTACTGCTTCTGTGGCCAAGGAGCTATTCAATTCGATGCGCACGAGATGAAGGATGTTACGGTTAGCTATCCTTAAAGGGGAAAATTATTCTCATACTTTTTGTTTAAATGTCGGCGGCGTGCAGAAAATTGAGACGACGACATTTGAGATGGTTTGCGTTTTTGAAGTGAAGATGGCTGGTTGTTGATATGAAAGGTTTTTCTAGGGTTGTTGTTACTGGTGGTGTTGGGTTTATTGGTTCGCGGTTGGTTAGGGAACTTTTGGGTAGGGGTTGTTATGTTGTTGTTTTGGATAATTTTTGTTCGGGTAGTTGGGAGAATTTGCGTGGATTGCGGGGCCGGAGTGGTTTTGAGGTTGTTGAGGGGGATGTTCGCGATAGGCGTGTTGTGGGGAAAGTTATGAAGGGTGCTGATGGGGTTGTGCATTTAGCGGCTTTGATTGATGTTGAGGCTTCTGTTAGGGATCCTTTTCAGACGCATGATGTTAATGTTAATGGCACTTTGAATGTTTTGCATGCTGCGGTTAAGTCTGGTGTTAGGCGGTTTGTTTTTGCCTCTTCAACAGCGGTTTACGGAGATGCTAATCCCTTGCCCCTCAGGGAGGATTACCAGCCCCGTCCAATCTCGCCCTATGCAGCTTCAAAGGCGGCGGCTGAAGGCTACTGCTTAGCTTTTAACAATTGTTATGGGCTTGAAACCGTGATTTTGAGATATTTTAATGTTTATGGTCCTGGGCAGAGGAACAGCGCCTATAGTGGCGTAATAACAAGGTTTTTGGAGAAGGCGTTTAAGGGTGAGCCTTTAATTGTTTATGGTGATGGCTGTCAGACACGAGATTTTATTTACGTGGATGATGTGGTTGAGGCTACAGTTTTAGCCTTAGAAGACGATGGCGTAGAAGGAGAAATTTTTAACGTTTGCACTGGAAAGCCCACGTCTGTAAATGAGCTTGTCGAAGTTGTAAGGGCTATTATAGGGAAAGATTTGAAGGTGGTTTATGACAAGCCTAGAAAAGGCGATATAAGAAACAATTATGGAGATCCATCAAAGGCTGAGAAAATTCTTGGATTTAAAGCCAAAACAAGTTCAAAAGAAGGCGTAGAGAAAATGGCAAGTGGCTTTTGCGGAAAGATGGCTTGCTCTTGATTTTTTATTTTCTGTTGTCCTTGTAATTGTGTATTTTATTTTAGAGCTTAAGTGTGCTTTGCGTTAAGGTAAGGTGGTGAGTTATGGAGAATATAAAGAATGGTCGGGTAAAGATCGCCGTAATCGGTCTGGGTAAGATGGGCTTGCTACATGCTAGCTTATTGAATGTATTGCCTAGCGTGAAGTTAGCTGTTTTGTGTGACAAAAGCGGTTTGATTCGTAAGATTTGTAGGCGATTGTTTCGTGGCGTCTTTATCGCCGATGATGTGGAGGAGCTTGCTGGTCTAGATTTGGACGCCGTTTACATAACCACGCCTATTCCTTCCCATTTTTCTGTTGTCAAAACTATTTATTCAAAGGGTATTGCCCGTAATTTGTTTGTTGAAAAAACTTTAGCTTCAAGTTATGATGCGGCTAGGGAAATTTGTTTGTTAGCTCAGTGTTCACATGGTGTAAATATGGTTGGGTACATGAAAAGGTTTGCCGTCACTTTTAATAAGGCTAGAGAGCTTTTGAGTGAAGGAGTTATTGGAGAAATGGTTTCTTTTGAGGCTTATGCATATTCTTCGGATTTCGCGAATGTGGAAGAATGTTCAGTATCCGTGTCTCGGGGCGGAGTTTTGGGTGATTTGGGTTCGCATGTTTTGGATTTAGCTTTATGGTACTTTGGAGATTTAAAAGTTGATTCAGCTAAGTTAGTTTCACTTAATAGTTTTGGCACTGAAGATGTTGCTTCTTTCAAGGTCAGTGCTTCTAGCGGTTTGCAGGGGCAATTTGATATATCTTGGTGTAAGAAAGGGTTCCGAATGCCCGAGTTAGGCTTAGTTATTTATGGGGGAAAAGGGAAAATTACTGTTAATGACGACGAGTTAAGGCTTGAGCTTATTAATGGTGAGTCCCGCAGATGGTATAGGCATGACTTGAATGACAGTGTGGGTTTTCTGCTTGGAGCGTCTGAGTATTTTCGTGAAGATAAGCATTTCATTGAATCAGTATTAAATGGCAGTAATGCTGAACCGAGTTTCGCTACAGCTTCTAAAGTGGACTTTTTGATCGATCAAGTAAAAGAAAAGTGTGATAAGAATGAGTGATAAATTGACTTTGCTTGTTGGCGACAACCCGTTTCATGGTATAAGTCATCTATCTCAAGGGCGCAGTCGGGAAAGAACTGAAGCTGTAACTAATGCGGATTATGCGGCTGGTTTAGTTTTGACTGCGATGGAAAACGGTGCCGATGGTTTTATGTTTTCTGTAAGCGAAACAACAGTCTCAATACTTAAGCGTGTTCGTGAGAAAAAAGCTGACGTTAATCTAAGCCTTTATGCGATTGTACCTTATGCATATAGCTATGTCAGGTTGGCAACGCAGACAGGAGGTATACTAGGGTTAGCGAAAAAAGTTGCAAAGGAGATAATCGCATCATTTAATGTAAAAGCTATGGCAACAGGCTTGAAAGCAGCGACAACTATGGATCTCTCGGCTGTTTTGGAAACATATTTAACATATGAAATTTCGCGAATAAGGGCTTCCGCTGGAAAAAAAGCAAAAATAGAGTCTGTTCTGCTTCATGAAATTATAACCGATATGGCGCTTGCACTTGATCTTGACTGGCTTTTTAAGTCGCACATCAACTTCATGCTGAAAAAAGGAATAAAACCTGGATTTGAAACTAGGAATTTTGCTTATTTAGTAAATAGGTTTAGAGATTGGGGTATAACCTTTGACGATGTGGTTGTTGCGACACCTTTTAATGCTGTGGGTTTTCAGATGAATCCTTCCAAAGAAGAGTGTGAGAAAGCATTAGTTGGTGTTGGGGCGTCTAGTGTCATAGCGATGAGCATATTGGCAGCTGGATATCTTAAACCTTCTGCAGCAATGGAATATTTAAAGAGACTACCAAATCTGAAAGGTGTTGTTGTAGGAGTATCAAAAGAACACCACGCACGCGAAACATTCAAGCTTCTCAAAGAACGTCTCGTTTGAGACTATTTGAAAATCACTGGATATCGTGTCCGAAGTAAAGAATGAAAAGAGCCAAGAGGCCTTCGCATTTAGGGCATTGAAGTTATATAAACTGCGCGCGGATGTAAAAAAATGCTTTTTAAACATGACCATAAGAGACAGTGCAATGGTGTGAGAAGCGATTTCAATGCGCGGTACAGAGAAGATGTTCATGTTGCTTTCTCGTAGATACGTCAGTGGAGATCATCGCTATACTTTGGATACACGTCATAATATAAGGGCATATAATATACCACAAGACTACTACGAAGCTAAGGAAGTTGACAGGAAACTATCATATTTCCTTGTCAAGAGCGATTCAATAGTATGCGATGTTGGGGGGCTTCTGGAGTTGATGCTTTCCCGTTAGCAATGCTCGGATCCTTTTGCATTGTTTTAGATATAAATAGAAGTGCTGTTAGAATAGGGAAAACTTTTTCTAAAAAGGTCGGTCTAAAATCAAAAATAGATTTTATTATAGGCAGCGCGACAGCTTTACCATTTAGAGATGTTTCAATCGATTTGGTTACTTGTTTTTCAGTTTTAGATCATCTACTCACCAAGGGCGACGTTCGCATGAGTGTACATGAGTTCTCAAGAGTGATCAAGGATTTCGGCTACGTTGCCATCACGGTTCCAAACAAACTTTTCCTAATTGGAACCATAAGCATGAGATTGAAACGTCTTCTGGAAACCGATGCTCTATTTGAAGAGAGATTCACTCCAAGAGAAATGCGAGAGATCATGGTTCAATCAGGCCTTACGCCCATAGGTTTTGATTCTAAATATCCTACAAAGATCGGTGTTACTTTCATGAAGTACAATTTGCCAAAAATTGTTAGCAAATTTCCCAAACGTCTAATCTTAAGCGTTTTTGCAGTAGCAGAGAGCTTATTCCAAAGAATTGAAAGAATAACTTGGCTACGGTTGTTTGGTGCTAGATTTGGGTATTTGTGTCTCAAAAATCCAGAATTATAGAAAAAAGCGTCCATTATAGATACAAGAAATCCTCAAACACTAATCATTCAACGTGGCGTGCATTCTCTAAAAGTTTATTTCTGAATGAAAAGGCATTGTCAGGTTTTGGAGCGTCTAATGTGATAACGCGTGTTTTTGAAAAGTGCTGTTATGGGATCACGCAAAGAGCATCATCATACGAAACTTGAATTCTCGATGGAAGCTTGAAGTAATTTTTGTGAAAGGCAAATGGGAGGGTTAGTTTATGAATATGCTTTCCTTTATATCTTTATGGACAACGCTCATTATTCCACCAGTTGTCTATTACCTTTGGATGATTAAAAAGGGAAAAGAGCCTTGGAGAATTTCATCAAACTCTAACTATCTGCCGAGCGTATCGCTAATTGTTCCAACGTACAATGAAGCTACAGTTATAGGTAAAAAACTTGAAAACATTCAAAAACTTGACTATCCCGCAGATAAGCTTGAAATCATCATTGTTGACAGCGGCTCGAGTGACAAAACATTAGATATTTGTGAGGGGTTCTTAGAAAAGAACAAAGTCCCATTTCAGATAAAGTTAATCTCTGAGCATGAGAGGCTGGGGAAATCTCATGCGCTCAATACTGCTTTGAAATATGCAGTCGGCGAGATTATCGCTACATCAGACGCTGATGCCTTTTGGGAACCAGATGCATTACGAAAGGCGGTTTCATATTTTGCAGATCCAAAAGTTGGTGCCGTAACGGGGAGAGAAAGGCTGATTAACATTCAGAGAGGCGTTCATACGATGGCTGAAGGGATCTATAGAAAATTCTATTACACAATGCGGCTTGGAGAAAGCAAGATTCACTCAACATTAGTTTTTCAAGGGGAATTAGCTCTTTACAGGAAAAGTGCTTTCAATAGGTTTGAAGATACAGCGGGATACGCCGATGATACTGGCACTGTCATAAACATAATGTCTAATGGTTACAGGTGTATTTTTGTCCCTGAGGCAGTTTTTTGCGACACTGCTGCATTTTCTTTAAAAGGAAAACTTACGCTTAAATCTAGAAGGGCTCAGCACCTAATAGCTGGAATTTTGCGTTCAACAAGATTAAAATTTGCCAAGAAACTTCAGGTTTCTTCAATTATAATCATTTTTAATTTATACTTGCATGTAATCTCTCCAATACTTTTAACAGCTACTTTACTAACCACAACGATCATGTATATTGTTTATTTCCAGTCATTTTGGTACTTGGCTTTGTTATTTTTGCCATTTATTTTCGTTAAAAAGCTTAGGTTGTTCTTAGTATCATACTTGACAAGCAACTTAGCTCTAATAATGGGGTTAATAAGGCATATTACTAAAAAAAGAAGCAAAATTTGGCACAAAGTCGAAGAAATGAGAAGCGATATTACATTTATAGAAGGGTCCAGATGAAAATTTTTCATATATGCCCTCGATATTATCCAGAAATAGGCGGAATTGAAGAGCATGTGAGAAATACATGTGAAAAGTTGGCTGGAAAATTTGAAATACATGTCCTTACAACGGATCTTTCGGGTACTTTACCTAACGAAGAGTTGATAAATGGTGTTAAGGTTAGAAGGTTTCCTTCATGGGCGCCGAACGAGGCATATTTCTTCTCATACTCTCTCAAGAAGTATCTTGCAAGTAATTTACAAGTCTCTGGCATTTTGCATGCTCATGGATATGGAGCCTTTCCAGCTCTTTACGCTGCACAAGAGAAAAAAGATAGGAAACTAATTTTCACACCCCACTATCATGGAACTGGTCACACTCTTCTTAGATCTTTGCTGCATATCCCATACAAGTTTCTGGGAAAGAAGATTTTTGAGAAAGCTGACAAGATAGTTTGTGTTTCGAATTATGAGAAAGGTTTGATTATGAATAATTTTAAGGTTGATGAAGAAAAAATTGTTGTTATTCCAAACGGCGTTAATTTGGAGGAATTTAGGGGTTTAAAACGGACAAAGAAAGGTTGTAAAACTATATTGTGTGTTGGTAGACTTGAGAAGTATAAGGGCATTCAATATTTAATTGAAGTTTTGCCACTTTTAGAAAGTGATGTGGTTTTAGAAATTGTAGGCAAAGGCCCTTACAAGGAAAATCTGGTTAAGCTTGCAAAAAAGTTCAACATGACTGAGCGGGTTAAGTTTTTTCAGGAGTTACCGAGAAGCGAGCTTTTGCAGAAATATGTCGATGCTGATGTTTTTGTTCTTTTGTCCAAACATGAAGCTTATGGCTTAAGTGTTGCAGAAGCCTTGTGCGCAGGGACTCCATGCATAGTTGCTAATACTTCAGCTTTAACTGAATGGGTTGATGGCGGGAATTGTTTTGGCATAGATTATCCGATAGATCTTGATGTGCTGGCTGACTTGATAATGAAGGTTATGGGGAAAAGAGTTTGTAAAACGGCGGTACTTGATTGGAATGAAGTGGCTGATAGGTTAGCTAAGCTGTATGCAGATGTGTGCGTTTCTTAAAGAAGGTTAAAGAATGAATGTCTTGTTTTTAAGCGAGTTGTTTTATCCCCATGGCGGCGGTGCTGAGTATGCCACTTTTTTGTATGCTAAACTTCTGAGCCAAGCAGGCTTTGACATAATTGTGGTTACAAATAGGTTTAGTGGAGAACCCGAAGTTTCGAAAGAGGGAAAATTGACAGTTTATCGATTACCTTTACTGGGCAAAATTGGAAGTGGTAAATATGCTATTTTGAAGCGATTTGACATTTTGTTTTCTAGTTTTATGAGGAAAATGATAAAATGGGCGGACGTAATATATGTCCCGAGATTTTGGTTTTCTGCGATTCCTTTAGTTAAGGCTTTTGGAAAGCCTGTTATTACGCATTTGCATGATTATATTCCAATTTGTCCATTAGCTGTTCTTTACAATGCGAAGAAGACTAAGGCTTGCGATGGCAGGAGCGTTATTTGTCCGCCAAAGTGCATTTACGCCTACGAGAAAACTCACAATCGAAACTTTGAAGAAGCCTTTACTTCCGTCATCCTAAATTCGAGCGTGGGACGTCATCTTCCCAAGCTGCTTGAGCTGAGTGATGCGGTTATTTGTGTTTCCAAATCGCAAAAAAGCATTATTGTAGGTAAAAAACCGTCCCTACATAAGAAGCTTCATGTTATATATAATCCCCTCCCTAAACTTTCTATTGCTGAAATTAAAGGAGACGATTTTGGTTATTTCGGCGGACCAGACATTCTGAAGGGATTTAGAGTGCTTTACCAAGCTTTGTCGGGTCTGAACCGCACTGGTTCCAGATCAATAAGGGTTCATGCCACAAAGTTTCATGATACAAGTGAAGGAGTTGCCAGAAAATTAAACAGATTGGGAGTTTTGCTTTATGATAAATTGGATAAAAGCGAGCTTGATAAGCTCTATGAGAATATTCGCGCCGTTGTTTTCCCCTCTGTTTGTCCTGAGCCTTGGCCTTACGTGGTGGTTGAGGCGTTGGTTCAAGGTCGTTTTGTCATCGCCTCCAGTATAGGGGGCATACCTGAGCAAGTTGAAAGATGTAAAGGCGTGACGTTGTTTGAAGCTGGAAACTACAACAAATTAGCTAATTCGATGGAATTTGTTGCTGGCCTAGAAAGAGAGAAAATAATTGACTTGTGTCTTCAGAACAGGGAGACCTTCCTTAAAAGATTTGATAACGAGTCCAGCATCAAAAGTTTCATTAAGGTTTGTGAGCATTTGACGTAGAAATCTTTCGAAGTGGTAAGTAGAAATGACTAAAATAAATGTGGCGGTTGTTGGTTGTGGTTATGTTGCGAATGATCATTTAAAAGCATGGCGTAGACTGCGTGAAGCCAATGTTGTCGCAGTTTCAGATTTGAATGAAAATTTGGCCAAAAGTAAAGCGAAAACTTGGAATATTCCCAAATACTATTCTACATTGTCAGATTTATTGGCAAACTGCAAAGTAGATGTGGTTGATATTTGTACACCTCCACAAACACATACAGCTTTAGCGGTTGAAGCCATGAAGGCGGGGGTAAACGTCTTGATTGAGAAGCCTATGACTATGACTGTTAAGGATGCCGGGAAAATTGTTGAGTGTCAGAAAGCTACTGTAGTAAAAGCTGGGGTCATACATAACTGGTTGTTTGACAGTCCGGTTCTCCAAGCTGATTCCATGATAAAAAAGGGGAAACTTGGTGAAATACTTCACGTGGAAATTGAGGCATTGAATACGAAGTATGATTCTATGGTTGCAAATGAACATCATTGGTGCCACATAATGCCTGGTGGTCGTTTCAGCGAGATGCTGGCTCATCCCATCTACCTAGTAAGACATTTTTTGAATGGCGAGGTTGAAGTTGACGATATTCAGATTTCGAAAGTTGGCAATTATCCATGGATGAAATCAGACGAGCTTTGTGCAATTTTTAGGGTTGGAAAAAAGCTGGGAAGACTCTACTGCTCGTTTAATTCCTCTAGAGATGCCGTTTATATAAACCTTTACGGGACAGAAGGCATTATCAAAATGGATTTAATTAACGCTATTTTAATGTTTCTGCCAAAAAGGAGGACCAGCAGATTCAGCAAGGGATTTGATTCTCTAAGGCAAGCTGGGCAAATTGTTAAGTGTACTGCAAAGAATACTGCGAAAATTGTTTCTAGAGGCTGGATGAGTGGACATGATTTATGTATAAAACTTTTCGCCGAAAGCTTAATTAGCAGTTATGATCCGCCAGTTTCTGTTACTGAGGGATTGGCGGTTGTTAAGACCCTTGAAGAAATGTGTAATAGGATTAATGAGCTTGATGGAAATGCTTAGTGCCGAGTGTACATAATATAAATACATAATATACATAATAATAAAGAGAATAAAATGTTATAGAGTTGTTCGGAATATGAGTTTTACAATTCTGCTGATTATTTTCGCTTTTGCAATCTTTGTAGTAGCCACCTTGCTTTTTCGATGGCTAGGCGAAGTTGAACAAAAAACTGGTAAAATGTCAAGACCAAACCTATTATTTTCCATTTTATGTGTCTTTTTGGGCATCTTCTTTATTTTATCCATATACTATGCGATTCTCGGACAAAGAACGATCATATGGTTCTTCGTTTTTGTTTTGATTGGAATATTATCTTTATACATTGCAGGTTTTTCCACACCTAATTTCCGCAGACTTTCCATCATAGTTATACTTGTCTTGGCTGTTGTGCAGTCATCAATGCCAATTCTTCAGAATAGAGGGATAATATTTGGTCCGGACCAATGGAGGGATTTAAAGATAACAACATACATAATCGAAAAAGGGACCTTTAAGGATTACCCATGGCTCGAACCAGGTTTTTATTCGTTTATCCCTTTGTTCAATATCCTCAATGCTGCGGTTTCCGAAATCTTAGGATGCCCAGCAATGGTAACCATCGGAATCCTACCGGTTTTTTTCTGCCTACTTTCTGTTCTTTCCATTTATGCTATCCTGAAAAAACTTACTGGCAATGTTTTGATTTCGCTTATAGCTGTGATGATTTTTCTTTCGACTCCCCGCCTCGCCATTGTTCAAGCAGTTCCTTCAACAGCAAGCATTTCTTTGGGCATTCTTTTATTTTTCTTATTTATTAAAGGAGCTGTAAGTTTTTCGAGAAATTTTATGTCACCAATAGCGTTACTCGCTTTTACTATCGCCGTTATGCACCCCATTGGTGTCTTTATTGTTCTGATCATATCTTCCGGGACTCTATTATTGAACCATGTTTATGCCAAAGAAAGACTTAATCCACGGATAATAACTTTCGTTAAAGGGGTATTCGCATTTTGCCTGTTTATTCCGTTAGCATATTGGAGTTCTGCAAAAGAAGTTTTTGCCGGCGTCTTTAAACCTTTAACCAAATTTCTTCTTTCACTCACAAAATTTGAAAAAGCTCCTTCGATTTACACTCCCCAATATCAAAGCGCAGGTTTTGAGATATTCTCTTTTGCTTGGGCACTCCCAGTAGCTTTTTCTGCGGCTTACATCCTAACAACTTTCGTAACAGGATGGAGAAAGGGATCTCGTTTAAGTCAAATTACGCTTCGCCAAGTTATAGATGTTTGTGGTCTTGCTGGTCTTCTGCTGATTTTAAGTGCTTTTGCAAGCGTTATGGTTGATCCTGGTGCATCCGTAGAACGGTATGTGAATGTGATAGGCTATTCACTTTTGATTTTGACAGCATCTTTCGTTTTCGGTCAATTTTTATTCTCCAAGAAGAAAATCGTAATCTTTTTTGCAGTTCTTTTACTTTCTGCTAATATAGTTATTGGTTCAAGTTCGCCGGACTGGGCACCCTTTGAAAACCCAGCTTTTGGAGCTATAAGGTATACTTTTACGAGCTTCATTGAAGCAAACACTATGGTTAACTTTCTGCCAAACAACATACACCTTTACGAAGACCATGATATTCCGCTCAGTAGTGTTGGAAGCATGAAAAATATAACTTTAATAACCTATAGAAGCTACCAACCAACACGTGCCATAATCCAAATTTTTAAAGATAATTCATTCACACCGTTTGATCCTCGGTATCACGACACTGTACTCGTGATCAAAAATGACGAGATAATTGACCAAAATCTGCTTTATAACTACGTGAACATCCTATACAACAGCGGAAAACACATCGCAGTTGATCCTTTGTAGTTTTTCTATACGAAAGGCTACTTGTTGTAGCAAGGCTACGCAGGTGGCTCGTAGACATTATCGTAAATGTTACTGCCTGGCGCAGAAATATAAGCGATGCTACCTGCATAGACACGGTTGTTTCTAATGGTCCACTTATTTGATTCGTAGTCTGTTCTTATTCCGTATCTCGAGACAAATGGCTCATGCCTATCCCAAATTGTGTTGTTTTCGATAAGAACAGGTCCTTGATTTAACCCATCATCGTAGATTCCGATGTCACCGAAGTCGAGAAGCATATTACCCCTTATGGTTATTTTGCTGTCGCCTCCAAGTCGCCACCCTGCGAAGTTAATTCCGTAATTTGTCGCATTAACTATAAGATTACCTTCAATTAGGCCGGTGCCTCGAATAGCGGCTGAAATTCCGCACTGTGTTACGTTTTGTGCTGGGGCCGTCATATAAATTTCGTTGTTTAATGCTTGGCTGTCTTGGGCTCCGTAGAAGGCTATTCCAACATTGCCTGATGTGGTGATTTTGTTTTTTTCGACTGTTATATTGATTGGTGTTCCTTGTCCAGCGTCTATGCAGATGAAGCCGTTTTCTATGGTGTTTCCTATTAGTTTTATGTTATAGGCGTAAGAAACTCTTATGTGAGCGTTTTTAAGGGTATTATACTGAGCTGTGATTCTTTCGTGTGGCGGTCTTCCCGCTGCACTGGTTATGTCTATTCCTGTGTCGCCGATGTTTTCAAGGTAGTTATCTTCTATTAATGTGTCTGTTACGCTTAGGTTGTTGCTTGTTGTTTGGGGGAAAATTCCGTCTCCAGCAGTGTTAACGATTTTGTTGCCTTTAACCAGTCCGTTTGTTCCGCCGTTGAGGGCTATGCCCGTCCAAACATTTTCTATAATACAGTTTTCTATTACGAGGTTGTCGAATTTCGGCGCTTCAATCCCTGCTCCGGTGACATCAGTCACTTTTACATTTCTAATTGTAACATTTGTGTTTGAGCCGCCTCGTAGGTCGATGCAGCTCCATCCTAAATTGTCTGGTGAGCCGTTTTGTATGACTGTTAAGTCTTCTACTACGAGGTTTTCGATGTCGCCTTGGCTTGTGATGCTCATTGCTCTTATGTTGCTTCCAGGCGGCTGTTTTGTGGGGAAGCTTCTTATTATTGTTCGGTCTATCCCTTCTCCTCTAATTACGAGGTTGCTTTTCACAACAATAGACTTGTAGGGATATTTGAAGTTGGGGTTAAGGTCGTATAATCCTTCCTTTATTTCTATTATTGCATTTGCTGAGGCTGGAACGGCGTTGATGGCGCTTTGAATGTCGGTGAAATCTCCAGAACCGTCTAAGGCAACGACAAAATGGTAAGTTTGGTTTATTGAGCCATATGAGCTTATACCTATGGTTGAATAGAGAGAGGCGTAAACTTGCAGTACGCTTAAGCTGAAGATAAAGGTTAATGTGATGAAGTTCAATATTTTTTTGTTTGGCAAGAGTCAGTCTCCTATATCGTATTTATTTCGATATAATACTTATTTAATAAACTTTTTTCCTTATATGTTGAACTAGAATACGCTTTAATTTTCTAGGCAAACAAAATCAAAGTTTTATTGAAGTAATAATAGAGAATCTAGGCGATGATAGTGAACTCTCAAATATATAAGCTATTAAGGGTTGTGCGTTCTCCTTTCACAAAGTCATATTATGATATTAGGGCTCATGAGATTAGGCAGCTATATCCTTATGCGCTAAAGAATAAAATGCCTTTATTGTACCTTGAGGCAGTTAACAGGGCTGGAGAATTAGGGTCTTTAGGTGAAGAATATGTTAGGCTTAGGAGGAAATATGCTAAAATTGAAGAGGCTGTTTGCAAAATTTCTAAGAAGTTGAATGCTTGGGGTGTGAATTACGCTTTTTTCAAGAGCATTAAACCTTATCCGGAAGTTACCGTGGATATCGACATTTTAGTTTTCGGCTTAAAATATCCCGATGTTTTGAGAAATATGAGGGATGCTGGTTATGTCTTCTTGGCTCGTGGGCCTCTTTCAGCCACATTTCGTGACGTGAAATCTGTAGTGGATTTTGATGTTTACGATGAAGTTGGAGTAAGCCGCATAGTATACTTGGATAAGGATGTGTTGGAGAATTTCGTCGGTGAAAGGAAGCTTTCCAATAGCGAGGTTGTGCGTTCATTGCTTCCAGAAGCGGATTTGCTTAGTGTTATTGCGCATTCGGTTTTGAAGGAGCAAATGTATGTTTTATCTGAGTATTATACTACGCTTTATTATTTGGCGGATATGAAGGATGAGACTTTAAATTCTTTTTTATCTTTAGTTGATAAATGTAAACTGCGTTTGGCTGTTGAGACGCATATTGGAATATCAGCTATGCTTCATTACTGGGCTTATGGCAAATTGCCCCTATGCCTTGTTAAGCTAATTAATATGCTTAAAAATAATCATTTAGAGCTGCCGCATGGAATTGAAAAGGGTTTTTCCACGCCTTATAAATATCATCCAATAACGATACTTAAGGCTTTTCTGGAGAAGTTTGGAGAAGAAAAAGCTATGAGAAGTTTTGCCTTACAAGCTTTGAACATGTGCAACCCAAGATTTGCCTCATTTGTCGTCAAAAAGACATTCAACCGCATCAACAGGAAAACCTATTAACTATATTTCAACTAGGTTTTGCTACCCTTCCGTACGCATGAAATAAAGGGGAATGAGCAATGAGGCTGGATTACGATGGAAACTATACGCATACATTCCATAGCCCAGGCATAGAACCCTGGATAACTGGGCTTCGAAAGTCTAAACGCCATGTCTCGTATGTACTGATGTTGGATGTGGCTTAGGCTTCACAGGTTTTCTTTTGAAGCAGTATTTAAGGCAATTCAACTATTTGGTAGGTTTAGACATAGCTAAAGATAAAATTTTGAAAACTGAGCATCTTAACCTTTATGACAGCCTCATAGTCGCCGACGCTAAAACCCATCCTTTTAAAAACTTCTCTTTTGATCTTCTGGTCGCTCTCGAAGTATTGCATGAGCTTCCTCACAATAATGTGTTCTCCCTTGAGGAGTTGGTAAGGCCTGGAGGAGCAATATTATTATCCCTGCCGCGCCTTCCGGGAGGATGCACAGTCGAGAATCTTCATGAGAGGGGTTATAATGTTTACAGATATCTTTTGAGGGGTTTTATACTGATAGATCTCAAAAGATACAATATTTTCCTGGCCAGTGGGTCGATATTTTTTAAAATGTTAAGACTCGTCTTGACAACATTGGGACCTATACTAAGAGCCTTGGGATTATTCCGCAAGGGCTATCTGGTAGCATTCAAGTCGATAAACCGTGAACATTAAAAAGCTCGCTCCTCTAAGCTTGCTGAGTTTGCCTTTATTCAAATAATTCTATGAGCGTTAAATTTTTAAACACGTTACTTTACTTGAGGAAGTAACAACGCACGCGCTTGGACGCTTAATTAATTCCGCTTAACTTCTATCGCTCCTTTGCTGAATGATTGTTAGGTGGTATAAATGAAGGCCTACTTGTTTCTAAGGAGGGGTTATGATGTATTTAAGATGTTTATTACTGGAAGTCTCTTTCGGGAGTTAAATGAAGTTAAATACAAAATGAATGTGGCAGCCAAAAATCTGCATAAATCTCCTCTTGTAAAGGAAGGAGAGAACTTAAAAATCAGCGTGGTTATACCAACATTAAATGAGTCAAACTATATAGAGAAACCAATATTGTCACTTAAAGCTAATCCCTACAGTAATTTTGAAATCATAATTGTTGACGGAATGAGTCAAGATGACACGGTGATTAAAGCTAAGAGACTAGGAGCAAGAGTTATCCTTTCACAAAAAAGAAATGTAGGTTATCCGACTCACCTAGGTTTTATGTCCGCAAAAGGCGATATCATTGTTCGAACGGACGCTGACTCCATTTTTCCAAAAGATATCTTGATCAAGATTGTGGGGGCATTTGAACCAGAAATAATGGTGTACCACATTGGGCACCTATACTATGACGGCAACATTTTTTTAAATTTGCTTGCCCATCTCTATGACAAATACTGGAGGAGAATCTGGGCAACATCCGGGCATTTTATTGCTGTTAGAAAAACTGCATATGAAAAGTTGCATTTTAAACCTCTGCGAAGAGGAGAAGATTTTGACTTCGGCAAAAGAGCCTATAAGATCTTTGGACAAAAAGGCTTTGCCTACGATCCTAATACAGTAATATTAACTTCCTCAAGGGCTATTCGTAAACATGGAGTGATTCGCTATATATTTCGCGGTGGCTCATTTAGAGCTTAAAAGTTTGACAATAAAAATTATGACGACAGAAGAGTAGTCAAAATAAATACAGTGCCCTTTATGCTAGGGGAATTAAATGGTTTCACACTTTATCGCCTTTTTTGGTCCTGATGGCTCTGGAAAATCTACACATGCAGAACTTTTATCAAATCATCTACAATCCCAAAGGGTGAAAGTTAGAAAAGTTTGGATGCGCTCACCTCATACCTTTGCATACTTGCTATCCCGTTTCTTGGTGAAAATTGGCTTTTACCGCTTGATTTTGAATCCTTTCGGAGAAGGGAAAAAGATTCCAGCCGTTCATGTTAACCGCAAATTTAGGCTCTTTTGGTCTATTACAGAGCTAGTGAGCGTTATACCAGTAATAATACTCCGCATATATATTCCCCTTTTACTAGGATATATCGTTATTGCCGAAAGATGCATCGTGGACACCATTGTAAACATAGCATATTACACCAATGACGCTGGCTTTTTGCAAAGCCGAACAGCACGGCTTCTCCTCAACCTCTTTCCAAGAGAAGCTTTATTAATACACCTCGATTCCGATTATAAAACATTACTGAGGAGACGAGGCAGAACTGTTGAAGCTTATAGCTTAATCAATTTTCAAAGAAATTGCTACAGAGCAATAGAAAAATTACTAGACGCTGCTTACATAAACACTTCCAACCATGACGTTAACCAAACCAGCAACCTAATTATCCGTTTAGTTAAAGAGAAGATGCGAATAAGTGATACCTTATGACTAAACAATGCATAATAACTTTTCTAGGTCCCGTAGGGGTCGGGAAATCAACGCAAATCAAACTTCTACAAAATTATTTTCGGCTGAATAAAAAGATGGTGGTAACAACTTTTATAAAGAATACTCATTTGCTTGCCTACTCTATCTTAAGGTTCTTAAAGCTACTGCGTAAGGATGTCGATGAAAAACTTCTCTCAATTTTATATCTTCTGGACACAATTAGCATACCTATTAAGTTTTTCTTTACAGTTTACATACCATTTCACCTTGGCTTTACAATACTAATCGAGGAAGGACTAATAATGACATTGTTCACATACACTGAACGCTATCCAAAACTTAGCGGTTTTAAACCAAAAAAGCCGCCCTTCTTAACTCGCTTAATCGGCTGGATTTTGAAGCAAAAACACGTAAATGTAATACTTGAGGCTGAGGATAATGAACTGACGAAAAGACGCAAAAATCGAAATTACCGGCAATACGAGTTGCACGAATACGTATATTTACAAAAGAAATGGCTTACTCACATAAATTTCGGTAAAACACTATTCATAGAAACTACAAATCTCTCTGTTATGCAGACTCATAAGGTAATTGTAGCAGCCATCGAAAAGCCTACGTAACTGACAAAATTTGTTATTTGTCAAACTTAATGATGCAATGGTTTACAATGATTGGCTATGTTTATGCTAAAGGACAAATGGATAAGGATGTGTAATTATTGAATGGCGTCAATCGCGGTCAAGTCTTCGTGGTTACAACATGGGATGATGGAGATAAGTTTACTTGGAAGTTAACAAGCCTTTTAGAAAAGTATAGGATAAAAGCTACCTTTTTCGTTCCCATAAAACCAACTAAATATGGCAGAATAGCCGATGAGGAAGTGAGGGAGCTTTCTAAAGCTTACGATGTTGGTGGTCATGGAATAACACACTCCGATCTGACAAAGCTGCCCATTCAAGTTGCAAGGAAAGAAATTAAACAATGTAAACAAGTTTTGGAGCAACTATGTGAAACTACTGTTCAAACCTTCAGTTATCCAGGAGGAAAACTAAGCAAAGAACTAAAAGTAGCAGTTAAAGATGCAGGTTTTATTGCAGCTAGGACTACAAAACCTTACAACATTAAAGAAACGCGAGACCCATTCGCTATACCAGTTTCGATTCAAGCTCACCGTCAAAACATATCGCGGAACCTTTTCCATTTAGCCAAGATTGACGCTAATCTGATCCATCATTTATTTAAAGAAAGGGAAAAATGGGATAAGCTTGCTGAAAAACTATTTGATATTTGCTTGGAAAAAGGCGGAGTCTTCCATTGTTGGGGCCATACATGGGAAATAGAAAAAGAAGATGGATGGAAAGCACTGGAGAACATCTTTAGCCACATATCATACAGAAAAAATGTTTCGTATTTAGACATGAGGGATTACGCTTTCAAAGTATACAATGATACTGAGAGAGTTCGAGATTAATTTAAACATCATTTGTCTAGGCGAATGTTATGAGTAAAATTCATTCATTTCTTGTTCGAAACCTTGCTTTGCCTATCTATGACATTGCAAGGGGCACTTCAAGGTTTAAGTTCAACAGAATACTTGAGAAAACCCAATGGCTTCCAAGACACGAAATTGAACGACTACAAATTAAAAACTTACGTGGGCTTCTGAAGCATGCTTATAAAACTGTCCCCCTCTATCATCGTATTTTCAAAGAAAAGGGCTTTTCATCGGACGACATTAAAGATTTGAAAGACTTGGAGAGGCTGCCCATTTTAACAAAAGCCGACATCAGAAAGCACCACAATGATCTGATCTCTCAGAATTATCCAAGGAGCCTGCTGGTTCCAAGAGAAAGCGGAGGAACAGGCGACCAAATATGGTTTTACGTCACAAAAGAACAAATAAGCTGGGAAGTAGCCGCTGAATTTAGGGCTTATAAATGGGCAAATTACCACTTGGGCGATCGGTGCCTAGTTTTTTGGGGATCACCCATAGACATTCCGAAAAGTGCAAAACTGATTGGGCAGCTTACAAATGCTTTAGAAAATGTTTCATACCTAAACACTTACGTTTTATCTGACGAGGTTTTAGATAAATACATAACTTTTATGAAAAAATTCAATCCAGAAGTGATTAGAGGTTATGCAAGTTCTGTTTATCTATTAGCCAAATATGTGCTGGAAAAAGGGGTAAAGTGCGCGCATCCTAAGGCCGTCATTACAACAGCTGAAACCCTACTTGATTTTCAAAGAAAAACCATCGAGGATGCGTTTAGCTGTCAAGTTTTTGACTATTATGGGAGTAGGGAAATAGGCTCAATTGCTGCTGAATGTGAAGTGCACGATGGCTATCACATAAGTTCAGAGAACCTTGTTCTAGAGTGTGTTAAAGATGGTGAGCAAGTATCGGCAGGTGAAAATGGCGAGATTTTATTGACTAGTCTGCGAAATTATGGTATGCCATTCATTAGATATTCTATCGGAGATGTGGGCAAACTATCTGATGGCGAGTGCTCATGCGGACGTGGTTTGCCGTTGCTAGCGTCTATTGAAGGACGCGTCTCCCAGTTCATGTCAGTTTTCGACAAAGGGCTTGGAAAAATCATCCCTGTAAGCACAGCTGGACCAGGCCTTTTCGGCGGCGCCTTAATGTACTTACCTATAGAACGCTACAGAATCATTCAAGAAAGCCTTAACAAGATAATAATAATCGCCGTAAAGGGAAGAAATTATTCACAAAGGCACACAGACCTTCTGATCGAACATATACACAAGTTTTTAGGAAACAATATAACTTTAGAAATAAAATTTGTAAATCATCTGCCGCCATTGCCAAGTGGTAAAAGATCCGTCTTTATAAGCAAAATAAATCCTTTTAGATCAACTCAAGAAAGTTAAAAGCAAGCAAGAAGCCACGACGCATATAAAACTAAAATTCATAAAGCCTTATTAAATTGAACTCTAACAATTTAAGGACTAGGAGAGAAAGGAGTTTGGCCTTATTTAATAAAAATTTTCGTCACAAAATGCTAGGTCTAATATTTGTAAGCTGTTTTCTAATAAACGCGTTTTGTATATTAGCAACTGTGGACAATGTTTTTGCCGCATCTTACTTGACGCTAAAATGGCGAATACCTTACTATATAGAAACGCACATAGGGCCTGTTGCAGAAGATCTAAATGGCGATGGCAGATTAGAGATAGTTGTAACAGGTGTTAGAAAAAGCGACGGAAAAGGCGTAGTTGCAGCGATAAATGGCGCTAACGGAGCTATTTTATGGGAATATGTAGACTCTAATATAGGCACACATAGCCCATGCGATATTGTTGACCTCGACAATGATGGCGTTTTCGAAATAGTAGTTTCTGCTGGGTATCCGCTAGTTTTACATGCCGATGGCAGTTTATATTGGAGAAATACAGCTTGCAAAGCATATCAAAATTTTAACGCAATTTTTGATATCGACGGCGATGGTTATAAAGAAATTTTTGTCAATAGCGGGAGCGGGCCAGCCGCAAGCTACGATTACATAACATGCCTAGATTATCAAGGGAACATAAAGTATCAAGCTTGGTGTTGGCATCCATGCTGGGGAGGCTTAACAATTGGTGATACAAACTTTGATGGACTCTTCGAGCTTTATCAGGGCGACAGAAGGGTAACCTACAGCGCAACAGACGATAAATATAAAGGTGGAGCTATGGGAGTGCGGGCTTTAGACGCGGATACCTTAACGCCTTTATGGAATGACCCAACAATTCTATGCAGCAGTCATTGCCCAATACTGGCTGATGTGGATAAAGACGGAATCCTCGACGTCATAGTTGCCGATCAATCCAATAATGGTATTGCCGTGCTTAACAGTGCTGATGGAAGCGTAGTCACCACAGGTGGAATATACCGTAAGGGTAGCACCGACATGAAAGCACATTCTCAACCCACAGTCTACGATATTGATGGCGATGGAAACCTCGAATTAATGGATTGCCGGGATTACTCGCCTGTAAAAATTTGGGACTTATACGAATGGAAATTGGATGCAACTCTTCCTGTCAACTGCTATGAACCTCCAAAACTTGGCGATGTAACTGGAGACGGCAAACTAGACATCATTGCAGTAAATGACACAGCAATTTACATCTACACTTATAACAATGATTCGAAAAAATATGAACAAGTTGATTATGTGTCCCGTCTAAACTGGGGATGCAACGCATTCACATTAGTTCAAGATGTTGATGGCGATGGGCTTAACGAGCTAATAGTAACAAGTATGGGTGGAGACATTTACTGTTTCGATACACCAGCACCCACTCCGACACCGAGACCTAGATCTGGGATTCAATTCTATAGCGAATACAGATGGGGAGCAGCCGTATACGTGCCTCCTCCAACACCATCTCGACCCGTTATAAAAGACGAAAAACCCTTAGACGGTTCCCTCAACCAACCATATAATCCGACCTTATCCATTCACGCCACAAGCTTCCAAGGTCACAAAATGAATATAGAATTTAAAACTAACGCCTCTGGAGTGTGGGAAACCATCCATACCTACGGAAACGTCGGTAATGGCGTGTACAGCGTAAACACAACCAACATGGATCAACCTGGAATAACCTTCTTCTGGAGTGTGAACTGCACTGACGCAGAAAAAGGAAATTGGACTTCCAAAATTTATAAGTTCACAACCTATTCTAATCCTCCAACACAAGAAAATCCCAAACTAGTTTTAGACAACACAGGAAATTTGGTCTGCTCCAATCAAAGCACAACAGATCCCGAAGGCGACAAAGTAACAAACATACACAATTGGTTTGTAAATGAAACATCATTTACAAATCTAAACTTACCCTTTGATACAAGGGTAACCAGTAGCCCACTGGCAACTGAGACATTATTATACGAAGGATTCGAAAACGGCTTAAACAATTGGGAAACCGTTGACTGGAATTTAGTCTCTGATGAGAAACACTCGGGCTCGTACTCTATTCGCGCAGGCTCAACATCTACATATTTGCTCTCGCCAAGCATAGACACTTCAAACGCTGAATACATAACAATATCCTTCTGGTATCGGGATCACGGAGTAGACAAGTGGGATGCATACCTTCAATTCTGGAATGGCTCCTCATATGTGACTATATTAGATTTGGGGGACACTAAACCAGAAGACACATGGCATTATTTTTCAATCCAAACATATCAAAGAAATTACCTCCGACCGGACTTTCACATACGCTTTGACGGAGTTGAAATAGATTCAGGCGAATACCTCTGGATAGACGACTTAACAATAACCACGACGCCAAGAGCCAAAGACTACTCAAGCTACGAAAACCACGCAACAATACATGGCGCCACATGGATCAGCAACGGAGTTTCTGGAGGCGCCTACATATTCGACGGCTCAAACGATTATATGCGAATACAAGATGATCCCAGCTTAGGAGGAGACGGAACATGGTCTGAAATCACAATAGAATTCTGGATAAAACCATTGACCAATCATTATGGAGCAATTGTAATGTCCAAAAAAGAACCACAGCTTAGCGTCGGAAGCTATATTATAGGTTTTGAGTCAGACTCTTCGCTTTATTCTGCTAACACATTGTTCTTCGGCATCAACAGCACATTTGACAACAAATGGCATGAAACATCCAGTAGTTCAACCGTTTTGCAAGTTGGCAATTGGCATCATGTTGTATGCGTTTACAAGTCAGGTTCAGGGCTAAGCATCTACATTAATGGCACAAAACAAGCTAGCATGCTATTAACTGGAAACATAGCCTCCAATCCGGGCATCTCAGTGAATGGCGCCCCATTGTTTATTGGCTATGATGGAGGAAGCGACTATCAAAACCCGCGAAGGCGTTGGCTAAACGCCATCCTCGACGAAGTTAGAATATATCCAAAAGCCCTTTCACAAACCCAAATCCTCCAACGCTTTATCGAAACCAGAAACGGTTCAAGCAACAGCTCTTCAATAGTCTCCGAGGAGACAGAGGAAGGAGAAACTTGGAAATGCCAAGTAACCCCAAATGACGGTTTTAGAGATGGAGAATCGAAGTTTTCAAACACTTTAGTTGTAGTCCCTCCAAGCGTTCAGCACACACTGCTTATTAGTGTTTCTGGTGAAGGAAAAACAGACCCTGAACCGAACATCACCCATTTATTTAATGAAGGAACAAATGTTACCCTAACAGCCGTTCCAAGCCTAGGTTGGTGTTTCAGCCGCTGGCTAATAAACGAATCTATTGCAATAGAAGACAATCCGTATAACCTTACAATAAACAACGACTACATCGTAATTGCAATGTTCGCTCAAAACAACTACACGCTAACAATCGAAACAATTGGAGAAGGCATAGTGACCAAATCTCCAGATAAAGACTATTATACATACGGCGAAACAGTGACCTTAACCGCAAATGCTAATTCAGGCTGGGTCTTCAGCTGTTGGGGCGGCAACCTGTCAGATTCAGAAAACCCAACAAACATAACCATGACAGGAAATAAAACGGTAATAGCGTATTTCACTCAATGGTGGAACAGCGATTGGCAATACCGCAGAACAATAACCATAGACCACACAAAAGTAAGCGGAACCCTAACAAACTTCCCAGTTCTAATTGAAATCATTGATGAAGGTTTAACAGAAAAAGCACAACCAGACGGCGGTGACTTCGTCTTCATTGATCAAGATAATAATAAACTATCTCACGAAATAGAATTCTATGACAGCGTGACAGGCCACCTCATTGTCTGGGTAAATGTACCCTATCTATCTAACACAACAGACACCGTCCTCTACATGTACTATGGCAATTCAGTATGCGGTAGCCAGCAAAACCCAACAGCCGTATGGGACACAAACTACAAACTAGTCCTACATCTAGATGAAAGATCTGGAATCCATTTTGATTCCACAATAAATGGAAATAACGGAACACCCATTAACGGTGTACTTCAAGGCGTTGATGCCAAAATTGATGGCGGAGACACATTTGATGGTGTGAACGACTATATAGAAATTCCACACAGCGACACATTAGCAGGCTATACTGAAGCCTTAACAGTAAGCTTTTGGATTAGGCTTGAAGACACAAGCAGAAGACAAACCATAATAAACAAGTATAACACTATAAACTATCAAAAAGGCTGGTTTATAGAGTACAACCCAGAGAACCGCCCAACAAGGCCTTTCGGCTTTTACGCCTCTTATGATGGAGTAAACTATCGTGAATGGTACGCTTCATTCATTCCGTCAGCAGGAGAATGGTACCACATAACAGTAGTGTGGGAGACAAACAATATTCCAAAATTCTACGTTAACGGCGTTCAAGTCCCAACAATAGGCACAGCTACGATACAATCAATCTATAATAATGTAGGTGTTCCCCTTCACATTGCACGAAGCACATACGCTGGAAGATACTTAAAGGGGTCGCTGGATGAAATTACTATATCAAATTCAACTCGCTCTTTAAGTTGGATACTTACAAGCTACAACAACCTAAAAGATCCAACAACATTTTATGCGTTAGGAGTTGAAGAAGTTTTACTGGGCAAACCAATCATATCTGATCCATACCCGCCAAATGGAGCAGTCAATGTGCCCATAACGCTTAACGAACTGAGCTTCAACATAACAGACTATCAAAATGATTTGATGAACGTAACTGTTACAATAACTCCACACATGGAACCTGTATCGCTAACGAACGTTCCAAGTGGAAGGCAATCTATTCCAATAAGCGAACTAACCTATGCCACAACATATACTTGGACTGTAGAGGTCACAGATGGAACCTACACAAGCATAAAAACCTTCACATTCACGACTGAACAAGGACCAACAACCATTCTAACTATTTTAACGGTTGGAAACGGAACGGTTATCAAGAACCCAGACAATGAAACTTACGCTTATGGCACTTTAGTTCAGTTAACAGCCACCGCAGATGTTGGTTATAAATTCTCCCACTGGGAGGGTAACCTCACGGGTAACCTTAACCCAGCAACTATACTTATGACTGAAAACAAATCAGTAACCGCCGTCTTCACACCAAACGAGTACTTCTTAACGATCAACATCGAAGGCAACGGCTCAGTTGACATTAACTATTCAGGACCATACTACTACGGCTCCGTAGTTCAGCTAACAGCGGAAGCTGATCCTAACTGGATATTCTCAAAATGGAGCGGAGATATAACGGGAAACATCAACCCGATAACTTTCGCCATAACAAAGAACATGTCTATGACTGCCTATTTCACCCAATGGTGGAACCAAGACTGGCGCTACTGCAGGACAATCCTAATAAAACACACAAAAATAAGCGGAGAACTGACCAACTTCCCACTACTAATCGAAATAGTTGACAGCAACCTAGTTGGAAAAGCACAACCAGACGGCGGTGACTTCGTCTTCATTGATCAAGATAATAATAAACTATCTCACGAAATAGAATTCTATGACAGCGTGACAGGCCACCTCATTGTCTGGGTAAATGTACCC